>CAJDWH010000092.1_pt1 | contig 16982 bp, 13 predicted proteins | sample 7391531 | NCBI WGS metagenome assembly CAJDWH01 (sample SAMEA7055715, study PRJEB34461) | soil metagenome | biome: terrestrial ecosystem; feature: Peninsula; material: soil | place: Antarctica | collected 2016
ATCTCGCCGATGTGGCAGGTCACCGCTCCAGCCGAACCACCGGCGGCTATAATCTCGTCCACCACCAGCTGGCAGTCGGCCTGCTTGCGGCTGGAGATAATGGTGTGTGCGCCATGCGCGGCCAGCAATTTCGCGATTTCCGCGCCGATGCCGCGGCTGGCGCCGGTGACGATGGCGATCTTGCCGCTGAGGTCGAACAGGTCAGGTGCGCTCATGAAGCTTCCTCTTGCAATGGTCGAAACGGTTCAGCGATGGGTGACCAGGCGCGGATCACCGGCCAGTTCAAGATGGGGCCAGCCGTTGTAGCTGATCAGACTGTGGCGGTTGCCACCGAGCGCCACGCGGGTCAGCGAGGTGTTGACCAACGGCCAGCTCAGCGCCAGCGGATCGTCGGCCGGTGCGCCGATCAGGGCGTGGGCAATCACTCCGATCGGGCCGCCGGAAGTGAACACCCAGATCGTGCGTGCTTCGTGCGCGGCCAGTGTGCGCAACCCGTGCAAGACGCGCTCGCGGAACGCCGGCCAACTGCGGGCGTATTCGGCGTCGTGGGCGCCACTGGTCCAGCGCGTGATGGCCGCGGCGAACAGCTGCTGGAACGCGCGCTGCGGATCGACGCTTGCCGCCAGTTCGGCACGCATGGCGTCGAACGAGCCAAGGTCGGGGCGGTATCGCGCCACGAGCTCCACATGATTGAGTTCGTCCAGCTGCTCCAATATCAATTGTGGTGCCGCCACGCCAGCGGCTTCGACACACAGCTCAGCAGTGCGTAGGTGTCGCTGCATGGAGCCCACGACGATCAGCTCGGGCTGCTGGCCGGTCTGCTTCAACCAGCGACCCAGCTCGCGTGACTGTTGCTCGCCAATGGCGGACAACCTGTCGTAATCCTCGGCACCGAAGCTGGCCTGCCCGTGGCGTATCAACAATGCGCTGCTCATGCTTACAACCTCGACTGGGCGATCAGCCGCCGGCAACGCTGACCCATGTAAGTTGCCGCTTGACCGAAGCCGGCGAACTGCGGGTTGCTGGTCTGGCCCAGCGCGAAGCGACGGTAGATTTGCTGGATGATCACCATCAGCCGGAACAGACCAAAGATTTCGTAGAAATCGAAATGGTTCACACGCCAGCCGCTGCGCTCGCCGTAGTAATCGACTACCTCGCGCCGGCTCAGCATGCCCGGCACGTGGGTGGGCTGGCGGCGGAACGACTGGAATACCGCGTCATCGTCGGCTTGCACCCAGTACGCCAGCGAACCGCCCAGGTCCATCAACGGATCGCCCAAGGTAGCCATCTCCCAGTCGAGTACGCCGATGATATCGAGCGGGTTGGCCGGGTCGAGCACCACGTTGTCGAAGCGATAGTCGTTGTGGATCACGCAAATCGCCGTCTCCCGTGCAGGTTGCTTCTGCGCCAGCCACGCCAGCACGTCGTCGCAAGGATCGGACTCGTCGGTGAGCGATCTACGCCAACGCTCGCTCCAGCCGCCGACCTGACGCGCAATATAACCTTCGCCTTTGCCCAGCGCGGCCAGTTCCGGGAGTGTGGCGTCGACCTGATGCAGCTCGACCAGACGGTCGATAAAACCGCGACACAACTGGCGAACGCCTGCGGCGTCGAGGTTGAGTTCGGGCGGAAGCTCGCGACGAAGGATGATGCCGCGCAGCCGTTCCATCACGTAGAAATCGCTGCCCAGCACCGGGGCGGCGCAGCACCAGTTCGCGCTCGCCGTAGCGGATCAGATAGGTGAGGTTCGACGCGCCACCGGGGAACTGGCGGATCACCGGGGTGCCGTGAAGGTCGGCGATGTGCTGCTTGAGGAAGGCATCGACGGCAGCGAGATCGAGCCGATCCTCGTCGCGTACCTCGCGGGTTTCGTCGACTACCGTATTCATGTGCCGGACTCGGTCGCGGCGTTCTGCGCGCGCAGTTCGAGCTTGGCGATCAGGCCACGATGCACTTCGTCCGGACCGTCAGCGAGCCGCAGTACACGGGCATAGGCGTACAGCGCCGCCAGCGGAAAATCATCGGACATGCCGGCACCGCCGTGGATCTGCATCGCCGCGTCGGCAGCTCGCTGCGCCACCATCGGCGCAATCACCTTGATCTGCGAGATCTCGCTCATCGCTGCTTTCACGCCTTGGGTGTCAATCAGCCATGCGGCCTTGAGCGTCAGCAGGCGTGCCTGCTCGATCGCCATGCGCAGGTCGGCGACGATGTCGGCATTGCCACCGAGCTTGATCAACGGCCGGCCGAACGCCTCACGCGAAGTCGCGCGGGCGCACAATAACGACAAGGCGCGCTCGGCCGCACCGATCGCACGCATGCAGTGATGGATGCGGCCGGGGCCAAGCCGGCCCTGGGCAATCTCGAAGCCCCGACCGGGGCCGAGAATGACGTTTTCCGCCGGCAGGCGCACGTCATTGAAATTCACCTCGCCATGGCCGGAGGGTTCATCCAGGTCATGGAATACCGGCAGCATGCGCTCGACCGTCACGCCGGCAGCATCCAGCGGACAGATCACCATCGCGTGGCGTTGGTGCGGCGGCGCATCGGGGTTGCTCACGCCCATGAAGATGACGAAGCGGCAATGCGGATGACCGATGCCGGTGGACCACCATTTGCGCCCGTTGAGCACCACCTCATCCCCATCGAGCATGACCGTCGCGCGCATGTTGGTCGCGTCCGACGAAGCCACACCGGGCTCGGTCATGCAGAAGGCCGAGCGGATCTCGCCGGCGAGCAGCGGCATCAGCCAGCGTGCCTTTTGCGCTGGTGATCCGTAGCGCAGCAGCACCTCCATGTTGCCGGTGTCCGGCGCACTGCAGTTGAATACCTCTGGCGCGATGAAGGAGTGGCCCATGATCTCGGCCAGCGGCGCGTAGTCGACGTTGCTGAGCCCCGCACCATGGTCCGGCTCGGGCAGGAACAGGTTCCACAGGCCGGCGGCACGCGCCTTGGCCTTCAGTGCTTCCATCACCGGCGGCTGGCGCCATTGACGCCAATCGCTGCTGGCGCTCAGCTGTCTGGCGTAGATGGCTTCGGCTGGCGCGACTTCGTCGCGCATGAACCGGTGCAGCCGCTCGATCAGCTCGTGGCTGCGGGTGGAATGGGCGAAATCCATCAGCGAGTTTCCATGACAAGCACACCGGCGAAGTGATCAGCCTACGCCGATCACCATCCATCGGCACAATGCATAGGTTTTATACCCATCCATCAATACAGGTAATATGTAGACCATGCTGCCTGTCCGGAGGCCTGCCCGATGAATCATCCCGACCTGCGCATGGATCTGAACCTGTTCCGCGTGCTGGAGGCGATCTACACGCAAGGCGGGATCAGTGCCGCGGCGCGTTCGCTGCACCTGACTCAGCCAGCGATCACCCATTCGCTGAACCGGCTACGCGAGCTGTTCGGCGACCCACTGTTCGTGCGTCAGGGCAACCGGGTGATCCCTACCGATACCACGCGTACGGTGATCGCCGAAGTGCAATGGCATTTGAAAGGGCTGCAGGCGACCACACGGATGCAGCCGGCTTTTCGCGCCGAGGAACTCGAACAATCATTCAGCGTAGGCTTTCGCGACGTACTGGAATCGATCGTATTTCCGCCATTACTTGCACGACTGGCCGGGATTGCCCCTGGCGTGCGCCTGCTCAGCCGGCGCGTCGGCGCCAGCGAAGTGGAACGCGAACTCAGTGCGGGCGGCATCGATCTGGTGATCGATCGCCGCCTTGCCGTAGGCCCAAGGCTGTCCAGTGAGCACCTGCTGGACGAGTCGTTGGTGGTGGTGATGCGGCGCAAGCATCCGTTGGCCGCAAGCAACCTGCGCAGGTCCGATTACCTGGCTGCTCGCCACATCGCCGTATCGCAACTGAGCGAGACATCACCGCTGGATGTGCTGCTCACTCAGGACGGTCGCCCACGCCGGATCCAGCTGGCTTGCCAGCACTATTTTTCCGCCTGCCAGGTGGTCGCCACGACCGACCTGCTGCTGACCATGCCCAGCTCGTACGCAGTCGGTTTCTCGCGTCTGCTGCCGCTGGTCGCACAAGCGCTGCCGATCAAGCTGAAGCCGATCCCGATCCTCGCCTACTGGCATCCGTCGCGCGATCACGATCGCGCCCACGCCTGGTTCCGCCAGATGCTGATCGACACCATCCACGCTGCACCGGAGTTCGGCAAGCACTGATCGCGGCTACGTACGGTGGAAGTGGTCTTGGCGAAGCTGTTGCGCGCTGTCGTCGATCACGACTGCCTCATCATGCCGGTGATCGAATCGAGAGGATCCTCATGGCAATTTGATCCTCACGCGGCAAGCTTTCAAGACGACACCGCCATGACATTCAGATCGCGCTGCCGCGACAAACGCGCTGGAACTACCGAAGCCGCTTGCGTGAGGTGCTGTCCGGGTGCCGGAAACAACTGGTGAGGTGGTCGTTGATCATCCCGGTCGCCTGCATCAGCGAATAGCAAATAATGCTGCCGACGAAGCGGAAGCCACGCTTCTTGAGCACCTTGCTCATCCGATCGGACAGCTCGCTGGTGGCTGGCATCTCGGCGTGATGGTGCCAGCGGTTGAGCACCGTCGTGCCTTCGACAAACGACCACAAGTAGGCGTCCAGACTGCCGAACTCCTCGATCACTCCGAGCGCGGTGATCGCGTTGTTGCGAGTCGAGAACACTTTCAACCGGTTGCGGATGATGCCCGGATCGAGCAGTAAATCTTCCAGCTCTTGATCGGTCATCTGAGCTACGCGGGCGATCTCGAAATCATGAAACACCTTGCGGTAGTGCTCGCGTTTGGCCAGCACGGTGCGCCAGGACAGGCCGGCCTGGGCACCTTCGAGACAAAGGAACTCGAACAACCCGCGATCGTCGTGCAACGGTGCACCCCATTCCGTGTCGTGATAGGCACACATCAGTGCATCGCTGTCGAAAGCCCAATGACAGCGGATCGGGGCGGCGCTATTGCTCATGACGGCCTCTTGCAGGTGAGTTGCCGCAAACCGTAACCGACGCCGCTACACTTGTCGCCTCCCTTTTGGCTGATCCCGATGCCACCCTCGTCATCGCCCCAGCGCGGCGCCGTACTGGCCATGCTCGTCACCATCGTGCTGTGGGCTTACAGCTGGGTGGTGATGAAGCAGGTGCTGGCCTTCGCCGGGCCGTTCGACTTCGCCGCGTTGCGCAACTTGATCGGTGCGGCCGTACTGTTCGCGGTACTGCTGATCTTGCGCCAGCCACTGCGACCGCCGCCGTTGCTGCCGACGATCGTGATCGGGTTGTGTCAGACCGCCGCGTTTCAGGGACTGGTGCAATGGGCCTTGCTCGATGCTGGCGCCGGACATGTCGCCCTGCTCGCTTACACCATGCCGTTCTGGGCAGTGTTGCTGGCGTGGTTAATCCTGGGCGACACACCGACTGCGCGGCACTGGGTCGGGTTGGCGCTGGCCGCATCCGGCCTGCTGTGCATTATTGAACCGTGGCACACGATGGGCAGCGCGATAAGTTCCGCGCTGGCGATCATCGGGGGACTGGCCTGGGCCGCCGGCACGGTGCTGAGCAAGCGCATGTTCCACCGCCATGCGCCGAGCGTACTCAACCTCACCGCGTGGCAAATGCTGTTCGGTGGCGTGGCGCTGGGCTTGGTCGCCGTTGTGGTGCCGCAGCGGTCGATCGTGTGGAGTTGGGCCTTCATCAGCGGCCTCGCCTATACCGCGGTCTTGGGCTCGGCCGCCGCCTGGTGGCTGTGGTCGATCGTGCTGCAACGGCTGCCGACCACGGTGGCCAGCGTGTCCAGCTTGGGTGTACCGGTGCTCGGCGTGCTGCTGGCCTGGTGGATCCTGCACGAGCAGCCATCCGCGCTGGAGGCAGCGGGTATCGTGCTGGTGCTGCTGGGCTTGCTGGCGGTCAGCGGGATCGGCGCACGGCGACGCGGCTGAGCTGCCGTTACGGTCGCGAGCGCTCAACCGGCTGGCGCAGACCTACCAGGGCAGCGCCTGAAGATCGACGTTGCCGCCGGTGATGACCATGCCCACCCTGCGGCCGGCAAACCGTTCGGGCTGCTGCAAGATCGCGGCGAGCACGGTGGCGCTGGACACTTCCACCACCTGTTTCAGTTCCGACCAGATCAGCTGCATCGCGGCAACGGTTTGAGCGTCCGTGACGGTGATGATCTGCACCCGGTATCGCCGCAAGGCGTCGAGATTGGACATGCCGACCAGCGCGCGCAGGCCATCGCACAACGTATTGGGCACGATGTCGCTGACCCGCTCAGCACCGGCCAGCGATTGCGCGGCATCGTCGGCGCCTTGCGGCTCGGCGCCGAACAGCGCGAGGGAAGGTTTCAGCGCATGCGCGGCGATCGCCACGCCACTGGCCAGCCCGCCGCCGCCCACCGGCGTGATCAGTGCGTCCAGTTCAGGCGCCTGTCGCAGCAGCTCCAGTGCGACGGTGCCTTGTCCGGCCATGACGCGGGTATCGGCATACGGATGCACCAGCTCGGCACCGGTCGCGCGTTGTACTTCGGCACACATCGCCTCGCGCGCCGCCTGGGTCGGCGCACAGCGATGCAAAATCGCCCCGGCTCGTTCGATCGCCTCGATTTTGGCGCGTACCGCACCTTCGGGCACCACCACATGCGCGGTGATGCCGCGCGTCGCCGCTGCCAGCGCCAGCGCATTGCCATGGTTGCCGGATGAATGGGTGACCACACCGTGCGCGGCCTGCTCGTCGCTCAGCGTCCACACCGCGTTGCAGGCACCGCGAAACTTGAACGCGCCACCGCGCTGCAGGTGCTCGCACTTGAAGTAGAGTTCGGCGCCGCTCAACGCATCCAGCGCGGCACTGCGCATGACCGGCGTCACCCGCGCATGCGGCGCGATGCGCGCCGCGGCGGCGCGAATCTGTTCGATATCGGGCACGGTGTCCATCGGTTTGCTCATGCGCTGGCGACCTCCACTCCGCAACGGAAACGTCGTTCCGCACCCGGCTCCAACCGGATCGCCTCGGCGCATTCTGGCCGGTTGAATGCATCGGCCATGCATTCCATCGGCTCCAGCGCGATCGCGCGGCGGGCATCGCGAGTGATCGTGTCGGCGGTGAACGCGTGCATCACGCCATGCTCTTGCCATACCGCCAGCGCCAGGCCGCTGGCCGTCTCGCGCAAGTGCGTGCGGATACGGCCGTCGGCATCGGCCTGAAGACTGGTGTAACCCTGGTCGAGGATGCTGTCGGCGATGCGACGTGGTTCGCGGAAATCCAGCGCCGGCGCAGCGTCCAACGACACGTACGCCGCCGCGCCAGGCAGCGCGATGAGATCGGCGCCGGTGCGGATCAAGGTCTGTCCGGGAATCTGCAACTCCCAGTCGTCGACCAGGCCGGCTCCAGGCAGCCGGAAATAAGGATGCCAACCGAAGAAGCACGGTGCCACGCTCTCACCGACGTTACGCATCCGCGCTTCGAGCGTGATGCCACCGCTGTGCAGGGTGAAGCTCACGGCAAGGTCGATCGCGTACGGGTAGCCCGGTCGCGGGCGAATCGCGGCTGTCTCCAGCAAAACGCTGGCGCAGGCGTCACTCGCGGCGAGCTCGGCGACGGCAAACTCCACGTCACGCACGAAACCATGCCGGCTGGCGCGTTCGCGACCGACGACGCCCGGATCGAGATCCTCGGTCACTCCTTCAAAGCGATAGCGAGCATCGGCAATGCGACCGGCAAACGGCACCATGATTGCGAAGCGCGAACCGGGCCGCTTGCGCACCTCGTCCGCGTCGCAGTAACCGTCGGCCAGATCGTGCAATCCGCCTGCAAATGGCACCTCGAACCCGAGCAGTGCCGCGCCATGCCGGGCGATGCTCAGCCGGCGGTGATCGTGTCGGTCGCGCAGCACCACGATGGCCTGGTTGCCCAGCCGGGAATGCTCCGCGCCATAGCGTGTCGTGCCTGATGCGGTCACCGGGTTCTCCCGTCATTAAAGCGCCTCATGTTAGCCTGATCCGTCCCCAACCCAAGTCATTTCCCCATGCAAGCAGTTCCCGAGCAGAGCCCTGTACTGATCCGGCTGAGTGATTACCACGCACCCGCCTGGCACGTTGAAACGATCGAGATGGATGTCGATCTCGGCATCGACGCCAGCGAAGTTTTCACCCGTTTGCGGCTTCGCCGCGACCCTGCCCAGGAAGTAGCGCTGCGGCTGGACGGCGAGAACCTGCAACTGCTGTCGATCGTGCTCGATGGCGCGCAGCTTCCTGCCACTGCCTACCGGTACAACGACAGCGTGCTGGAGGTCGATGGCGTGCGCGACGGCAGCGTGCTGGAAACGCGAGTTCGGGTGCGTCCGGCTGCCAACACGGCGCTGGAGGGACTTTACCTTTCCGGTTCACGGGAAACAGGATTTCTGCTCACCCAGTGCGAAGCCGAGGGCTTTCGCCACATCACTTTCTTCCCCGATCGACCCGATGTCTTGTCGCGCTACACGCTGACGCTGCGCGCGGATCGCGAGCGCTTCCCGGTGTTGCTTGGCGGTGGCAATCCGGACGGTGCCGGCGAGCTGGAAGGTGGCCGGCACTGGGCCCGCTTCGTCGATCCGCATCCGAAGCCGAGCTACCTGTTTGCGTTGGTTGCCGGGCGACTGGAGCGACTGGAGCGCGACTATGTCACCGCCGACGGCCGACCGGTGCAGATCAAGATCTGGGCCGAGGCGGACGCGATCGAGCGTTGCCACTACGCACTGGATGCGGTGGAGCGCGCCATGCGCTGGGACGAACAAATCTACGGTCGCAATTACGATCTGGACGTGTTTCACGTGGTGGCCACCCACGATTTCAACATGGGCGCGATGGAGAACAAGGGCCTCAACGTTTTCAATGCGAAATATCTATTGGCGGACCCCGACTCCAGCACGGACGACGAATACCGCCATGTTGAGGCGGTGGTCGCGCACGAGTATTTCCACAACTGGAGCGGCAACCGGGTGACCTGCCGCGACTGGTTCCAGCTGTCGTTGAAGGAAGGACTCACGGTATTCCGCGAGCAGAGCTTCTCGGCCGACATGAACTCCGCGCCGCTCAAGCGGATCGAGGATGTGTCGCTGCTGCGCCGCGCCCAGTTCCCCGAGGACGCCGGTCCGCTGGCGCATCCGGTGCGCCCGGCGCAATACAGTGAGATCAATAATTTCTACACCGCCACGGTGTACGAGAAGGGCGCCGAACTGGTGCGCATGCTGGCCGGCCGACTCGGGCCGGATGGCTTTCGTCGCGGCATGGACCGCTACTTCGAACGCAACGACGGCCGCGCCGCCACACTCGAAGACTTCCTCGCCGCGCTGGGTGAAGCGACCGACACCGACCTGATGCCCTATCTCGCCTGGTATAGCCACCCGGGCACACCGCGTCTGCGCGCTCATGGGCAGTACGACGCGGCGCGGCGGGAATACACCCTGACACTGAGTCAGCAAGCGCCCGGCGGCGCCGGAAAATCCCCGCGCTTGCCGCTGCCGATCCCGGTCAAGCTCGCGCTGTTTTCACGCGAAGGCGAGATGCTGCCACTGCAACAGGCCGATGTACCGGACAACGCTGCGCGCGAACGCGTGGTAGTGCTGGACCAGGCCGAGCGAAAGCTGGTGTTCGGCAACATCGACGCCGCTCCGGTGCCGTCCCTGCTGCGCGGCTTCTCTGCCCCGGTGATCCTGGAACGAAAGCCTGCGCGACGGTGCGGTTGGCGATGCTCTGACAGCCTGGTGCGACGCGCTGGCGAAATTGTTCGAGGGCGGCAACGTGGAGGACGCGCTGCTGGCCGACCTGCTCACCCCGCCGGGCGAAGTGGAACTGGCTGAGCGCGAGAGTGCGGTCGACCCTGCGCGCATCCACGAACTGCGCCAGGCGTTGCAGCGTGCGCTGGCCAAGCGGCTCAGCGTCGACGCGCTGGAACGACGCTATCGAGCGCTGGCCACGCAGGCCACGATCGCGCTCGATGCACCGAGCCAGGCACGACGGCAGCTCAAGCGGCGGGTCCTGGAATTGCTGGAATTGTGCGAAGGCGAGCGAGCGCGCCTGCTGGCCGCAGCCCAGTACCGCCAGGCACCCAGCATGACCGACCGGCTGGCCGCACTGAGCGTGTTGGTGCGAGGACCCGCCGGTGAGGGCGACAGTGCGTTACTCGACTATCGCCAGCGTTACGCCGGCAACGCGCTGGCCCTGGACAAATGGTTTGCAGTGCAGGCGCAGATTCCCGGCAAGCCGGCGTTGCCGCGCGTGCTGAGGCTGGAGAAAGATGCTGTCTTTACCTTACAGAATCCGAACCGGGTGCAGTCGTTACTGGGCGCGTTCGTACGCGGAAACCCAAGCGGATTCCATCGCCCCGACGGTGCCGGCTACCGGTTCCTGACCGAGCGCCTGGTGGCGCTCGACGCGTTGAATCCGCAGGTAGCGGCACGGCTGGCCACGGCCTTCAACGGCTGGCAGCGCCTGGAGCCTGGGCGTCGCGCGCTGGCGCAAGCGGCGATCACGGAGCTGTCCGGGCATGCCGGCTTGTCGCGCAACCTGGTTGAAATCATCGGCAACGTGCTGAGCCACTGAGACACCGCGCGGACACGGGCCTGGTCAACTCGAGGTTTTCCTCGCCTGGGCGTGCGCGGCGACAGCGCCACGCACCGGCGCGGGGTGATTCATTTAGATGGCCAAGTGATCGAGAGCTTCGAGCAGGCTCTCCATGCGCGACTCCAGGTCGGGTTGCAGTGAGGCACGATTGTCACCGTCGTAGTCGCTCAGGTAATCCATCGCCATCTCCACTTCGCCGATTTCGACCAGCAGATCGTGGTGCGGGTAGATGGGTTCCAAGTTGAAGCTCGTGTCCATGGCGAATTCCTCGGGTGAGTGGGTTGGTCATCGTGGGGAATGCATCACTCGTGCCAATATGTGACCCGTTTCACAGTCGGTTGCTACCGCTGTTCGTAACACTGACGCCCCGCGTCAGCTGTTGCCGCGGCCGGGCACAAAATCCCCTTTCAGTCACTCCATGTTCACGCGCAGGCCGCGACTATCGACTAAAATCTGGCTGCAGCAGGCTTGCAGCAGATGTCACCAGTCACCAGTTTCTGGCGTCCGGCAATACGGTCATCCTGGATTCCCCCTGTTCCTGAGACCGCCGGGCGCCAGATCTACCAGTACGAGGCCCCGCGGCTAACCAGCCGCGGGGCCTCGTCATTTCAGGCCTGACCGGCCATGCGGAAGACCAGACCGCGCAAAAGACGACGGCACCCCGAAGGGTGCCGTCTTGCTTCCTCTCACGGTACGCGATCGAACCCCTGTCCGTTCGACCTCGGCGCGCATTCCTGGCGCTGCGTCTGCCCATGAAAGTGCATGGGCGGTGAAGCACGACCCATGCCAGCTTCGGCAAGCCGGCCTCAATCCACCTCGTGGCGTTACCATAGCGCCCTGTTTTGTCACTTTTTGCGCACTCAGGGCAACCCCATGCGTCACCCGACCCACTACGACGTCATCGTGATCGGCGGCGGCCACTCCGGCACCGAAGCCGCACTGGCCGCGGCGCGTGCGGGTGCGCGCACGCTGCTGCTCAGCCACAGCATCGAGACGATCGGCCAGATGAGCTGCAACCCGGCCATTGGCGGCATCGGCAAGGGACACCTGGTCAAGGAGATCGATGCACTCGGCGGCGCCATGGCCCATGCGGCTGACCGCGCCGGCATCCAGTGGCGCACGCTCAATGTCTCCAAGGGCCCGGCGGTACGCGCCACCCGCTGCCAGGCCGACCGCGCGTTGTACAAGGCAGCGATCCGCCACATGGTGGAAACCCAGCCGAATCTGGAGTTGTTCCAGCAGGCGGTGGACGACCTGATCATAGAGAACGGCCGCGTCACGGGTGTGGTGACCCAGATGGGGCTGTCCTTCGGCGCGCGCACCGTCGTGCTCACTGCTGGCACCTTCCTCGCCGGCAAGATTCACATTGGCGAGGCGCAATACGCCGGCGGCCGGGCGGGCGACCCGCCGGCGACCACGCTGGCGCAGAAACTGCGCGAACTGCCGGTGGCTGCGGACCGGCTGAAGACCGGCACGCCGCCGCGCATCGACATGCGCAGCATCGACTTCAACGGCCTGCAGGAGCAGCCGGGCGACACGCCGGCGCCAGTGTTCTCGTATCTCGGTTCGCGTGACGAGCATCCGCGTCAGGTCAGCTGCTGGATCACCCACACCAGCGAGCGCACGCACGAAATCATCCGCGGGGCGTTGGATCGCTCGCCGCTGTATACCGGCCAGATCGAGGGCGTCGGCCCGCGTTATTGCCCCTCGATCGAGGACAAGGTGGTGCGCTTCGCCGAGAAGACGTCGCACCAGATCTTCATCGAGCCGGAAGGCCTGGACACGTTCGAGATCTATCCCAACGGCATCTCCACCTCGCTGCCGTACGACGCGCAACTGGCGCTGGTGCAATCGATTCCTGGCTTCGAGCACGCGCATATCACACGCCCCGGCTACGCGATCGAATACGACTACTTCGACCCGCGCGGGCTCAACCCATGGCTGGAGACCAAGGCCATCGGCGGGCTGTACTTCGCTGGCCAGGTCAACGGCACCACCGGTTACGAGGAAGCCGCTGCGCAGGGGCTGATCGCCGGCCTCAACGCCGCGCGCGCGGCGCAGGACAAGGCGCCGTGGTATCCGCGCCGGGACGAGGCCTATATCGGGGTGTTGATTGACGATCTCACCAGCAACGGCACGATCGAGCCCTATCGCATGTTCACCTCGCGCGCCGAGTACCGGCTACATCTGCGCGAAGACAACGCCGACCTGCGCCTGTCCGAAAAGGGTTTCGAGCTGGGCGTGGTGTCACAAGCGCGTTACGACGCGCTGCGCGCCAAGCGCGACGCAGTCGAACGCGAAACCCAGCGTCTGGGCGCGCTGTGGGCCGCGCCGAACAACGCATTGGGTACCGCGGTGCAGCGTGAGCTCGGCGTGGTGGTAAGTCGCGAAACCAGCGCACTCGACCTGCTGCGCCGACCCGAGCTTGATTACGCCAGGCTCACCCGAGTCGACGCCTTCGGCCCGCCGGTGGAGCGCGCCGACGTGGCCGCCCAGGTCGAGGTGCAGGTGAAGTACGCCGGCTATCTCGAGCGCCAGCGCGCGGAAATCGAGCGCCAGCGTCGCCACGAGCACACCGCCATTCCCGACAGTTTTGACTACAACCGGGTACGCGGTCTGTCGTCCGAGGTGCTGCTCAAACTCAAGCGCACCCAACCCGCCACGCTTGGCCAGGCGGCACGCATCAGCGGCGTAACCCCGGCCGCGATCTCGCTACTGCTGGTGCACCTGAAGCGCCGCGACGCGGCTTGATCCCCGAACCGGTCGTACTTTGATGGCCGAATCGAGAATTCCGCTGAGCGAGGGCAGCAGCTGAAGATTCCTGATCCACAGTGGTTCTGTGGACCCACAATCGGCTGGTAGTTGGCCGCTCGGGCGGATTCGCAGGCCGGCCGACCAAACTCCGACAGGCTCCAGATTCGCGCAGCCGCGCTCCCGTGGCATCATGCAGACTTTCACCGGCATGGGGAGTAGGCAATGGAGATCTGGATCGGCCGCGATGGCGAACGGCATGGCCCGTATCAAGAAGACGACGTGCGCGAGTGGCTGCGCAGCGGCAAGGTCAGCCCGACCGATCTCGCATGGTATGAAGGCCTTGCCGACTGGCAGCCACTGTCGGTGTTGCTGCGCGACGAGGTGCCCAACGTAAGCGCCGCGGCCGACAACCCGTATGCCGCGCCAACCGCTCCGCTGCAGGCGTTGCCGCAGACCACAGCCGCCGCGCTGGAAGATCACGCCGGATTCTGGAAGCGGTTCGCTGCCTATATCCTTGATTTCATCGTCCTGTACCTCCCAAACATGCTGATCATGAAGGCGTTGGGCGGCGATGCCGCTCAGGAGACCATGAAGCAGGCGGTCATGGCGGCACCCGCCGACCTGCAGGTCATCATGGCGTCCTATGAGCAGTTCTACTCGACGATGAGCACAGCGCTGATCATCACCACGATTCTCGCCTGGCTTTACTTTGCCATATGCGAAAGCTCGCCCTGGCAAGGCACGCTGGGCAAACTGGCTCTCGGTATCCGGGTCACCAACGCGCAGGGACACCGGATCAGCTTCCCGCGTGCACTAGGACGCTATGCGGCCAAGTACGTCAGCCTCGTCATCCTGGGCATAGGCTACCTGATGGTCGGCTGGACCCAGCGCAAGCAGGGCCTGCACGACATGATCGCCAGCACCCTGGTACTGAACGGCCGCGCCAGCGAGTTCAAGCCGAACCAAGCCGCGCCTGACAACAGCAATTCATTCAGCGCCTGATTAGGCGTCCGTCCGGAACGGCGCCGCGAGTGGCATCGCGGCGCCGTTTTTGTGTCGGCTTGGCGCCGGCGCGCTTGCTATCATCGACAACTTGATCCGCTCGCCCGGCGCGCGAAGGTGTCGCCGCAGGCAATTGAAAGGCCCTATGCAAAGTATCGAACAACGTATTGCCCATGACATCGTCGCAAAGACCGAGCAGGTACGCGCGGCAGTTGATCTGCTCGACGGCGGCGCCACCGTGCCGTTCATCGCACGCTACCGCAAGGAGGTCACCGGTGGCCTTGACGACATCCAGCTGCGCCTGCTGGAAGAGCGCCTGCGCTACCTGCGCGAGCTGGAGGACCGGCGCGCGGCGATCCTGGCCAGCGTCGAGGAACAGGGCAAGCTCAGCGATAGCCTGAAGGCCGACTTGCTCGGTGCGGATACCAAGGCCCGCCTGGAAGATCTGTATCTACCGTACAAGCCCAAGCGCCGCACCAAGGCGCAGATCGCCCGCGAAGCCGGACTGGAGCCGCTGGCACTGGGCTTGCGTGAGGATCCCACGTTAAGCCCGGAGGCGTTCGCCGAAGGGTTCGTCGACGCGGACAAAGGCGTGGGCGATGTGCGCGCCGCACTGGATGGCGCGCGCGCCATCCTGATGGAGTCGATTGCCGAGGATGCACAACTGGTTGGCGAGCTGCGCGACTGGCTATGGGCGCAGGGACAGATCCGCGCCAAGGTGGTCGAAGGCAAGGAAAACGAGGGCGCCAAGTTTCGCGACTATTTCGACCACGTGGAGCCGATTGGCAAGATTCCCTCGCACCGCCTGCTGGCGCTGATGCGTGCGCGCAACGAAGGCGTGATCGAACTCGAACTGGCCCCCGGCCTCGACAGCGAGCAGGGCCATGCCGAAGGCGAGGGTCGCGTCGCCGCCCGTGCTGACATCCTTCAGCGCGGGCGTGCCGCCGATGCGTGGCTGCGCGACACCGTGCGCATGACCTGGCGCGTGAAGCTGCATCTGCATCTCACGCTCGACCTGTTCGGCCGGGTGCGCGAAGGCGCCGAGGACGAAGCGATCCGCGTGTTCGGCGACAACCTCAAGGACCTGATGCTGGCCGCGCCGGCCGGGGCAAAAACGGTGATGGGGCTCGATCCGGGCATCCGCACCGGCTGCAAGGTCGCGGTGGTCGACGCCACCGGCAAGCTGTTGGCCACCGACACGATCTATCCGCTGGAACCACGTCGGCAATGGAATGAATCCCTGATCACACTGGCAAAGCTGTGCAAGCAGCACGGCGTCGACCTGATTGCGATCGGCAACGGCACCGGCTCGCGCGAGACCGACAAGCTGGCCGGCGAGCTGCTCAAGAAGCTGCCCGAGGCGAAACTGTCCAAAGTGGTGGTCAGCGAGGCAGGCGCCTCGGTGTATTCCGCCTCGGAAACCGGCTCGAAGGAGTTTCCGAACCTGGACGTGAGCCTGCGCGGCGCCGTCTCGATCGCGCGCCGCTTACAGGATCCGCTGGCCGAGTTGGTGAAGATCGAGCCGAAGGCTATCGGCGTGGGCCAATACCAGCACGACGTGAACCAGATCAAGCTGGCGCGTGCGCTGGATGCCCGCGTCGAGGATTGCGTGAATGCGGTCGGCGTGGACGTGAACACTGCCTCCGCTGCCCTGCTCTCGCGCGTAGCCGGCTTGAGCGCCGGAGTAGCCGAGAATGTGGTGAAGCATCGCGACGCGCACGGCCCGTTCCCCAACCGCAAGGCGCTGCTGAAAGTGCCGCGACTGGGCGACAAGGCGTTCGAGCAGTGCGCCGGCTTCCTGCGCGTGGCCAACGGTGACAACCCGCTGGATGCCAGCGCGGTGCATCCGGAAGCCTATCCGGTGGTCGAGCGGATCATCGCTCAATGCGGTCGCGAAGTGCGCAACATCATCGGCGACAGCGGCTTTCTGCGCGGGCTCAAGCCGGAACAGTTCACCGACCAGAAGTTCGGCGTACCGACCGTGCGCGACATCCTGAAGGAGCTGGAAAAGCCTGGCCGTGATCCACGCCCGGAGTTCGTCGCCCCCAGCTTCGCCGAGGGCGTCGAGGACGTGAAGGACCTCAAGCCCGGCATGATCCTGGAAGGCCGTGTCACCAACGTGGCGGCGTTCGGTGCCTTCGTCGACATCGGCGTGCACCAGGACGGCCTAGTCCACGTCTCGGCCCTGTCGCACAGCTTCGTTAAGGATCCACGCGACGCAGTCAAGGCCGGCGACATCGTCAAGGTCAAGGTGATGGAAATCGACCTGCCGCGCCAGCGCATCGGCCTTAGCATGCGCCTGGACGACGAACCCGGGCAGACCCGGGGGAGCCGTACCGTTGGTAGTGGCGCGACCAGCCAGGGTAGCCGCGACGGGCGCGCGCCCCGCTTCCTGGTTGATATGCGAGATCTCGCTGTCCTCGCGCCACTCGCTCAGCGCGTCCTCAAGCCTCGCGATTTCGGCGAAGGCACTGTTGCTTGGGGCGGGCGCTGGCCTGGCCGGTGCCGTCGGCTGAGCGCCGCTCTTGCCACGACGCGGCTCGCCCGCGGCCGTGGAGGACCGGGAGCGGCTTTGCCCGGGTTCGTCGTCGAGCCGCATCGACAATCCGATACGTTGCCTGGGCAGGTCGA
>CAJDWH010000020.1_pt1 | contig 16732 bp, 14 predicted proteins | sample 7391531 | NCBI WGS metagenome assembly CAJDWH01 (sample SAMEA7055715, study PRJEB34461) | soil metagenome | biome: terrestrial ecosystem; feature: Peninsula; material: soil | place: Antarctica | collected 2016
GCAACACGCAAAGCAAAGGCGCCCCGGGCGCCCTTGCTTTTTGGTGCAGCGCTACACTGCGGAGATAGCCTCGGATTCCATCACGGAGAACTCGCCATGCGTCGCCTCACCTGCCTGCTCATTTTGACCTTGTTGTGTGCACTCGCTGCCCCCGCGTTTGCCGCCGGCCCGCAGGTCGGTCAGACCGCGCCGACATTCCACCTGCAGGACCAGGACGGACACTGGCGCAGCCCCGCCGACTACCACGGCCATTGGCTGGTGCTGTACTTCTACCCGAAGGACTTCACCCCGGGCTGCACCACCGAGGTATGTACCTTCCGTGATGATATCGCCAAGCTGCGCAAGGCCGGCGCCGACGTGGTGGGAGTGAGCCTGGATGACGTCAAATCGCACGCCGATTTTGCCGCCAAATACCATGTGCCGTTTCCGCTGCTGTCCGACGGCACGCACACGGCCGCCACGGCCTACGGCGTGCTGACCTCATACAAAGACCAACATTACGCCAAGCGCACCACCTTTCTGATTGACCCAAAGGGTCAGATCGCCAAGGTCTATGAAGATGTCGACCCGGAGAAGAACTCGGCGCAGGTGATGGCCGACTTGGCTGTGCTGAAGGCCGCACCCTGATGCCGGTGGCGATGCGGATGGAATCCGTTTCGCGTGGTCGGGGGTTTGCGTTGTGGCGGGTGGCCGTGTGGTTATTGCTGATCTTGGCCGCGTTCGGTTGCGTGCAGTACTTCAGTCATGCCGAACTGCTGTGGAGCCAGCGCCACGCGATTGCGCCCGATGTTGCGGCTGGCCACGCACTGCGCCGTCTGCTCGTTTGGGACGTCGTTTACATGGTGGCCTCGCTCGCCCTGATCGTAGTATGCGCCGGGTGCATCCTGCGCCAGGCGTGGGCGCGTCCCGCGCTGCGCGCGGCGGCAGGCGTGCTCGCCTTGTGGATGTTGGCCACCGGCGGCGCGATGATCGCGGAATGGCCATCGTTGCTGCACGCCAGCCGCGACGCCGCGGCCCAATTGCAAGACCATGCCGCCTTGCAGCAGGCGCTGCTGCATGCGCGCCGCAGCTACCTGCTGGCGTTGGTGTTGAAGGGGCTGGCCGTGCCGGTGTTGTTGTGGCTGGTCTGGCGGCTGGGGGCTCCGGCAGTGCGCGCACAGTTTCGGTACCGGCGCTGAGATGCGCGTGGTCTATGCAGGGAACGTTCGCGGGCATTAGACTCGCGCAACATCCACGGGAGTACGCGGCATGAAGTACGGATTTGTGGGTTTGTTGTGCATGATGCTGGCGGGTGTGGCGCTGGCCGCCGGACCGCGCGCGGTGAGCGAACGAATGCAGGCGAGCATGCTGGTGACCGGTTCCATCACGGTGGCACCGGACGGTAGCGTGAAGAGTTACGTGGTCGACCATCCCGAGCAGTTGCCAGCGGAGATCGTCAACCTGATCGAACGCAACGTGCCTTTGTGGCGATTCATTCCGGTCGTCCGCAATGGCCGGCCAGTAATCGCCGAAGCCGCGATGAGTCTGCGTGTGCTGGCCACGCCAATGGGTGACGGCACCAGCACAGTGAGCGTCAGCGGCACTAATTTCGGTCGGCCGTCATCCGCTGGCTCCACCGCTGGCGAGGACATCAGTTACAAACAAAGGCCGGCTCCCAGCTACCCCATGGCGGCCTTGAAGACGCGCGCGTCGGGCACGGTCTACCTGTTGTTGGCGGTCAACCGGCAGGGGCTGGTGGAGCAGGCGGACGCTGAACAGGTCAATCTGGACAGATCTGGCGGAGACCATGAGATGACCCGATCGCGGCACATGCTAGCCAAAGCTGCGCTGAGTGCAGCAAGGACGTGGACGTTCAACGTGCCGACCTCTGGCGAAGAGGCTGCGCCGACCAACTGGCTGGTCAGGGTGCCGATAACGTTTTCTTTCACACCGGAAAGGACACGGGCATACGGCAAATGGCACGTCTACGTTCCGGGCCCGCGCGTCATCCCGGCATGGGTGGGCAAACTCGACGTTGGGGACAGTGCTGACGTGGTCGGCGCTGACAGCATTTCCGCGGTAGGCGAGGGCCTGCAACTGCAACCGGACAAACCGCTTGAGGGGGCTTGAGCGGACTGTTTCGTTTGATCGGCGCAATCGCTCACCTACGTGCTGAGCCCATGTGAACGGTCGGTACTGAAGAGCCATGCGTTCGTCGTTGAGCTTGCAGTCGTGCGCGCGCAGTTTCGGTCCCGACATCAGACTCGATGCAGGGACGGCGGAGAGGACAGAGTCTGTCGATGTCGATTCATTGACGCCGCATCGTTGGCCCATCAGGAACCATGACCGTCAAACGGCAATTTCTTCCCCAGTATCTGGCGCGCGCGGATGCAAGCACAGGCATCATGACCATGACCGGCTGGTGGGCATCCGGCAGGCAGCCTTCTTCCCCGCGCACCGCGTCTCGAACGGCGCGTTCAGGCGGCGTTCGCTGGCGAGCAGGTATCGCTAGCTGACCTGGTTTCCGGAGTTCGGTCAATGCGTGCATGGTTGCTGTTGGTTGTCTGTTTGCCGTTGTTGCTCGCTTTGCCGCTGCACGCGCAGGACCTGAGCACGACCTGCCGTGCCAGCAGCAGTTACGACGTGACCCTACGACCGGATAGTCTGCTGTTCGATCGTCCGTCGCCGGCACCTGTGCGGGTGGAGATGCAGCGCGACAGCCTGCGCAGTGATGGCATCGCCGTGGCGCTGACTCCGGCACAGCAGGATCGTCTGAGTCTATTCGATCGCGACCTGCGCGCGCTGGCGCCGCGGGTGCGTACGGTGGCGCAGAACGGCGTGGACATGGCGGTACAGGCGCTGCGTGCCGAGGTGGCGGATCTGGGCCTCAGTGCGGATAGCCGCGCCGAGTTTAATCAACGGTTGGCGACGCATGCGATCGAAATGAAGCAGCGCATCGCGCGCAGTCAGAGCACACACGACTGGCAGGGTGATGCGATCCAGCAGTACGCCGACCGAGTGACGGCTGACCTGATGCCGCTGGTGGCGGCGGACCTTGGCCAACAGGCGATCAACGCGGCGATGACCGGCGACTTGCAGACGGCGGCTCGATTGCGTGATCACGCCGGCTCGCTGGCCACCGGCCTGGGGCCGCGCCTCGAACAGCGCATGCAGGCGCTGCGTCCGCAGATCGACGCATTGTGCCCGGCAGTGGAGCGCCTGGCCCGACTGCAGCAGGATCTGCGCAACAGCAACGGACAGCCGTTGAATCTGTTGCAGGTTGGTGCGAATCAGGCAGAACAATCCGCGCCGCGTCTGTCGCATTGAAGCCGTGCCGCGTCGGTGCGGATGCGACCCCGCCGGTTGCGACGTCTGCGCGGCGTGCTCCAGGATGACCGTCATCTGTCGGAGCACGGGTTGAGGTAGCAGCATGTCGGCACATCCCCAGGAAGTCCTCGAATTCTGGTTCGATCCGGCGTATTCCCCGTACTGGTTCGCGGCGGATGCGGACTTCGACATGCGGATTCGCAGGCGCTTCGCCAATGCAGTGGAAGCGGCGACGCAGGGAGCGCTGGATCAGTGGGCGGCCAGCTCCGAGAGCTGGCTGGCGCTGGTGATTCTGCTCGACCAGTTTCCACGCAACCTGTACCGCGGCGACGCGCGCTCGTGGGTTGCCGACGTCAAGGCACAACGTGTCGCCTTGTCAGGCATCGCCGCTGGCTTCGACCAGTCACTGCCGCCGCTGCAGCGCGTGTTCGCCTACTTGCCGCTGGAACACGCCGAGGACATGCACCTGCAGCAGCGCTCGGTGGGCTTGTTCGAGGCGCTGCACTCGGAAGCACCACCCGAACAGCGCGAGCGCTACGCAATATTTCTGGATTATGCTCGGCGGCATCGCGAGGTGATCAAGCACTTCGGGCGGTTCCCGCATCGCAATGCCGTGCTCGGTCGCACCGACACGCCGGATGAAGTGTCCTACCTGACGCAACCGGGTGCGGGGTTCTGAGCGAGGCTCGTACGGAGATTAAGGATGTCTTGATTCATCATCGACCAAGGAGAAGGTCATGCGCATGTGTCTGATTGTCGCCTCGATTGTTTTCAGTGCCGCCGTGCACGCGTCCAGCACCTTGCGCGTAGGCAACCAAGTGCTCACCGCCGGGGATAGCCAGGAACGCGTCACCGAGTTGTTGGGCAAGCCATCGACAAAATCGCATAGACGCCGTGCCCATTCCCGCCCCAGCCACCGAGGCGGCATTCGGGTGATAGACAACCATCAGGGTGGCGAGCAGTGGCGTTTCCGTCGCGACGGACATGTCACCGTGGTCACCATCGTCGATGGCAGGGTTACCGAGATCGAGGACAGCCGGCTCTGAGCACCGAGCCGAGATGGCGCGGCCCGAAACTTGAGCCCCCCCCAAGCACCGCGCGTCTGATGGCGCTACGGGCGATCACCCCTATCTTGACCGCCTTCGGCTCCCGTAACCGGGCGTTCTGATCACCCCGCAGCTGCTCGGTCGAGAACTACCGGTGCTGCTACTGACCGGGCGAGAGCTCATCGCTGATTTCATGATGAAGAGCTTGTTCCACGATCCACCCGCTTTCGTGGTGCCCGGAAGATTTACCTCGCAACGCAGCGCCCCCGGCAGGTCGCTGCGGCAACGCATGTTTACTGCAACGTCACGGCCCGCCGATTGTCTTTGGAAACCTTGTCGATCAATTCGTTGTAGGGGTCGATGCCGGCCTGCGCGGGCTTGTCGTCGACGGTGACGATAATCGTGCTGTCCCCGTTCCCCACCATCTGCTTTTCCAGATACAGCGGCTTGCCGTCCTTGCCGGCACCGGGCGAGGCGGCGAACACGCCGATCTCGATCGGGAAGTTGACCCCGCCAGCGGTCTCTTTGCCTTTGCCGTCGACGTAGACCTTGCCTGCATGCAACTTCATGGTCACCTCGTATTTGCCGTCTGGCAACTTCTTTGCGGTGGCGGAGGTCATGCGGTTGTCGAACAGGGTGATCTTCCAGAAAAAATCGTCCAACATCGGCTGCCATTTTGGCCCCAGCGCCTTGCTCAGAGCGTCCATGAATTCCTTCGAGGTGGTGTATGGCGGTTGCTGGAAACCCTTGTCGATCAAGAACTGCTTGAGCATCGCATCGAGCTTGTCCTCGCCGACGTAATCCTGCAGCGCGTAGAACACCATCGAGCCCTTGCGGTAGTGGATGTACTGCTGGTCGCTCTCCACCTTCGCCAATGGTTCCTCGGTCAGCTTCTCGGTGGCACGCCCAGCCAGGTACGCGTCCAATTCGTATTTGAGGAATTTGCGCATCTGGTTGGCGCCGTACTTGTGCTTGGTCACCATCAGCGACGAATACTGCGACAGGGACTCGCTTAGCATGGTCGAACCTTGCATGTTGGCGCCGATTACCCGATGCGCCCACCACTGGTGCGCCACTTCGTGCGCGGTGATGTCGTAAACGTAGTCGAGCTTGGATTTGTCACGCAGGTCGGCGATGAAACCGATCGCTTCGGAGAACGGAATGGTGTTGGCGAAAGACTGCGCGAAGGCGGCGTAGCCGGGAAATTCCACGATCCGAAGTTGCTTGAACTGGTATGGCGTGTAGTGGCTGTCGTAGTAGTCCAGCGAGTCTTCCGCGCTTTCGATCATCCGGTCCACGTTCCAGGCGTGCGCTGGGTTGTAGTAGATCGAAATCGCCACGCCGTCATGATCTGTGCTCTTCACCGCGTAACGTGCCGACAGATAGGCGAAGAAATTCAGCATCGGCTGTTCCATCTTGTAGTGGAAATAGCGCCGGCCGTTCGACGTCCATTCCTTCTGCAAGGTGCCCGGTGCCAAGGCGATCTGGTCCTCGGCGGTGGAGACGGTGGTGTCGAAGCTGATCCAGTCCGCGTCGTTGCTGATGTAGCTATTGGCGCGCGCCTTCTCCTCGCCCAGTGGTGGCATGCGCGGCACGTCGAGTTTCAGACCGTATTTGCGCCGGTCGTTGCGATCGGTCAGCTGTGCCCGACTCTGGTAGCCGAATTGCGGCATTACGCCGTTGTTGAAGAAAGTGCCGTTGTGGGCCAGGAAACTTCCCGACGCATTGTTGGTGAAGCCTTTCGGGGCATATTCGAGGGTGAAGTCGAACGACATCGACGCACCGGGCGCCAGCGGCGTGTTCAATTTGTAGATGGTGAACTCGAGATCCTTGTCCGCGCTGACGATCGAGTGCGGCGCGAACTGCAATGACTTCACGATGAAGCCATCGGTGAAGTTCACGTACAACTCGCTGATCGGCGCGGCGTGCGTGTTGACCAAGTTGTAATGGCCGCGGATGTCCAGCTTGCGCTGGTACGGGTAAATGTCGACGTTGGCCTGTACGGCGGTGATCCGCGGTTGCGGCGCGTCCTGGTATTTCGCGTACTTCTTCTCGTAATCCGCACGCTGGATGATATTCGCCGTGCTGTTGCGGAACGTGTTGAGCATGTTGGTGTTGTAGTAAATCCAGCCGCCGCTGCCGATGAAGGCGAGCAGGGCGAGCAGCAGGGTCGCTGTTGCTGGTGCATGCAGGCGGGCGTATGCCTCACGCAGGCGCTCACGCCATGACTGGCTGGTGCCGCGCACCCAGAACAGCGAGGACAGCACCAGCATGACCACCGCGAGGCAGGTCCAATAGCCGTCGAACCACAGCGCGCCAGCCAGAAAATGGCCGAAACCGTTCATGTCCGAATACGGCACACTGGGGCCGCTGCCGTAGTTGTAGAGGTTGTGGTCCCAGTGCAGCAGGCTGAAGCCGATCGAGCTGGCCGCCATCCACAGGATGCTCAACAGGTAGCCAAGGAACTTGTTGTTGGACATCACCTGCAGAAACAGCGCCAGCACGGCGATCAGCACGAACGGAATCGCGTTCAGCGCCAGCATGCCCAGATAAAGTCCGGGTTCCAGGTGGGTGTAGCCGTGCGCAAGCTGCCAGCCGATGCCGGCCACCGCGCCGGTCAGCAGCATCAGTCCGATGATCGCCAGCAGGGCGCCCATCTTGGCGGTCAGCAGTACCCAGTCCGGTACCGGAAAGGCATCGGTGACTTCGGCCATATGCTGGCTGCGTTCGCGCCACACCAGTTCTCCGGCGTAGAAGATCAGAATGATGAGCAGTGGTAAGGCGAAGCTGCCGTTAATGGTGGTGAGCACGATGTGCGTGACCGGCCACAACGGCGTGCCATAGATCTGCCCAGACGACACCAGCGACACGAACATGATCACCAGCGCCAACACCAGCAGGATCGGGACGGCGGCGCCGCGCAGCATGCCCATGGTGTCGAAGGCGAACTGTGTGCGCAGTTGCAGCAGGTGCGCGCGCCGGTTGTCGGCCAGCTGCACCTTGGGCAGCACCAGGCTGCTAGCGCTGGCCTGCGGACGCAGCATCGGCGGTTCCGCGCGCTTCTTGCGCCGTGGCAGACGCAGGCCTTCGCGGTCGGGACGAAACAGAAGGAACGAGGCAATCAACAGCAGCGCGGACACACCTAGCCATAACAAGCGGTTGAATAGAAAAACCCCATCCAGCGCCGGCAGCAACTGGTTGGACTGGTCGGCCGTCCAGTAACGCGTGACGATGGCCAGAGTCCGCCCGCCGAACGGATCGAGCATGGCGGCCAGGAAGTGGCTGTTGATGTTGCGACCCACATAGCCGGCCACGCCTTGCAGCACAAAGTAGGCGATGACGCCGATATAGGTGGCCAGCAGCGAGCGCGTCGCAGTCGCCAGCAGGTACAGCAGGGCGGCGATAAACAGCATGTCCGGCAGCACCATCACGCCGAATGCCCACGCATAGCCAGACCAATGGAACGGACCCATACGAGTGGCGTCGACCCACGGCATCACCGAGCCCAGTGCAAGGCCGAGGACGCAGATCAGCATGATCGCCATCGAGGCGGTGTAACCGGCGGCAAAGCGTCCGCCCAGGTAGGCGCGTCGGGTGATCGGTGTTGAAAAAATCATGTCCGAGGTGCGCTGATCGAAATCGCGCGTGGCGGCGGCGGCGACGAAGATGGTTACCAGAAATACGCTGAGCACAGTGAGCACGCTGAGCAGGCGCACGATCACCAGCGGCGCATTGCGCAGCACATTGCCGCTGGCGCCGCCAACGATCACGGCATCCGTGCTCGCCAGCGTAAACGCGAGCGCACCAAAGGCCAACGCGACGATCCAGAACAACGGTGCCTTCAGCTGCTGGCGCAGTTCAAAGCGGAATATTTCGAAGAATGTCGACTGCGAGAACATCGGTGATCCCTGTATGGGTCTGGCCTGAGCTGATTTGATCGCGGTAAGAGCCCGCTCGCGGGCGATGCTTCTGTTCCTGTCCTAGAACAAGAGCATCGCCCGCGAGCGATCTCCTACCCTTGTCGCGTGTGGCAGATAATCGAGCAAGCTCAGGCGGCTTTGGCGGTGGCTTGCGCGCGCAGGCGGCCGAAGTAGACGTCCTCCAGATCCGGTGCGACGGATTCGAAGCCCTGTTCCGGCAAGCTGTCGGCCAGCACATGTAGCAAGGTGCGGCCACCGGCGAGGCGGGTGGACAGGATAGTCATGCGCGCCCGGTAGCCGTCCAGCTCGGCCTTGTCGATCGTGCGCCGCCAGACCCGACCTTCCAGCGAACGGATCGCCTCGGTTGGCTCCCCGCTCAGCAGCACCTGGCCCTGGCCGATAATTGCCATGCGTGAGCACAGGTCGGTAACGTCCTCGACGATATGCGTGGACAGGATCACCACCATCCGCTCGCCCAGTTCGGCCAGCAGGTTGAGGAAGCGGTTGCGCTCCTCCGGGTCCAGCCCGGCAGTGGGCTCGTCGACGATGATCAGGCGCGGCTCGCCGATCAGTGCCTGGGCGATTCCGAAGCGTTGGCGCATGCCGCCGGAGTAGGTGCCGAGCTTGCGCTTGCGCACATCCCACAGGTTGACCTGGCGCAACAGCGCCTCGACCAGCTCGCGCCGCTCGCTCTTCACGGTGACGCCCTTGAGGATGGCGAAGTGCTCCAGCATCGCCTCGGCTGAAACCTTCGGGTACACGCCGAATTCCTGCGGCAGGTAGCCGAGCAAGCGCCGGGTGGCCTGTTTGTCGGCCAACAGGTCCATCTCATCCAGCTTGATCGTGCCTTCGTCGGGATCCTGCAAGGTGGCGATCGTACGCATCAACGAGGACTTGCCCGCGCCGTTGGGGCCGAGCAGACCGAACATGCCACTGGGGATGTCCAGCGAGACGCTGCGCAGCGCCCGGACACCGTTGGCATAAGTCTTGGAGAGGTTACGTATGGTCAGCATGGAGGGTTTCCTGTAACGCGGGTGGCGGCTTGCGATGACAGCGAGATTAAGGCATGGATGCGATTCTCGCGTCGGCTCAAGGTAATGCATACGGCCGCGCATGGAGAGTGCCGATGGTGTTGTGCGGCCATACCGGACCGGGCGGATCGCGTGCGCGTTCGTTATGATTGGCACCTTAAGTCTGCGACCGCCATCCCCGCGCGGTACGCAACAGCCTTGCAGGAGTCATCATGGCCGACCTCAAAGAAGCCCGCGTTCCCGACATCGGTCACGACGGCGTCCCCGTCATCGAAGTGTTGGTGAAGGCCGGCGACAAGGTCGAGAAGGAACAAAGTCTGATCACGCTGGAGTCGGACAAGGCGACGATGGAGGTGCCCTCGCCGTTTGCCGGCATCGTGAAGGAAATGAAGCTGAAGGTCGGCGACGAGGTTTCCGAGGGCGCGGTGATTGCCCTCATCGAAGCCGAGGACGAGGCTGGCTCTGAAGCCCCGGCTTCTGCGTCGGTCGAGAGCAAGAATATTGGAACGACGGAGTCGAAGAGTGCCGCCGACAAGGCGATCAGCTCTGCGCCGGCACCGGCTGCAGATTCAACGTCGTCAGGCAAGTCCGCAGCGGTCGCCGAGCCGGCCCCTTCGCCGGTGGCTGGCCAGGGCGTAGCACCGGGCAACGTGCCGGAAGGCGACATACCGCACCCGCGCCCGCCGCTGGATGCATCGATCGTGATGCCGGGCGACGCGCCGTACGCCAGCCCCGCGATTCGTGCGTTCGCACGCGAGCTGGGAGTGGAGATTCAGCAGGTAAAGGGCAGCGCTCGCGGCGGCCGCATCCAGCGCGACGACGTCAGTGCCTGGGTCAAGCATGCGCTGGCTTCCGGCGCGCGCCCCAGCCAGGGTGCTTCTGCGTCGCTCGGTGGGCTAAACCTGTTGCCGTGGCCGAAGATCGATTTCGCCAAGTTCGGCGAGGTCGAGGAGAAGCCGCTCAGCCGCATCCAGAAGATTTCCGGCGCGAACCTCGCGCGCAATTGGGCGATGATTCCGCATGTCACTCAACACGAGGACGCCGACATCACCGAGTTGGAGACCTTCCGCAAGCAACTCGGCGCGGAAAACAAGGATCTCAAGATCAGCCCGCTGGTGTTCCAGATCAAGGCGGTGGTGGCCGCGCTGAAGCAATTCCCCCAATTCAATGCCTCGCTCGATGAGTCCGGTGAGAGGCTGATCCTCAAGAAATACTTCCACGTCGGCATCGCCGTCGACACGCCGGATGGCCTGGTGGTGCCGGTGATCCGCGATTGCGACAAGAAGGGCCTGCTGGAGCTGGCGCGCGAGCTGGGTGAGATATCGAAGAAGGCGCGCGACAAGAAGCTCGGCCCGGCCGAGATGTCCGGCGGGTGCTTCACGATCAGTTCGCTGGGCGGCATCGGCGGCACCCATTTCACGCCAATCGTCAATGCGCCGGAAGTGGCGATCCTGGGCGTTTCCAAAGCGGCGATGAAGCCGGTATGGAACGGCGAAAAATTCAAACCGCGACTAATGCTGCCGCTGTCGTTGTCCTACGACCATCGGGTAATCGATGGCGCGCTGGCGGCACGCTTTGCCTCCTTCCTGGCTGGCCAGCTGGGCGACATCCGCCGGCTGCTGCTGTAGCGGCGCTCGCGTGTTGCTGCAGGCATTGATGGGTCAACAAGCAGCCGCGCCGACACCGGCACGCGCGCCGTTGGGCGGCAACTTGCTCGATATCACCGTCCTGCAGGGCGGTGGCTTCAACCTCACGATCGGTTCGATTGTGCTGGGCCTCCTGCTGTTCGGTCTGTGTGTGCTGCTGTCGGTGGTGTTGCGCCAGCTGTTGCGCCGCTATGCGCGCCGCTACGAAAACGTCAACCCGTCGTCGGTATTCGTGGTGGGGCGCTTGCTGCATTACTTGTTGCTGCTGATCGGCGTGTTGCTGGCGTTGAACGCCAGCGGCATTCCGATGGCCCGCTTCACCGTGTTTGCCGGCGCCCTGGGCGTGGGCCTGGGATTCGGCCTGCAAGCCATTTTCAACAATTTCGTTTGTGGCGTGGTGCTGCTGTTTGACCGCAGCTTGAAGGTCGGCGACTTCGTCGATCTGGCCTCCGGCGTGCATGGCCGCGTGCGTGACATCGGCATCCGGGCCACCCGCATCACCACCAACGACGACATCGACATCGTGGTGCCGAATTCTGAGTTCGTGAATGGCCGGGTGGTCAACTGGACGGTGCGCGAAGGCTACCGGCGCTTGAAGGTGCCGTTTCACGTCGCTTACGCCAGTGACAAGGAATTGGTGCAACAGGCCGCGCTGGAAGCGGCCCGTGACGTGACATTTACATTGACCCACGAGGGTGACAAGGCGCCGCAGGTGCGGCTGGTCGCGTTCGGAGACTGGGCCATGCAGTTCGAGCTGGTGGTCTGGCTGAATGCCGAAGCCACCCGTCGCCCCGGCGCGGCCATCGCCGCGTACAACTGGGCATTGCACAACGCCCTGCTGGCGCACGATATTCGCATCCCCGTGCCACAGAGCGATGTGCGCTTGCATCGTCCGCTAGCCGATCCCGTCGTCCCCTGATTCCGTGCCGGCCATCGACGCCGCCGGCCCACCCGCAACTCCAAGGAAACACCCATGGCCAACACCATCGAAATCAAGGTTCCCGACATTGGCGGCCACGACAAGGTGCCGGTGATCGAGGTGCTGGTGAAGGTTGGCGACACGGTCGAGAAGGAGCAAAGCCTGATCACGCTGGAGTCGGACAAGGCCACCATGGAGATTCCCTCCAGTGCTGCCGGGGTGATCAAGGAACTCAAGCTCACGGTGGGTGACGAGGTTTCCGAAGGCGCGGTGATTGTGGTTCTGGAGAGCGTCGGCGAAGCTGATACCGCGTCCCCCTCTGCCGTTCCGGAAGACAGCAGGGAAGAGAGTGTGGGATCGTCCCGCGGCTCCGACGAAGGCACCAAAAAGTTTCAGCCCTCCGCAAGCGCAGCGCCGTCACCTCAACTCTCTGCCCATGAAGAAAAAGCACCACAAGCATCCGCATCGTCTGGCAAGACGCCCGACATCGAATGCAAGCTGGTCGTGCTCGGCTCGGGCCCTGGTGGTTACACCGCCGCATTCCGCGCCGCCGATCTCGGGGTCGACACGGTACTGGTCGAGCGCTACGGCACACTGGGCGGGGTCTGCCTCAACGTGGGTTGCATTCCGTCCAAGGCGTTGCTGCATGCGGCGGCCGTGATCGACGAAGCCGAGGCGATGGCCGCGCATGGCGTCAGCTTCGGAAAGCCAAAAATCGACATCGACAAGCTGCGCGACTTCAAGAGCAAGGTAGTCGGCCAGCTCACTGGCGGTCTGGCCAGCATGGCCAAGCAGCGCAAGGTACGCATCGTCGAAGGCACTGGCGTCTTCGTTTCGCCGAATGAACTGGAAGTGCAGACCAGCGATGGCATCAAGCTGATCCGTTTCGAGTACGCAATCATCGCCGCCGGCTCGCAGTCGGTGAAGTTGCCGTCGTTCCCGTGGGATGACGAACGCATCATGGATTCCACCGGAGCGCTGGAACTGCGTGACGTGCCGCAAAAACTGCTGGTCGTCGGCGGCGGCATCATCGGTCTGGAGATGGCCACGGTGTTCGCCGCCCTGGGCAGCGAGGTGACCGTAGTCGAGTTCATGGATCAGCTCATGCCCGGCGCCGACACCGACCTGATCAAACCGCTTGCCAAGCGCCTGAGCAGCCGACTCAAAGGCATCCACCTCAAGACCAAGGTGACCAGCGCGAAAGCGACGAAGGAAGGCATTGAGGTCGGCTACGAGGGCGAGAGCATTCCGAAGACCACTCTTTTTGATCGCGTGCTGGTGTCGGTGGGTCGTTCCCCGAACGGAGGCAAGATCGGCGCGGACAAGGCTGGCGTTACGGTCACCGAGCGCGGTTTCATCAACGTCGACACCCAGATGCGCACCAACGTGTCGCACATTTTCGCCATCGGCGACTTGGTGGGTCAGCCGATGCTGGCGCACAAGGCTACCCACGAAGCGAAGGTCGCCGCCGAAGCGGTGGCCGGGCACAAGAGCCACTTCGATGCACGGGTGATCCCATCGGTCGCCTATACCGATCCGGAAATTGCCTGGGTCGGCGTCACCGAGCGCGAGGCGAAGGAGAAAGGCTTGAAGATCGGCGTGGGCAAATTCCCGTGGGCGGCCTCGGGCCGCGCTATCGGCATGGACCGCACCGAGGGTTTCACCAAGCTGATCTTCGACGAGGAAACCCATCGCGTGGTCGGCGGCGGCATCGTCGGCGTGCATGCCGGTGACTTGATCTCCGAGGTGGCGCTGGCTATCGAGATGGGTGCGGAAGCGGCCGACATTGGTCTGACCATCCACCCGCATCCTACCCTCGGCGAATCGGTCGGCATGGCGGCTGAAGTCTACGAAGGCACCATCACCGATCTGTACATGCCGAAGAAAAAATAGGCGCGCAACAGAAAAGCCCGGGTAAGCCCGGGCTTTTCTTGAATACCTGCGACTACGCAGGCCGTGACGATTTACTGCGCCGCGGGTTGCGGATGCTCCGTCTTGAACTGTTTCCACTGCGCACGGCGTTCCTGTGCTTGCTGCCGGAACGTAGCCGCCTGGGCCTGTTGCTCCGGCGTCAGCACGGCATAGATCTGCGCGCGCAGGTTGGCCATCCGTTGCACACGGGCCTGAGTTGACTGACCTTCCGCCTGGGCCAGCTTGGTGGCGGCAGCCTGATAGCCAGCATCGCTCGGTGTCATCGACTCGAACGCGAGACGCTGCTGGCGCAGGGCTTCACGCGGGGCCTCGTTCTGCGTCCGTTCGGTACTGACGATCTGCTTGATGTTGGCCTTCTGCGCATCGCTGAGGTCCAGCTTGTCGAGCATCCGCATCTGGCCGTGGCCGTGATGACCGCGCTGACCGTGCCAGCCGTGGCCGGAAGCTCCCGGACCACCGGCGCCGGGTGCAGCCATGGCTGACGTGCTGCCGAGGGCCAGGACCGAAGCCAGGGCCAGGCCTAGAAGTGTGTGCTTGCGCATGATGCTTGCCTCGTCTGTGGTGGGGAAGGTACGCCACCATTTGACGACATCATTGCGTATATGTTCTTTGCGAGTAGGTAAAGAATGGTAAAGCACGTGGTGCCAGCGCGGCATAACCGGATTGAATGACGGCCATGCAGACTTCCGCCCCTTCCCGCATCCTGATCGCCGACGACGACCGCGCGTTGTGTCGCCTGCTGGCTGATTATCTCCAGCGCGAGGGCTTCGTGGTGGATGTCGCTCATGATGGCGAGGCTGCGCTAGCGCGTCTGCGCAACCCGGCGGAGCGACCGGACCTGCTGATCCTGGACGTGATGATGCCGGGTCGCGATGGGTTGGAAACCCTGCGCGAACTGCGCACGCAACATCGCCTGCCAGTGATCATGCTGTCAGCGCGTGGTGAGCCGGTGGACAAAGTTATCGGGCTGGAGCTCGGTGCCGACGATTACCTGGCCAAGCCCTGCCTGCCGCGCGAGCTGCTGGCGCGGGTACGCGCGCAGTTGCGCCGGAATGCGCCGTTGTCTTCGGGCACGGTGCAGGCGGGCAACCTGCAATTGTTTCCGGGCGAACGACGAGCTCAGGTGGGCGAGCAGGAGTTGACCCTGACCGGTGCGGAATTTCTGCTGCTGCTGGGGTTGGCCCAGCGTGCCGGCGAGCTGGTCGACAAGGCCGTGCTGACCCGCCTGGCACTGGGGCGCGAGCTGGAGCGCTTTGATCGCAGCATCGACGTGCACGTGAGCCGGCTGCGGCACAAGTTGGCCGAGGCGTCGGTGGATGCGCCGCGGATCGAATCCGTGCGCGGCTCCGGTTACGTGCTGGTGGTAGCCGCCTCGTGAACCCGCTGAAGACTTCGTTGTACTGGCGATTGCTGGTCTGGTTCTGCGTCGCCAACTTGCTGGTGTTGTTCCTTGGTGGCCTGTTCGCGCGGCGCTTCATCGAGTACACCACGGCGGTGCAGATCGACTGGCCGGCATTGGCGCAGGATGCCGATCGCGCCTACGAAGACGGCGGTCGCGGGGCGTTGGCGGCGTGGATTGCGCAGCAGCGCGGGCAAGGTGTGCAGGCGACTCTGTTCGAAGACGGTGAAGCGCTTGTGCCGATCCGTCTCCATGGTCCGGTCCGTGCGCTCTTGAAGGAATGGCTGCCGTCGGGACAAAGCATCGTGATGCAGCCGCGCGGAGGCTTCTATGTCGCCTTCCAGCAAGTCACCGGCGCCGATGGCCACACCCGTCAGTTGCTGGCCATGAGCCGCTCGCACGTGCGATTGCGCCAGCAGACACGCGAGAAAATCTATCTGGCCGTCCAGTTGTTGTTTTCCCTGCTGTTCATCGGCGTGGTCGGCTGGTGGGTAGCGCGCAGCGTGGCGCGTCCGGTCGAGGCACTGCGCCGGGCAACTCGACGCATGGCCGACGGCGAACTGTCGGCGCGGGTGGGGCGACAAGGTGGGCTGGCGCATGACGAATTGGCCCAGCTGGCTGGCGATTTCGACTTGATGGCGGCGCGCATCGAGGCGCTGGTCGCACATGATCGCGGCGTGCTGCAGGACTTATCGCATGAGTTGCGCTCGCCACTGGCGCGGCTGCAGCTGATCCTCGACCTGGCCCGGCGCAGCGATGAGCCGGCTGAGGCCGCGCCGTACTTCGAACAAGCCGAACAGGAAATCGCGCGACTCGATCGGATGCTCGGCGAGATGCTGGCGCTGTCGCGGATGGAGGGCGGCCTGCCCGGCATGGAGCGCGAGTCAGTGGATCTGGCCGATCTGGCGCATGCATGCGTGGAGCAGTCGCGCCTGGAAGCGGATGCGCAGCACGTCGAACTGCGATTGGTCAGCGTCGACCCCGCAGAAGTTTCCGGCAACGCGATGTTGCTGGAGCGTGCGCTGGACAATCTGCTGGCCAACGCAATCAAGTTCAGTCCGCACGGCGGCAGGATTGAGGTGGGCGTGCGCACCGAATCGGGCTTTGCCGAGATCAGCGTGCGGGATCATGGTCCGGGCGTACCCGCGGACGAGCTGGCTTCGCTGTTCCGCCAGTTCTTTCGTGGCAGCAACGCTGTACGCGCGGATGGCCATGGTCTCGGTCTTGCGATCGTGCAGCGCGTGGTGCAGGTGCACGGTGGCACCATCGACGTGCATAACGCGGAAGGTGGTGGGTTGGAGATTCGGCTGCGCCTGCCGCTGGCGTGACGGTGCTTGTCTTGATCGGCTGGCGTGGTTTTCGATGGGCGATGGCTGACGTTGGCCCAGGGAAGCCTCGGAATTCTCTTCGACGCCCACCTGTAGGCGCGCACCCTGTGCGCGATGCTCTTGGCTTGCCGTGTCGAAATGGCGCTCGCGCTGCTATCCACGCACCGGTTGGCCGGTGTTGAATAGAGCAAGAGCTTTCGTGCGC
>CAJDWH010000075.1_pt1 | contig 16721 bp, 17 predicted proteins | sample 7391531 | NCBI WGS metagenome assembly CAJDWH01 (sample SAMEA7055715, study PRJEB34461) | soil metagenome | biome: terrestrial ecosystem; feature: Peninsula; material: soil | place: Antarctica | collected 2016
TGACCTTGGTGTCGGTCTCGACATAGACCTTGGCGCGGCTTTTGCCGATCTGCAGCAGGCCGCCCATTCCGCCAGCCCCCGCTTTGGCCTGCATGCGACGGATCACGAAGGACCAGATAAGCAGCAGCACCAGCACCGGCAGGATCCAGCCGAGCATGTCGCGAAGCAGAGTGCTTTCGACCACCCCAGTGATCTTTACCTTGTGTGGGGAAAGCTGCTCGACCAGCGCTGGCTCTACGCGCGTGGTGACGAACTGCGTGCGGCCATCGGTTTGCGGGGTGCGAAGAGTGCCGCGCAAGTTGTTGTCGGAGACAACCACGCTCTCCACGTTGCCGGCCTCGAGTTGGGTCACGAACTCGCTGTAGGCCAGTGGCTCCACCATGCGTGCGTTCTGCCACAAATCGCGCACGAACACTACGGCCATGAACGCGAACGCCAGCAACAGCATGTTGCGTGGCGAGAAGTCGAAGCGGAACCGCCCCTCGGTTTCGGGGCGGTCCTTTTCGGTGGAGGGACTGGGCATGGTGATCGACTGTCTGCCTGGAGGGATTGGTACGGCGCAGTCAGAGGTCCAGGCGTGTGAACTTGGTGCCGTCCAAACTCAGGTTCGCCATCAGGCCGCGTTTGCTCAAGACATAGCCGATCACCGGGGCGCTCAACGTGCGGGTATCGACGCTCACCTTGGCACCTGCGTTGATCACCGTAATCGAGGCATCCGCGCCAGCTGTCCAGCCGTTGCTGGCCTTGAACTTGGCGAGTGATTCGGGCGTCATGAACAAGACGAAGACAGATTTTGACTCGGCGCCAGCCAGCAACCCGACCGAAGCGGCAGCCGTGCTGTAGTAACCGGTGGTGCGCCCGCTTTCGCGCAGCGCGCCCTGGCCATACGAGCCGCCGATAACGAAGCCGGCGGATATCACTGAAGGAAACACCAGCACGCCACGCGCCTTGGCGACCATGGCACGTGAATCAGGGACCTGCGTATACAGTTCGGAAAAAGCGTTCTGTACAGCGGCATCGATACTCCGGCGCTGGCTTGAATCGCTGGACTTGACATTGGGGTTGGTGGTTGTGCAAGCGCTCACGAGTGCAAGCAAGCCGAGGGAGAGGAGAAGCTTGGATATGGTCATGTCGGACTCCTGATTGATGCCTTGACGGCAAATGCGTGATGGATCTTCAGCTTTACCACTGCACACGAGACGATGCGGAATTTCGGTGCACCGCTGATACGTGTGGTTGCCTGTCGCCGAATCGCAGGATCAGCAAAACGTCGATCATCGCCGCCCGGCCTTCGCGTAGGTGGCCTCGCGAACTTCCTGACAGCCAATACATCGCTTGGCCGTCGGATAGGCGACGAGGCGCTCATAGGGAACCGGCTCCTCGCAGTCGATGCAGATGCCGTACGTGCCGGCGGCGAGACGAGCTTCGGCGGCGAGAATGTCTTGCAATTCGGCAGCATCTCGCGCCACATCCGCGTTGGCGACATCGGTGATCAGCGTGGCCAGCGATTCATCGCCTGCGTCCGAGGTGCCGGACAGAAGGTCCTCGTATGTTTCGCCGCGCATGCCGGCGAGTCCTGAGCGGATTTCATCGCGCATCACTTGTTTGCGTTCACTCAACGCCTTGGCGAGGTTGTCGCGTTGGCTGGTCGTCAATTCATACATGGCCTGGCTCCAATCATTCAACGAACATGTGCGTATTCGAAAGCGCGCTCACGAAGCGGCTGGTGCGGTTGCATCCGAGAAGATGTCGCGCAGTGATGCCGGAAGCTGGCCGCGCACGTCTTTCATCTGGCCGGGGCTGACGATCTGCGCGATCAACGCGCCCATGCGAACGAGAAGATCTGCAGCGCGCGCGGGTTCCACCTCGAGCTGCCGCACCAGTTCCTGCTCGATCGTCTCGCGCGTGATCTGCTTGTCCGGACCAGGTGGGAGTGCGTATAGAGAGGGTTGCAACAGCGAAGGAAGCTGGGCGATAAGGTCTTCGGCTTCCCCGGGAATAATCCTTTGCACCAGCGCTTCGAGGACGATTTCAAGCGCGCTCTGCGCCTGTCTTTCATCTTCCAGGCCGGTGTCGGCGCATACTTGGTTGATGACTCGTCGGTAGGTCGTCTCGGCGCGCGCTGCGCTGCGCCTGTGTGCCGATGACCTGGTGGTAGCTGCCGGGCCACCTTCGCCGATCTGGGTCTCGACGATCATGGCTAGCCGATCGACCGGCGCGGCCTCGTCGAGCAGCAGGTCATCCAACGTCACGATGCCGACGAACCGCCCTTCTTGCACGAGAGGTATGCGCCGGATTTTTTTCGTGCGCATGAGATGGATCGCGCTGCTCTGCGTGTCGGTCGGTGCGAGCGACACGACGCCCTTGGTCATCACCTCGCCAACGGTCGTGGTGTGAGGGTCAAGCCCCTGACCCAGAGCACGGATTGCCAGATCCCGGTCGGTAACGATACCGACGACGCTCCCTTCATCCTGCACGATCACGGCACCGATATTGTTGTGCTCAATCGCGCGCGCGGCCTCAAGTACGGAGGCGCTGGATTTCAGCGCCACCAGACGCGGCCTGACATACCATTTCAGGGACATATCACGGCTCCTGCTCGAGCTGATTATCGAGGCTGGATCTTTCGCCGGCGCTGTTCGTCGCCTTGCGAGGTTTGGTGTTTCGACGCTGCACGCTGCGCCGTACGCCTCGCTCCGCACCGATCAGCGCACCATTGATCGCATCGTTCAACGAAGTCGCCTGGCTTTCGAAAATCACGCTCGGAAGGCCGCTCAAAACCACCTTGATGCGGCATATCTTGTCGACGCCGCCGCGGGGACCGTTCACATCCTCGACGCGGACGCTGACGCGCTCGATGGCGCCGGCATACTTGCCCAGCTTCGCGCCCAGTCCTTGCCGGATGGTGGCGCGTTCTTTCTGATCCAGATTGACGCCGAACACGCGGATGTGGGCAGGAACCTGTGGCGCCTCCGTTCGCCCGGCGCTTTGCTTTAACGACCTGGGAAGGTGATCGGTCAACGGTGTTTGCTTGTTCACTTTTTCTCCGGGGAACACTGATTTCCAACCAGCAAATGCTGCTGTCGCAGAAGGTGTTTCATGCGCACGCGCGGCAACTGTTTCTACGCACGATGCTGTGAGCCCGTGGGGGGTTGGGAAGCTTTGCGAGTCTCCGCAATGACGACTACGTGACAATTCGAGGCAGGTGATTCATGGACGCGGCTCCTTTGCACGATGGGCTCCTGATTATGGACAGATGCCGGGTGACGGAATTGACAACGATCAACTCAGGAACGGGTTTTCAGATTTCCCGAGCTATCGTTTTCTGCCGGGAGTTCGCCGGCTTGCGATGTTCGGCACGCGAATGTCGTGGACTGCGAGCGCAAGCGGCGCAGCGTCAAATACTGCGTCTGAAGCAAAGGCGGGTTTGGCCGCGGATGAACCTGGCTACCAGCCACGCCTGCTGTCGGCATTCTTTAGCGCACGTCGTTCGAAGAGTTTCGCCGTGTTTTCAGTGCCTCGAACCCCGCGATGATGTCCAGCAACTCTTCGGTGATCGCCGACTGCCGGGCGGTCCGCGCCGCCGCGTCCAGTTCCGCGAGCTGATCGTCGATACTTTTTTCGGCCTGCTGCATGCGTGCCAGCCGCGCGGCGTTCTCGGTCACCAGCGCTTCGGCGGAGGCCTGGAACAGACTGGCAAACAGATAGTTCCGCAACAACGCCGAAAGAACGGCGTCGGGCGGGAGATCGAAATGCGGCAAGCTTCGCGACATCCACGGCTGGTTCGCGAGATCGCGTACCAAGGTCGGTTGCAGCGGCAAGATTTGACGCACCGCAGTCCGCTGCTGTCCGTGCGCTGCGCGCTCGTTGAAGGCAAGCGTTACGGTAATGCTGCGCTTGGCGACGACACGCACCGCGTCGAGCCGCGTGACTATCTCGCGTGCCAGACGGTTCAATCCGTCGGCACTCGCTGGTGTCATCAAGGCGGTCTCCGCGTCCAGACCCGCTCCGCGAAGCGCGTCCTCCATCTGCGCGCCGATGCACATGATCAGATGTTCGCCGCTGACCACCGGGTGTGCAGCCAGTGCCTCGGCCACGATTTCGTTGTAGTTGCCGCATAGCCCTTGATCCGATCCAAAGGCCACGACCACCACCAGGGCCTGGGCATCCGCGGGATGGTCAAGTGCGCCATGCGCTTTGACGAAGGCGCGTAACCCGTCCAGCACAGTGGCGCGCCAACCACTGATCGCGCTCGCCGCCTGTTCGTAGGGGTGAGCGTTGATCGCCGACAGCGTTTTCATCGTGTGCACGATGCCGCGAATTTCCCGGGTAGTCTTGGTGCGCCGGGTCAGGACCTCAAGTGTCTGGCTCATGACTCTTCAGCGCCTTGCGCGCGATGTGCAGGAGCGTGTTGCGGTCTGCGTCCGTTAGAGCCTCGTCGTTGGCGATGCGGGTGGAAATTTCGCTGGTTTGCGCAGCGGAGACGGCTTGGACGATGCGGTCCATGGCACGTGAAACCTGGGTTTCCGATAGCTCGTCAAAGCTCCCTTCGATAGCGGTGATGAGTATGGTCAACTGAATAACGGCGGATAGCGGTCGGCGTTCCGGCTGGCGCAATGCCGCACGAACGGCAGCGCCCCGAGCGAGTCGAGCTTTGGTTTGCGCGTCGAGACGGGTGCCGAAGCGTGCGAAATCTTCCAGCTCCTCGAATTGCGACAGCGTTACGCGCAGGTTGCCGGCGATGTTGCGAAACGCGAGCGCCTGCGCCTTGGCGCCTACGCGCGACACAGACACGCCCAGATCGACGGCCGGGAACTGGTTCCTGCGGACCAGGCGCGGCGACAGATAGATCTGTCCATCGGTAATCGAAATTAGATTGGTCGGAATATAGGCCGACAGGTTCTCCGCCTGGGTCTCGACCACCGGCAGCGCGGTGATCGAACCGCCTCCCGCGTGACTGGCGAACTGGCCCGCGCGTTCCAGCAGACGGGCATGCACATAGAAGATGTCGCCGGGATAGGCCTCGCGGCCCGGCGGGCGGCGCAACAGCAATGACAGCTCGCGGTACGAACGCGCGTGATGGGTCAGGTCGTCGAGCACCAGCAGCACGTCGCGCCCCTGATCGGAAAAGCTTTCCGCGATGGACATGGCGGCGTACGGCGCGATGAATGAGAGTCCTGGCGCATCCTCGTCGCCCGCCGCGATCACCACGCTGCGATCCGCCATGCCACCATCCCGCAAGGCCGCGATCACGGTTGCCACGGCATCGCCGCGCTGACCGATCGCACAGTAAATACAGACGACATCGGTGTCCTTCTGGTTCAGCATTGCATCGACCGCGATCGAAGTCTTGCCGGTCTGGCGGTCGCCGATGATCAGCTCGCGCTGGCCAAGGCCCACCGGCACGGCCGCATCGATGGCCTTGATGCCCGTCGCCAACGGTCGTGTGACCGGCGCACGGTCCAGGATCGGTGGCGCCCTGGCTTCCACCGGTCGCTGGCGTGCGATCACCGGCGCGCCACCATCGAGCGGACGCCCGAGCGCATCGACAACCCGGCCCAACAGCGCCTCGCCGACCGGGACGCTGATGACCTTGCGCGTGCGGCGTACGTCCTCGCCCATCCGGACCGCTTCGGATGGTCCCAGCAGAGCAACGCCCAGCCGCCCGGGTTCGAGGTCGAGCACCAGACCTTGCACACCACTGGCAAATGTCAGCATCTCCTCCGATACCGCGCGGGCCAGCCCGGAGACCGTGGCGATGCCGCCGCCTACCTGGGTGACGCGGCCAACCTCCTCGATCCGGGGACGAGGTGCCGGAGCGCGGATCAGCGTTTCGATCATCGCTGCGGGATCGGTGTCCCGATGCCGGACATCAGACGGCATCAGTTGCGCCCTTGATATGGGCCTGGTTGGCGATCTGTTCCTCCACCATCGCCGCAAGCTCCTCGATGTAGCTGTCCACCGTCCAACCGACCTGAACTCCGCCCAGACGCAGGACCAGGCCCGGAGCCTGCGCTGGATCGGTCGCAAAACGCAGGGTGAGTTCGGGGAGCCTTTCGGCTACCTGGTTCGCCAAGGCTGCACGTAGCGTTTCCGAAAGGCTGTCGCGTGTGGTCACCACGGCTTCGCTGGCGCCCGACGCGGCCTCCAGCAACTCTTGCCGCGATGCGTCGATCTGCCGGCCGGCATGGATGACGACGCGCTCCTCGAAGGTTTCGTCAGCCAGTTCCATAAGCGCTTTGCGAGTCAGTGCAAGCAAGGCCTCCGCTCCGGAGTTCTGCAGGGCCGTCGCGTACCGTTGCGCTTCGGCTTTTCGGTCGCGTGCAAGACCGGCGCGCTCTGCGGCAAGCTGTTCGCGGGTTTCGGCAAGCATCTTCTCGCGGACGCCCTGCGCTTCGGCGCGGACCGTAACGAGCACATCGGATTGCTCGGATTCCAGCCGGGCAACGCGCCTGGCGAATTCGGCCTTCTCGGCCTCGGCTGCTTCGCGGATGGTTTTTGCCTCGCCCATGCGCTCGGCGATCTCGGCCTCGCGTGCATCGATACCGTCGAGGATCGGCCGGTACAAAAACCGTTTGAGCAGCCAGACCAGAACCAGGAAATTGGCGATCTGGGCGGCGACGGTGATCCAGTCGATCGACATCGCTAACCGCCCGCGCCCTTGGCCACCGTCTGTGCTGCCTGCAGGGCCGCGTTCCAGAACGGGTTGGCGAACACCAAAATCATCGCGACGACGAAACAGTAGATGGCCGTCGATTCGATCATCGCGAGGCTCACGAAAAGCGTGCGCGACAGGGTCGGAGCAGCGTCGGGCTGCTGCGCGATGGCCGCCAGTGCGCTGGCTGCGGCGCGGCCTTCGCCAAACGCCGGGCCGATCGAGCCGATGGCGACAGTGAGCCCGGCGGTAATGATCGACACGGCGGCGATGAGGGCGAGATCGGTCATGACGTTTTGTCTCCAGTGGTTGCAGTGTGGTTCGGCTCGGCCGTGGCGGACGCGATATAAACCGTCGCGAGAACCGCGAAAATGTAGGCCTGGATCACGCCCGTGAGCAGGCCGAGCATGTTCATCAGGACCGGGAAAAAGAGTGGTGCGACGCCCAGCAGGATCGCGGCGATGACTGCGCCGCTCATGATGTTGCCGTACAGGCGGATGGCGAGCGACAGCCCGCGCGATACTTCGCCGATAATGTTGAACGGCAGCATGATCCAGGACGGCTGGACCCAGGTTTTCAGATATCCGCCCAAGCCTCCGCTGCTGATGCCGAAGATCGGCACCGCCACCAGTACTGCCAGGGCCAGCCCCGCGGTGGTGGAAAGCGAGCCGGTGGGCGCGTGGAATCCCGGCACCACCGAGAGCACGTTCGAGACCAGGATGAACAGGAACAGCGTGCCGGAAAAATACAGCACGTGTCGGGCGGCTCCGGTGGAGATCTCGGCGATCTGGCCCTCGATGGTCTTGACGATGACTTCGAGCATCGTGCGCCAGCGGTTGGGTGGCACGTCGGGGCGCAGATTGCGAGTGATCAGCCACGCGCCGCCAGTCAGCACCGCCATGATCAGCCATGTATAGAAGATCGTGGCGTTCACGTGCAGACCGCCGATGGTGAACACGATGATGTTGTCCGGGGTGAGGTCCATCACGGGGCCTCTTTCGCAAGTCCTGCGCGGATGCGGGCGAGAAGGATGGTGCGCAAGCCCAGGAAGCCGAGCGCGAATCCGAGCGCCCCGGCAATGCCCAACCATGCAGCGATAGCCCAGCCACCAGCCAGCAGTCCGCCGATGCGCAGGATGGCGCTCGGCAGCAAAACTCCCATGGGATGTGGGCGCCGCAGTGCGTTCTTCACGCCCCACGCCAACCCCGCAAAGAACAGCGCGCCCAGCGTGCCGCCCGCGAGTACCCCGATCAACAAGCCGATCCAGTCGAAATTTGTCATGGGTCACCTCCTTCCTTTTTCACCCATCGCCACGCCAGCACGCCACCCAGCAGCACGCCCGCCACGATCAGCGTGATCGTCCACGAGAATGTCTGCGGCGCCACCCGGTCGAGCCAGCGCCCCAGGAACGTTCCACCCACGATCGGAACTGCGATCGACCATCCGATCATCCCGAACACGCCGATCCCGCGCAGCGGGCTCGGGCCGGGATGGTCGCGTGCCGCCTTCATCCGTTTCGCGCGACGGTCGATCTCATCACTCGCCTGGTCGTGCCGTTCACTCATGGCTGCATCCTGTGCAACTGGCCCAATCTGCGCACCATGTTTGCTTCGAGCCGCGACAGCGCTGCCCGGGCGACGCGCTCCTCGTCTTCAATTTCAACGAACGCGACTCGTACCTTTTCGTGAAGCGTGGCAAGGTCATCGCCCGCCACGCCACGTCGCACGATCACGGACACCTCGTGATCGCGCTTGACCAGCAGCCCCTCGTCGATGCCGAAGAAACGTTCGGCTCCATCCTCGGCGACCAGTGTCAGTACCGACGGCACTAATTCGGTGACGAAATCAGCGTGGTTCGGCAGCAGGCCGAAGCCGCCGGCCCGTCCTTCCCCGCGCACGCGGCTCGCCCGTCCCTGATAGAGAACTTGCAGGGGAAGGCGAATGGTGACGTTCATGTCGTCGGTCGGGATCATGCGGACCCGTCCTTCAGTTCCGACAGACTGCCGATCATGTAATAAGCATTTTCCGGCGCATCGAACTGGCTCTGCTGCAGAATCGTCTCGCAGCCGTCCAGCGTATCGGCAGTCGAGACAAACCGCCCCTCGGTTCCTGACGCCGCGCTGACGGTGACGAAGGGCTGGGTCAGGAACCGTTCCAGCCGTCGGGCGCGGGCGACCGTGGCACGGTCATGCGCCGACAATTCCTCCAGCCCGAGCATCGCGATGATGTCGCGCAACTCCTCGTATTCGGCCAGTGTGCGGCGTACGTCGCGCGCGATTTCGTAATGGCGCTGACCGACGACGCCCGGGGTCAGCATGACCGACGCCGAGGCCAATGGATCGACCGCCGGATAGAGACCTTCGCTCGCCCGTTTTCGCGACAACACGACCGAGGCCGACAGGTGCGAAAAAATATGCACCGCTGCCGGATCGGTGAAATCGTCGGCGGGCACATAGACCGCCTGGATCGAGGTGATCGAACCGGCCTGGGTGGAGGCGATGCGTTCCTGCAACGCGGCAATCTCGGTGGCCATCATCGGTTGATAGCCGACCCGCGACGGCATCCGGCCCATCAATCCCTCGCTCATCTGACCGAACAGCATCACCATCTTGTCGCGCACGCCGGCTTCGCCCATTTCGCGATAAAGCTCTTCGCCTTCGCGCGAGCGTTCGCCGATACCACAGAACAGGCTGACGCCACGATGGTGCTGTACGGTGTTGTGGATGAGTTCGGTCAGCAGCACCGTCTTTCCCACCCCGGCGCCACCGAACAGGCCGGTCTTGCCACCGCGCTGGATCGGCGACAGCAGGTCGATGGCCTTGATCCCGGTTTCCAGCACCTCCGAAGCCGGCTTGCGCCCGGCCAGTGCAGGTGGGGCAGCGTGGATCGACTGCCGGGCAGTACCTTCGATCGCGGGCAGCCCGTCGATCGGGTTGCCAAACACGTCGAGCATCCGGCCCAGCACCGCATCGCTGGTCGGTACCGTGATCGGCCCGCCGGTAGCAATGACCGACGTGTCGAGCGCGAGCCCCAGCGTCGGGGACAGAGCCATGCAGCGCACCGTATCGGTGTTTTCCAGCGAGGCCACTTCAAACGCCAGATCGCCAGCGCGCAGCAGGTCGTTGATTCTCGGGACCTCGCCATCGAACCGCACGTCGACGACCCCACCTCGGATCGCCACGACACGGCCTGTGGCGCCTGAATTTTGGTCGGGACGCGAGCTCATGCGCTGACCATAGCTCGCCAAACATCGGGTGCCCGTGATGAAGACGGCTTCGGGTTCCTGCTTCTGCACAAGAACTTCACGATAGGTGCGCTTTGAATCAGTATCGCCACGCTGTCTCTCGCAAGCTGGACGTCGGGGCACCTGCGCTACACCGCTGGAGGGCGACAACCTTGTCAACTCGCAATCTGGACGCACTTTTTGAACCGTCCACGATCGCTCTCGTCGGCGCCAGCAACCGCCCCGGATCGGTCGGCGCCGTGCTTGCTCGCAATCTGTACGAGGGTGGCTTCCAGGGACCGATCCTGACCGTCAATCCGCATGAGCGCGCGATCCGCTCGACCTTGAACTACCGTTCCATTGCCGAGTTGCCGCTGGCTCCCGATCTTGCGGTCATCAGCACGCCTCCGGCGTCGGTGCCGGGGATCATCAGCGAGCTGGGCGAACGCGGCTGCCGTGCGGCGGTGGTGATCACCGCCGGCTTCGGCGAGGGCGACCGGGCAGAAGGGCAGGAGCTGATGCAGGCGATGCTCGACGCATCGCGCCCGCACCTGCTGCGTATCGTCGGGCCGAACTGCCTGGGTTTCATGTCGCCGCACATCGGCATCAATGCGAGCTTTGCGCATCTGACACCGGGTAAGGGAGATATCGCCTTCATCACCCAGTCGGGTGCGATGGCCACCTCGGTGCTGGACTGGGCTTCAGCGCGCGGCATTGGTTTTTCGCACATCGTGTCGCTGGGTTCGATGAGCGATGTCGATTTCGGCGACCTGCTCGACTATCTGGCATTGGACGGCAAGACCCGCGCGATCCTGCTCTACGTCGAAGCGATCACCCACGCGCGCAAATTCATGTCGGCGGCAAGAATGGCTTCACGCACCAAGCCAGTCGTGGTGGTGAAGGCCGGGCGCAGCGCCGCCGGGGCCAAGGCCGCGCTTTCGCACACCGGTGCGCTGGCAGGCTCCGATGCCGTCTACGATGCGGCATTCCGTCGCGCCGGCATGTTGCGGGTGCAAACCTCGAACGAGCTGTTCCAGGCGGTCGGCACACTCGACACCGGCATCCGGATCAAGGGTGACCGCTTGGCGATCCTGACCAACGGTGGTGGACTGGGCGTGCTCGCCGTCGATCAGCTTGCTGAAGTGGACGGCCAACTGGCGGTCCTCTCGGAGCAGACGATCGCGCGCCTGGACAAGATCCTGCCGGCACCCTGGTCGCATGCGAATCCGGTGGACATCCTCGGTGATGCTTCGGGTGAGCGCTATGCCGGTGCGCTGGATATCCTGCTTGAGGCGGATGAGGCGGACGCGACTTTCGTGCTGAATTGCCCGACTGCCGTGGCCGACAGCTTCGAAGCCGCGCAGGCGGTGGTGAAGACCCTGGCGAAAAGCCGCGCCGCTGTGCTGACCTGCTGGCTGGGCGAAGGTCCGGCGGCCGAGGCGCGGAAACTGTTCGCGACGAAGAAGCTTCCCTCCTACGAAAGCCCGGAAGAGGCTGTCCAGGCGTTCGGCCATCTGCTGCGCTACCGGCGGAACCAGCTGTTGTTGGTACAGACACCACCCTCGGTCTCGGATCTGATTTCCATCGATCATGCCAAGGCCGAGGCGATCATCGATGCGGTGCTCGCCGACGACCGCACGATCCTGACCGAGCCCGAAGCCAAGGAGCTGCTCTCGGCGTTCGGCATTCCGACGGTGGATTCCTTCGTGGCCAGGGACGCAGCCGAAGCCGCCCGGTTCGCCGAGCGCCTGGGCGGCCCTGCGGTGGTGAAGATTGTGTCGCGCGACATCACGCATAAATCTGACGTCGGTGGTGTCCGGCTCAATCTGGCCTCTCCGGAAGCCGTGGCGCAAGCGGTGACCGACATGATCGAGACCATCCGGCACAAAGCACCGGATGCGCAGATCGATGGCTTCAACGTCCAGCCGATGATTCATCGGCCTGGCGCGCACGAGCTGATCCTGGGCATTGCCGAGGACGCGACGTTCGGCCCGGTGATCCTGTTCGGGCAGGGTGGCATCGCGGTCGAGGTGATCGGTGATCGTGCCGTGGCGTTGCCGCCGCTTAACCCGGTGCTGGCACACGACATGATCGAACGGACGCAGATTTCCCGTCTGCTTCGCGGCTATCGCGATCGGCCCGCAGCCGACCTGGATGCGATCGCACTGACCATTGTCAAACTCTCGCATCTGGTCGTGGATCTCCATCGTGTCGCCGAGCTCGACATCAATCCCTTGCTGGCCGATGCAAACGGCGTGATCGCGCTGGACGCGCGTGTCGTGGTGAGACGGCGCGGAACAGTCAGGCGACCGCTTGCGATCCGTCCGTATCCGCGCGAGTTGGAACGGGATGTCGAGACGAAGAAAGGTCGACATTTCGTCCTGCGTCCGATCCGCCCCGAGGACGAGCAGGCGCTGAGGGGGATGTTTGAACGTTCCTCACGCGACGACGTGCGCATGCGGTTTTTTGCACCAAGACGTCAGTTTGGCCATGGCTTCTCGGCGAGGCTGACGCAGATCGATTACGACCGCGAGATGGCGCTGGTGGCGCTTGATCCGGGCGGGACGGATGTGCTCGGCGTAGTCCGCCTGGTCTCTGACCCCGATAACGAGGCCGCCGAGTTCGCGGTGATGGTGCGCTCCGATATGCAGGGCGTCGGTCTCGGCTATTGCCTCATGCAGAGCATCCTCGACTATGCGCGTCAGCGAGGCGTTGGCCGGGTGTTCGGCGAGGTGCTGCTCGAAAACAAGGCGATGCTGCAGATGGCCGATAAGCTCGGTTTTCGCGCTCGCAAGTCGGATGAAGACGGTTCGGTCACAGTGGAAATCGACGTGGTGGCCAGTGCGAGGAGCGACCGGACAGGATAGAGAATCGAGATGCTCAGAGCCTTGCTGATGGCCAGCCCGATCCGGAAACAAGGCGCGCCAGAAACTCAGCGATACCCCTGCGCCTGCAGCAAGAACAGATGCGCATAATGTCCGTTCTGCGCCATCAGCTGCTCATGGTTCCCGCGCTCGATGATGCGTCCGTCCTGGATCACGATGATCTGGTCAGCCATGCGCACGGTGGAGAAACGGTGCGAGATCAGGATCGCGATGCGACCGCCGGAGAGCTCGCGGAAGTGTTCGAAGATGGTCGCTTCGGCTTGGGCGTCCATCGCGGCGGTGGGTTCGTCCAGTACCAGGATGTCGGCGCGTGAGCGCATGAAGGCGCGGGCCAGCGCGATCTTCTGCCATTGGCCACCGGACAGTTCGCGGCCATCGTTGAACCACTTGCCCAGTTGCGTATCGAAACCGGCGGGCAGGCTGTCGATAAAGTCGCTGGCCATGCCCTTGTCGCTGGCTTCGCGCCAACGCGCCTCGTCGTCGAAATGGGAGACGTCGCCAACGCCGACATTCTCGCCCACACGCATCTGGTAGCGGGCGAAGTCCTGGAAAATCACCCCGATGCGTTGCAGCAAGACGCTTTCGTCCCATTCGCGCAAATCGGTACCGTCGAGCAAAATGCGACCGCTATCGGGCGTGTACAGGCGCGTGAGCAGCTTGATCAGGGTGGTCTTGCCCGAGCCGTTCTGGCCGACCAGTGCCAGCGATTCGCCCGGTCGGATGTGCAAGTCGATGTCTTGCAGCGCGGGTGTGCTGGCGCCCGGATAGGTGAAGGTAACTTGTTCGAAGCGAATGCCGTCGTTGGGTTTCGCACCTTTCTGCACGACGCCAGCGGCTGCCGGCACGGGCGTTTCCAGGTACTCGTACAGAGTCGACAGATACAGATTGTCTTCGTACATCCCGCCGATCGCGGACAGCATCGCCGATACCGCCGACTGGCCCTGGCGGAACAGCGCCAGATACATCGTCATCTGGCCCAGGGTGATGCGTGCGACCACGGCGCTGGCGGCGATCCATGCATAGGCGGCGTACAGCGTGATCGTGGCGAGCAGGCCCAGCCCGAAGCCCCAGCTATCGCGGCGGACCGCCAGTTCGCGATCAGCGCTGTACAAGGTGTGGAAGATGTCGCGATAGCGCTGCAGCAGCAATGGACCTAGACCGAACAGCTTCACTTCCTTGGCGTGGTCTTCCCGCGCCAGTACGGTTTCCAGGTACAGCTGCATGCGCGTTTCCGGCGAGCGCCAGCGGAACAGCCGGAACGCATCACCGGAGAATTTCGTTTCAGCGAAGAACGAGGGCAGGCCGGCCAGCAACAGTACGGCGACGGCCCACGGCGAGAACTGAAACAGCAAGCTGCCGTAGCTGACCAGTGAGATTGCGTTCTGGCCCAGCCCGAAAGTGCGCGTGACCAGCGACAGCGGTCGGCTGGATGCCTCGCGCCGCGCCCGGGTGAGCTTGTCGTAGAACTCCGAATCCTCGAAGTGCGCCAGCTCCAGGGTCAGCGCCTTCTCCAGGATCATCACGTTGACGCGCTGGCCGAGCTGGGCCCGCAACAGCGATTGGCACAGCGACAGCCCGCGTTGCGAGCCCGCCAATGCGGCGACCAGCACGCCTTCCAGCGCCACCCATTCGAATACCGCGCGCAGTGGTGCGTGGCCATCGGCTGCCCACAAGCGGCTGGCGTCGACCACAGCGTCGACGATATGCGCGCCGACGAAAGCCACGCCGGCAGGCAGCAGGCCTGCGATCAGGGTGAGCGCGGCCAACGCGATGGTCAGCGGCCTGCTGGTACTCCACACCAATCCCAGCGCACGTCCGCTGTAACGGAACACGCCAAGGAAGCCGCGGGCGAGATCCGTTGATTCTTTCGCTGAAGGGGTGGCGTGAGGTGGCACGTGAGGCAGGTGTCAGGAAGCGCGCAACGGGACGCGAAGCTCCCGAGATGGGGGCCGTGCCGCCTCACGCAAGGCGAAACGCCTCAGTGCAGATCCACCTCGCCGACTTGCGATTTTGGCCAATAAAGCTCGGGGAACAGCTGCTGCAAGCGCGCTACCTTCGGTGCGTCGTTGAACACGATGTAGGGATTGTTCGGGTGCAGGGTGTAGACCTGCTGGTGCGATGCCTCGGCCGGATAAAATGCCTTCGCCGGCACGGCCGCCATCTCGGGAGCCTCGCTGCTCTGGGGCATACGCCGTTTGGTCCATGCATGGGTAGCTAGGAGCCTGTCGGGCTTTGGTTGGCCGGCCTGCGAATCCGCCTGAGTGGTCCATATTTCCGCCGATTCTTGGTCCATAGACCCACTATGGACCTGCGAACCGGCGAAAATCTGTCCGCACCCAGCCGAATTTTCGACTCGACCACCAAAGCCCGATAGGCTCCCAGGCGGAACTGAGGTGAGGGAATGCGCAGGTCTTCGAACGCACTTACCAAATCATTCGCTGCCGAAACTCGCGTGGTTACCTGCGGCCGGGTCGGCGTGTGGCTACCATAGGCTACCCACCTGCGCGGAGCGGCGAATGTCTGGCGAAATCGATCTGGATGCCTATCTGCGCCGCGTCGGCTGGCATGGTGCGGTAGCGCCCGATGTGGCGACGCTGCGCGCTCTGGCCACCGCGCACGTCGCGGCCATCCCATTTGCCAACCTCAATCCGCTGTTGGGTCTTCCGGTACAACTTGACCTGCCTGCGTTGCAGCAGAAGTTGGTGCATGAGGGGCGCGGCGGTTACTGCTTCGAGCAGAACTTGCTGTTCGAAGCGGCGCTGCGGGCGATCGGCTTCGAGGTGAGCGGCCTGATCGCGCGTGTCTTGTGGGGGCAATCGGAGGATGCCCAGACTGCCCAAAGCCACATGTTGCTGCGCATCGAGTTGGCGGGTGAAAGCTGGCTGGCCGATGTCGGTTTCGGTGGTCATGTGCTCACCGGTGCGCTGCGGCTTCAGTCTGGTATCGAACAGGCTACTGCCCACGAGCCGTTTCGTCTCATCAAGCATGACGCCGAGTGGCGCATGCAGTCGTTGGCCCACGGTCAGTGGCGAACGCTGTACCGCTTCGAGCTGCGTCCCACGCCGATGGGCGACTACGTGGTCGCCAATCACTATGTATCGACCCATCCCGCATCACGGTTTGTGAGCCATCTCATCCTGGGGCGCACGCCACCCGATCGCCGCCTCAGCCTGCTCGACGGCGAGTTCACCGTGCGTCGGATCGGGCATGAACCCGAACACCACCATCTGCGTGACGTGGCACAGCTGCGACAAGTGGTTGCCGACGAATTTTTGCTGCACATTCCAGCCGGCGCCGACGTCGACCGACGGCTGGAAGGCTTGCTCCAGGAGTCTGTCGGGCTTGGGCCGGCCGGCTTGTAAATTCGCCGGTGCGGTCACACTTGCTGCCGATCCCTGTCCCATGGAACCCGGCCGACGCGCAAACCGTCCGTTGCTGTCCTCGCGCAGCCAAATCTCCGACTCGACCAGCAAAGCCCAGCAGATTTCTGGAGTTCAGTCAGTGCGATCGACCCGCCTTGGGACGACCGTCTTTCAGGCCTTGCGGGTCGGCCAGTACGTGGATTTCGGTGTCGTCGATGACAACCACCTGTCCGGCGTAGACCTTGCAGGTTTTACGCAGCTCGATCGCGCCATGGATCTTGACCGCGCCGCTGGCCACGATCGCCTTGCCGGCTCCGCCGCTGTCGCACAAGCCGGTCAGTTTCAACAGCATGTTGAGCTCGACGTAGTCGCCTTCCAGTTCAAATTCGATGGTTTGCATGGTGTTTCCGTGTTGAGGCAATGGTCTGGCCTCGATGGTCTGGTCGTTTTGCTCGAACGCTGCATCGGGCAGGGAAAGAAAGGCAAACCACGGCATGTCGCGGTCGTTGCCGAAGGTGGCAGCATCATCGAGGATGCCGAGCAGGATATCGTAGTCGGTCGGCGCCGCCTGGCGCAGTTCGTCGACATGCTCCAACA
>CAJDWH010000031.1_pt1 | contig 16681 bp, 13 predicted proteins | sample 7391531 | NCBI WGS metagenome assembly CAJDWH01 (sample SAMEA7055715, study PRJEB34461) | soil metagenome | biome: terrestrial ecosystem; feature: Peninsula; material: soil | place: Antarctica | collected 2016
GTGCAGGACGTCGAGCAGTGAAGTTGGCAATACATCCGGTCGCCCACCCATCTGCGCGATCAGCCACTTCTCCATGTCGCGCAAACTGGCGTTGACGCCGGCGGCCGGCGCGACCCGGTAGTAGTTTTCGTTCGGTTCGAAAGGCACCCACCCATGGCGTGATGCGTGGTGTGGACGCGCCCAGCTTTTGCTCGACTCCAGTCCGGCGCGGCCATAGTTGGCGGTAGTCATGCCCAACGGATAGAACAGGCGCTTGTCTACCTGGTGATAGAAAAAATCGCCGGTGCGCGCAAGTACGATGTCGCCGATCATGCTGAAGGCGATGTTCTGGTAGCCATAGCACTCGCCGACCCCGCAAGTCATGTCGACCTCGTCCAGCTTGCGCACGAGTTCCTGGTAGGGGACATCACCCTCGAGCATGTTGTCGTAGGTGTTGCGTGGCAGACCGAGCTTCTGGCCGAGGATGTCGCTGACCGTGGCCTGGTCGGCTGCCTGCATGTCCTTGAGCTTGAAATAGGGCAGCACGTCGATCAGCCGGGTATCCCAGCTCAGCTTGCCGTCGTCCACCAGCAAGCCGGTGAGCGCGGTGGCGAACGCCTTGGACAGCGACGCCAGCCGGAAAACCGTGGTGGGAGTCACCGGTTCCCTGGCCGAGGCATTGGCGTAACCGATGGTTCCTTCGAAGACCACCTTGTCGTCGATCACGATGGCAGTAGCCAGGCCGGCGACGGCATTGCGTTGTTCGACCAGACTCAGCCAGCGCTTGTAGTCGGTGAGGGTTTTCTGGATGCGTGCCTGCGGCAGCCGCGTCGTCACTGAAACGACGGCCGACGGCTGGTTTGTGGTGCTGGCGGGGGCCGCGCAAACAGACGCGCAGGCCAAGCCGAGCGTGCCGGCGGCGGTCAAGAAGAACTTGCGAAACGGCATGGTACTCTGGCGTCGTTCCGGCGTGGGGATACGCCATGGGTGGGAGATTTTGATGATGGGTCTGATCATTTTTCTGGTTGTCGTCGTTCTGATTGTCTTGTACTTCGTGGCGATCTACAACGGACTGATCACTTCGCGCAACAGTTACAAGAACGCATTTGCGCAGATCGACGTGCAATTGACCCGCCGGCATGACCTGATACCGAACCTGGTCGAGACTGCCAAGGGTTACCTCGCACATGAACGTGGCACGCTCGAGGCGGTGGTTCAGGCGCGCAACGCAGCGGTGAGCGGGCTGGCTGGTGCCAAGGCCAATCCTGGCGATCCGGCCGCGATGCAGCAGCTGGGCGCCAGCGAGAATGCTTTGACACAAACTCTGGGTCGTTTGTTTGCGCTGCAGGAAGCTTATCCGGACCTGAAGGCCAATCAGACCATGATGCAACTCTCCGAAGAGCTGACCTCGACTGAGAACCGGGTGGCTTTTTCCCGGCAGGCCTTTAACGATTCGGTGCTGACGTACAACAACAAGCGCGAGGTTTTTCCGGCTTCGTTCGTGGCTAACAGCTTCGGCTTCTCCGCCGCCGAACCACTGAAGATCGAGGACCCGGCCGTGCGCGAGGTACCGAAGGTCTCCTTCAGCTGACGGGCGCGGCACCGCGGCTGTAGTCGCGGTGCCGATGAACGCTCACCGGAGGCTCCATGGATTTCTTTGCCCAACAGGCGCGCGTGCGCGGCAGCAGTCGACGGTTGGTCGGTCTGTTCGTGTTGGCCGTGGTCGCCATCGTGGTCGCCATCGACGCGGTGGTGTGGCTGGCGATGGGCCATCGTCCGGTGGATGGTGAGCCGGCGGCATCGAACCTGCCGTTGCTGTTTTTCACCAGCGTAATCGTGCTGGCCGGCATTGGTTTCAGCTCGCTGTTCCGGATCATGAGCCTGTCCGGTGGCGGCAAGAAAGTTGCCGAGAGCGTCGGTGCGGTGCCGGTTCCAACCGACACCTCGGACCCGGCGCTGCGCCAATTACGCAATGTCATCGAAGAAGTGGCGATCGCCGCTGGCGTACCGGTGCCGGATATCTACCTGATGGCCGACGAGCCTGGCATCAATGCCTTCGCTGCCGGCTACTCGGTGTCCGATGCGGCGGTGTGCGTAACTCAGGGTTGCCTGGACAACCTCAGTCGCGACGAGCTGCAAGGCGTGATCGCGCACGAGTTCAGCCATGTGTTGAACGGCGACATGCGGCTCAACATCCGCCTGATGGGTTTGCTGTTCGGCATTCTGGTGCTGGCTGTGGTGGGGCGCCGGGTAATCTGGTTCGGCGGCGGTCGCAGCAGCCGGCGTGACGGCGGCGGTGGCCAGGTATGGATGATCGGTCTGGCGCTGATCGTGGTGGGCTATATCGGCTACTTCTTCGCGAGGCTGATTCAGGCGGCGGTGGCGCGCTCGCGCGAGTCGCTGGCAGACGCCTCGGCGGTGCAGTTCACCCGCCAGACTGACGGCATCGCCGGTGCGCTGAAGAAGATCGCGATCCTCAGTGAAGGCTCGACGCTGCAGGCTGCCAACAAACACGAAGTCGCGCACATGTTGTTCGGCGAAGCCGGCAAGTTCAACGCACTATTCGCCACCCATCCGCCGTTGCTGCAACGTATCCAGGCACTGGAACCGGGCTTTCGCGAGGAAGAACTGACCCAGTTGGCGGCATCAATGCAGCGCGCAGCCCAATCTCCGCCGCGCGAGCCGCCTGCAGGCGCAGGCAAGCCGAGCGTTCCATTGGGCATGCACATACCGGGCATGACGCTGCCCCCGGTGCTGCCTGCTGTGCTCGCTGGGGTGGCTGCTGCCGGAAGCAGCGCGACCGAACCGGCGTTTCAGCGCGCTGCCGCGGTACAGCAGGCGCTGCCGACGACCCTGGCGACTGCCGTGCAGCAACCCGAATCGGCGCTGGCGGTGGTGTTGGCGTTGGCACTATCGCTGGAAGCTGACTTGCAGTCGGCGCAGCGGCGCATCGTCGCCGACGCGTTTGGCGACGACGTGCAGCAGGCCGTGCAGGCGAGAGCACGCGAACTGGCGACACTGTCACCGATCGCACGCCTGCCGCTGGTCTCGCTGGCGTTTCCCGCACTGAAGCAACTACCGGACGGACGTCAGCAAACCTTGCTGCGTGCGCTCGATGATCTGGTCAAGGTCGATGGTCGGGTCGACCTCAACGAGTATTGCCTGGCTCGCTTGCTGCGTATCCAGTTGCAGGAGGCGCGTCAGCCGCGTCGTGCACCGGTCGATGGGTTGCGTCGGCGGGCTGCTCCGATGAGGCAAGCGCGCGCCGCGCGTGGTTGCTGGCGATGCAGCAGGCGTTCCCGGGCGAGACGCTCGGGTGGTCGCCGCCGCCTGCGGCATGGCAGGCGCCGTTCGAGCAGGCGCTGGACGACCTGGACGGGTTGAGCCCGCTCGCCAAGGAATTGGTGATCCAGAGCCTGCTGCGCGCGATTCAGGCCGATGGTCAGGTCAGCGTGGAGGAGGCAGAGCTGCTGCGGGTGATTTGCGCCAGCCTGCATTGTCCGGTACCTGCCGCGACAGCGAACGCGTAGGAGCCCGCTTGCGGGCGGTGCTCCTGTTCTAATCTTCCATTTTCCGCCAGGGAAAGAGCATCGCCCGCAAGCGGGCTCCTACGGATTGAGAATCAGCAAGAGCAACGCCCGCGAGCGGGCTACTACGGATTGAGGAGCAACGCGCTGGCGCGCTCGGCAATCATGATCGTCGGCGCATTGGTGTTGCCCGTGGTCACGTTAGGCATGATTGAGGCATCGACCACGCGTAGTCCTTCGATGCCGCGCACGCGCAGTTCGTTATCGACCACCGAGCGCTCGTCCTTGCCCATGCGGCAACTGCCGACCGGGTGATAGACGGTTTCCGCCTTGCGTCGGATGAAGTCGATGTAGTCGGCGTCGGTTTCCAATTCACGTTCGGGGAAGACCGGTTGGCCACGGCAATGGTCGAACGCGCTTTGGGCGAGGATCTCGCGTGACAATCGCGCCGCCTCGATCATCCGCTTCAGGTCATTACCCTCGGGGTCACCGAGGTAGTTGGCGTGGATGGCGATCGGCTGCGTCGGGTCGGTCGAGCGCAGGCGCAGGTGCCCGCGGCTACGCGGGTGCAGGTAGCAGGCGTGCACGGTGTAGCCGTCGCCGGGCAGGCGGTGGCGACCATGGTCGTCCAGCTGCGCCGGCACGAAATGGAACTGGATGTCGCAGCGCTCGTCATCGGCCAGGCGGCTGCGCACGAAACCGCCGGACTCGGCGATGTTCGAGCTGCCCGGACCATCGCGATGGCGCCACCAACGGATCGCCGTGCCGAGCTGATTGAGATGGTCATAGGTGAGATGCTTTTGGCGGCTGCCGACCACGGTGCAGATGTCCAGATGATCCTGCAAGCCGGCGCCGACATCGGGCAGATCCGCGATCACCGCAATCCCGTGTTCGCGCAAATGATCGGCTGGGCCCAGCCCCGATAGCATCAACAACTGTGGCGAGTTGAGCGCACCACCGCAGATCAGCACCTCGCCGGCCTCGACGCGCTCGGTGCCGTGTCGGCCGCGGCGCAACTGCACGCCCACGGCGCGCCCATGCTCGACCAATATCCGTTCGACCAGCACGCCGGTGCGCACGGTCAGGTTGACGCGATCGCGCACGGGTTTCAGATAGCCGGTGGCGGTCGAGCAACGCGCTCCATCGCGCTGGGTAACCTGGTACAGGCCGAAGCCTGCCTGCTGCTCGCCGTTGAAGTCGCCGTTGCGCGCATGGCCGGCACTTACCGCCGCCTCGATGAATGTGTCGGACAGCGGATTGTGATAGCGCAGATCGGACACGCCCTGCGGGCCGCCGACGCCGTGCAAGGCGCTGGTGCCGCGGCTGTTGTCTTCGCTGTGCAGGAACCAGGGCAGCACCTGTGACCACGACCAGCGCGGATCGCCACTTGCCTCCGCCCAGGCGTCGTAGTCGGCGGCCACGCCGCGGATGTAGCACATCGCATTGATCGAGCTGGACCCGCCCAGGGTCTTGCCCCGCGGCCACCACAGGCGACGACCGTTGAGGGCCGGTTCCGGTTCGGTCTCGTAGTTCCAGTTCATCGAGCGCCGCTTCGCCAGCTCGGCCAGTCCTGCCGGCATGTGCAGAAGTGGATTCCAGTCGCGCGGGCCCGCCTCAAGCAGCAGCACGCGGGTAGCGGGGTTCGCGCTGAGTCGGTTGGCCAGCACACAACCGGCCGATCCGGCGCCGACGATCACGTAGTCGTAATTTTCCAAGCAAATTCCCCTAGTCCGGCTGTGGGCCAGTGCTGACATGGTAATCTTTTCGCGTTCGCCACTGGATGTGCTCTTGAGTCTGCCTCATCCCGCTGTCGAGGAACAAGCGGCCGCGCCGATGTTGTCCGCGCTGGCGTTTTTCTTCGTGATGGCTTCGTATTACATCATCCGACCGGTCCGTGACCAGCTCAGCGGCGCCGTTGGCTCGACGTCGTTGCCGCTGTTCTATGGCGCGGTGTTCGTGGTGATGCTATTGATCACACCGGTATTTGGCATGTTGGTGGCGCGATTCCGGCGGCGGCAGCTGCTGAGCTGGAGCTACAGCTTCTTCATCCTGTGCCTGCTCGCTTTCGTACCGGCTTTCATGGCGCAGGAGCGCATCGGTGCGCGCGAATTGGGCGTGGTCTTCTTTGTCTGGGTCAGTGTGTTCAACCTGTTCGTGGTGTCGCTGTTCTGGAGTGTCATGGCCGACATCTTCAGCAGTGGCGAGGCGCGGCGGGTGTTCTCGCTGATCGCGCTGGCCGGCATGGGCGGCGCGGTGTTCGGCCCGCTGGTGACCAAGCTGTTGGTACAGGTAATCGGCGTGGCGCCGTTGCTGGTGGTCTCGGCGCTGGCGTTGTCGGTGTCGCTGGTATTGTTGCTGCGACTGTCTGCCGCCCACGGCGGTGGAGCTGACGGGCACGGTGAAGACGCCATCGGCGGCTCATTGTGGGCCGGCGTCAAGGAGCTCTGGACGCGCCCTTTCCTGCGTTACATGGCGTTGCTGATGTTGTTCGGCGACGGCATCGGCACGCTGGCTTACGCGCTGGTGGCCGACTATGCCAAGGCGAATTTCATCGATGCGGTGGCGCGCACGGCGTTTTATACCAACCTAGATCTGGCGACCAACCTGATCGGTGCCACCTTGCAGTTGACGGTGACGCGTTGGTTGTTGATTCGCCACGGCGCCGGCTGGGGGTTGTTGTTGCCGGCATTGGTGAATGTGGGTTTGCTGGCTGCGATTGCCGTACTCGGTGGAGGTCACTTGCTGGTGTTCGGCGTCAGCGTGTCATTGATCGCCATCATGCTGGGTGTGACGCGCGGTTTTGCCTATGGCATGACCAAGCCGGCAATCGATGCGTTGTATACGCGAGTGCCGCGCGAGACGCGTTACAAGGGCAAGAACTTCATCGAGACCGCGGTCTGGCGTTTCGGCGACCTGGTGGTAACCACCGCGGTCAGTGGGTTGGGCATCATCGGACTGGGCGTCGGTGGCATGGCCTTGCTCGGCACTTCAGTTGCTGCCATGGCCACTGTCGTAGCGCGGCGCGCCGGCTGGTCCCCGGATCTGGCACCCGAAGAAAAACAGGTGTCTAGCTGAGCCTCAACCGATGATGTAACGCTCCAGATGTTCAATCTGTTCGGCCTGGGCGTCGATCACTGCCTTGACCAAATCACCAATCGAGATGATCCCGACCACGTCGCCGTCCATGACCACCGGCAGGTGCCGCACGCGGCTGTCGGTGCACAGACGCATGCAATCGAAAACATCCGTCTCCGGGCCGACCGTGAGCGGGGCGGAGGTCATGATGTCGGAGACGGCTGTTTGTGACGAGGACCTGCCCTGCAGGATGACCTTGCGCGCATAGTCGCGCTCGGACACGATGCCGACCAGCCGGGCATCGCTCATCACCAGCAATGCACCGATCCGATGTTCGGCCATCTGCTTGATCGCCTCGCGCACCGGAGAGTCCGGCGTCACGCTGAAGAAGGCACTACCCTTGCTTTGCAGCAGGTGTCTGACTTGGCTCATCTCGGGTCTCCGGGCGGTGGCCGTAGGCGCGGTCTGGCTTGAGTCTAGCGCGCAGGGGCGTTTGCTTGCGGTGAAGCTCGAAGCGGGGGTCTCAGCTCGGGGTTCGCGGAGCACGTTGCTCTTCGACAAAATATAGCGGCCGCTGCTTGCTTTCAGCGTAGTTGCGGCCGAGGTATTCGCCGATCACGCCCAGCGCCAGCAACTGCACGCCGCCCAGGAACAGGACTACCAGGATCAGGGTTGGATAACCGGCCACCGGATCTCCGTAGGCCAGCGTGCGGATCAACACCCACAACCCGTAGAAGAAAGCCATGCCAGCCGATGCCATGCCAACCCAGGTGGCGAGCCGCAGCGGGGCGGTCGAGAACGAGGTGATCCCCTCGATCGCCAGCTGGCCCAGACGCCAGTAGTTCCACTTGGTGGTGCCGCCCTGACGCGGTTCGCGTAGATAGTGCACGGCGGTTTGCCGAAAGCCGATCCAGCTGAACAGGCCTTTCATGAATCGCTGGCGTTCGCGTAGTTGTCCCAGCGCGTCAAGCGCACGCCGGGAGAGCAAGCGGAAGTCACCGGTGTCGCGCGGGATGGCGGTGTCGGACAACTTTTCCATGCTGCGGTAAAACGCCGCGGCTGTGAATCGCTTGAAGCGGCTCTCGCCCTCGCGCGCTTTGCGCGTGGCGTAGACCACGTCATACCCAGCCTGCCATTGCTCGACCAGCGCAGGGATCAGTTCGGGCGGATCCTGCAGGTCGGCGTCGATCACCACCACCGCGTCGCCATCAGCGGCGTCGAGCCCGGCGGTCAGTGCCGCCTCCTTGCCAAAGTTGCGCGAAAGCTTGAGCGCGCCGACACGCGGATCGGCGCCGAACAGCGAGGAGATGATCGACCAGGTGTCGTCGTTGCTGCCGTCGTCGACGTAGAGCACCCGGCATTCCAGCGGCAGCTGATCGATGACCTCGAGCAGACGCTGATGGAACAGGCGCAGCACGGCGGATTCGTTGTACGCGGGGACGACGATGGTGAGTTGCTGCATGAGTGGCGCCAGTGGAAACCCGTTGCATGCTAACCAACGACGGTCATTCGGGCGAGGGTTTTGGCCCGGAGTCCGTCGGGCTTTGATTGGTCGGCCTGCAAATCCGTCTGAGCTTCCCCTATTTTGCCGACGCTTGGTCCACAGAACGACTGTGGACCCGCAGATCGTCGGAAGCCTGTCCTGGATCAGCCGAATTTTCGACTCGACCACCGTAGTCCGACCAACTCCTAGTGTGGCGGTTGTGGCGGGGCTTGACCGTTGATGTAACCGGGCCCGCCCAGTTGCGTCATCTGCTGCTGAATCCACTCGGCACGGCGCAATACGTATGCACTGGGACGATCCGCGTGCAGCCGACGCGGACTCGGCAGCACCGCAGCAAGCCGGGCTGCCTGGGACGGGTCCAGGTGGGCTGGCGTGGTGTGGAAATATGCCTCGCTGGCCGCACCCACGCCGTAGATGCCATTGCCCAGCTCGGCGATGTTCATGTAGACCTCGAGGATGCGTTGTTTCGGCCAGGTCAGTTCGATCAGCACCGTGAAATAGGCTTCCATGCCTTTGCGCACGAAGCTGCGACCATTCCACAAGAACAGGTTTTTGGCCGTCTGCTGGCTGATCGTGCTGGCGCCGCGCAGGCGTTTGCCTTCGTCCGCTGCGTCGATCGCCTTGTTGATGGATTCGAAATCGAAGCCGTGGTGATAGGGAAACTTCTGGTCCTCGCCGGCTACCATCGCCAGCGGCACCCACGGTGATATTTGCTTCCACGGCACCCAGTGCTGGCGCAGGTGGAAATTTTCTTCCCCATGCGTCCATGCACTGAACTGGCGTTCCAGCATCACGGTCGAGGTGAACGGCGGCACGAAACGCAGCACCAGCACCGCCAGCCAAGTCGAGGCCAGCCAGGCCAAGGCAAGGATGCCCAGCCAGCGCAGCAGTTTGCGCCATCGGAATCGGCGGAAAGCAGAGGGCATAATCGTGCACGCGGGGAGATGAGGGCAGTATACGAGGCGTTGTGCTGCCGCTGCCGCATCCCCATCTGCTTGAATTGATCCTGACGAGAACCTGCAACGTGTCCGACCAATCCCACGATGACGTCCTGCATCGATTCCTTTTGCCGCACGCCGGCGTACGCGGCACTCTGGTGCGCCTGGGCGCGTCCTGGCGCGAGGTGGCGGGGCGGGACAACTATCCACCGGCACTGCGCACCCTGCTCGGCGAGGCGCTGGCAGCCAGCGCCCTGCTGACCGGCAACATCAAGCTCGACGGCACGCTGTCGATCGAGCTGAAAAGCTCATCGACGCTGCGTCTGCTGTTTGCGGAGTGCAACGACCGTGGCCAGCTGCGTGGCCTGGCGCGCTGGCATGAACCGTTGTCTGAGCCACTGGCGCTGGATGCACTGACCGATGCGGTGATGGCGATCACGATGGGCAATGTCGAGCGCGGGCAGCGCTACCAGGGCCTGGTCGAGTTGCGTCACGCAGGACTGGCCGACTGTTTGGAGAACTATTTCATCCAGTCCGAACAACTGCCCGCGCGGATCATGCTGGCGGCCGACGCCGAACAAGCCGTCGGCCTGATGCTGCAGAAGATGCCGCACGATGGTGGCCATGATGCCGCCCCGGACGACGACGCATGGAACCGCATCGTCCATCTGACTGCCACGCTGGGCGCGGCCGAACTGCTTGCCACACCCGCCGAGCCGCTGTTGTACCGGCTCTACCACGAGGAGTCCGTACGGCTCGTTGATCAGCGGCCATTGGCATTCGGCTGCAGTTGCGGTCGCGAGCGGGTCACCGCGATGCTGCGTTCACTTGGTCGTGACGAGGTGGAAGCTGCGCTGGCCGCCCGCGACGACGAGATCGAAGTGATCTGCGAGTTCTGTGCGCAACGCTACCTGTTCGACCGCATCGACGCCGAACACCTGCTCAGCACAGACGCCGCGCCCGGTGCTCCGGATACAGCCCAGTAAGCCTGATCAGGCGAGCAATAACGGCTTGTCGGCATTTAGCCAGGTGCTGACCGGCTGCGGCGTAGCGAACAGGAAACCCTGGCCGTAGCGGCAACCGACGCGCAGCAAGGCTTGGCGCTGCGTATCCTCCTCGATACCTTCGGCAATCACCTTCATGTGCAGCGAGTCAGCCAGCACCTGGATGGCGCGGACCAGGGCCAGGCCCTGGGTGTCGCTATCGTCCGCGGGAAGCTCGACGATGAACGAGCGGTCGATCTTCAGGCTCTCGAACGGGTACTGGTGCAGGTAGCTGAGCGAGGAGTAGCCGGTGCCGAAATCGTCCAGCACGATGGCGACACCGTGGCTGCGCAGGTTCTTCAGCATCTGCTTCACCTGGGTCGGGTTTTCCAGCAACGCGTGCTCGGTGACTTCGACGCGGATGCAGTGGGTGGGCACTGCGTACTGCTCGAAAAGAGCCAGCAGGCGCTGGTCCAGATCGATCGAACGGAAATGCCTTCCGGAGACGTTGATGCTGATGAAGCCGTCGGTGCCGATCAGGCGTACGGCCTGGACGCACACCTGTTCGAAGATCAACCAGTCGATCGCCTCGGCGCAGCCACATTCCTCGGCGATCAACAGGAAATCGTGGGGCGACAGCAGGCCACGCTGCGGATGATGCCACCGCAGCAGAGCCTCGTAGCCGATGACGCGGCCGTCGGTGAGTTCGACGATGGGCTGATAATACGGCTCGAATTCGTTGCGGCTCAGCGCGTGGCGCAGGTCGCTCTCCATGTCCAGCAACGACAATGCCTCGCGGCGCAACCGGTCGTCGAACATTGCCGCGCGGTGGCGACCGCCATCCTTGGCGTTGTACATCGCCGCATCGGCGTCGCGCAGCAGTTCTTCCGGCTGGTGGTAATGCGGCGCCGACAGCGCGATGCCGATCGATGCGGAGGTGAAAATTTCCTTGGTACCCAGCCGGAATGGTGCCTGCAAGTCGCTGATGATCCGCTCGGCGATCAACGAGGCCTTGCCGGTGTTGCCAATGCCTTCCAGCAACACCGCGAATTCGTCCCCGCCCAGGCGCGCGACCATGTCGCGGGTTTTCAGGCACGCACGGATGCGGCCGCCAACCTGAAACAGCAAGTCATCGCCGACCAGATGGCCGACCGAGTCGTTGATGACCTTGAACCGGTCCAGGTCGATGAACAACACGGCGAACTGTTCTTCGGGGTTCGCGGTGTAGCGTTGCATCGCCTGTTCCAGCCGGTGCAGCAGCAACGTGCGGTTGGGCAGGCCGGTGAGTGAATCGTGCAGGGTCTCGTACTTCAGCCGGCGTTCCACCCGCTCGCGTTCGGCAATCTGCTCGCGCAGATCACGGTTGGCCAGCGCCAGCGCGCGGGTACGCTCGGTCACCCGGCGCTCCAGGCTCGTGTTGGCCTGCTTGAGCGTGGTGGCCGTTTGCTTGCGCTGCAACGCGTTGGCAATGTGATAACTGACGAAGGTCAGCAGATCCTGGTCGCGTTCGTTGTAGGTGTGTTCCGGCGAGTAACTTTGCAGGGCGAGCACGCCCATCGCCTTGCCGCCCCAGATCAACGGCACGCCGAGCCAGCACACCGAACGTGTACCGAAATGGCTGATCTCACCGACGATATGCAGTTTGTCGATTTCCTCAGGCGTGGCCAGCAACGGCTTGCCATGGCGCAACACATATTCGGTGGCGCCGCGGCCATGCGCACGGGCAGGCCGCACGTTGTCCACATCGTCCACCGAATAGGGGAACGTCAGCTGCTCGGTTTCTTCGTCGAGCAGCGCGATATAGAAGTTGCGCGCGTAGAGCAGGCCGCTGATCACCTGGTGCACGGCTGCGTAGAACTTGTTCAGGCTCTCGGAGGTGCTGGCCAGTTCGGCAATCCGGAACAACGCCGTCTGCAGGCGTTCGCCGCGCTGGCGTTGCAATACTTGCTGGCGCAGTACCCGGTTGGCCTCGCGCAGCGCCGCCGTGCGATCGGTGACGCGGCGACCCAGCTCCAGATGCGCCTCGCGCCGTTCCAGCGCGATCTGCACGTGTTGCGCCACGTAGTTGAGCAGCTCCCGGTCGTGGCGCGAATAGTCCGTGTCGGTGCGATAGCTCTGCACCACGATACCGCCTACCACATGCCCTTCGCGCAGCATCGGAACTCCCAACCAATACTCGCAGCTGGGTCCGAATAACTCGAACTTGTCGCCCAGCTGCTGGCGCAACTCGTCGATCGAACCCATCAACGGCTGACGGCCATGCAACAGGTTCCAGGTCAGGCTGTGCTGCAACTCCTGCAACGGTATGGGCTGGTTCAGCGCGGGCAGGTCGGTATCGACGATGTCGACGTAATAGGGGAAACGGATCTGGTCGGTTGCCGCGTCGTGCAACACGATGTAAAAGTTTTCCGCGTACATCAGGCTGCTGACGATCGCGTGCAGCGACTGCATCATCTGCGGCATGTCGTGTTCGGCGCTGGCTTGGTCGGCGATCGCGTACAGCGCGCGTTGCAGTCGCTCCGCCAGTGCCAGGCGGGAGATGGCTTCGTACAGCCGACTGGTCTCGGCCAGTTGGCGCAAGCGGGTGTCGGCCAGGCGCCCCAACCACTGCAATGACTCACGGGCGGCACCGGACGATGGCAGGTCGCACCATTCAAGGGTCAGCGTGCGCGTGGCCTGGGGATCTTCGGCCAGGTCGAGCCACGTCTCGGTGGGAGCGGAGATCGGATCGTCGCGATGGCGCCAACGCAAGCGGCCACGGATGCCGAAATTGCCTAGCACCAGCTCGCATATCTCCATCACGCTGGCCGCGTCGGCTGCCTCGAACAAACGTTCGACGGCACTGTTCAGAATCGCGTGATCCCCGCCCGTGCTCGGGGTCTGGGATGATCGAATCGTCGGGCTGGCACTCATGGGGATAATGATCGGATCCAGAACAATCGGACGGGTTAACGTCAGAAGGCGTTTATACAGCGTAATTCGGCGCTTTTGCCAGCACGATCATAACGGGAACCTAGCCTGTCTGAATGTGTCAAAGCTTGACACAGGCCCGCATAAGACTGTGCGCTGGGGCGGTTTTCTGACTGTTAGTAAAACGTAAAACGCGCTACACTTGTGCACAGACAAGCTCCCTGTCGGACGCCGTTATACCTTGATGGAGTGACCGGTAAAAAGCTCATGCGCCGCCTACTTGCCATGTTGTCGATTTTCCTGCTGCCGCTTGCCGCCGCAGGACAGTCCGTGAGCAGCAATGCGACTCAGTCCGAGCATTTGCTGGCGCAACCACAGGTGCATTCTGGGGCTTCTGCGCCAGGGACCAGCGTACCGCTGTGGTACGACAACAGTGGACGCATGCTGATACTCAGGACCGACCGGAGCCATCCGGCGTCGGCGCTGGATGCACCACTGCTCATGCGTCAGGGCGATCCCGGCAGCACCGTTGGGGTGGGTCTGCAGTATGGCGTGGGTCCGCTGCAGGCACACGCCGAAGTCAATCAGCGCTCCTGGTTCAACCAGAACATACGGGTAGTCGGCAGCGAAGTAGGTGCCACTTACGACGCTGGCGGTTATAGCGTCGGCTTGAGCGTCGGCTCCACCAGCACGCCCCCTCGCAATTTGGTACTGCCGCGAGTGCTGCCAGGGGCGGTTGCAGGCGTGGATGGTCTGGCCAGCTTCGACAGCAGCAATCAGCTCAGCGCGAAGGGCCGGTTGGCGCTCGGCAAGAAGACTGGCATCGATATGGGTGCCAGTGTCGGCCGCGTCTACTTGCTGCCGGGTAATTTGCTCGGTGTCAGCGTGATGGATCAGAAGGCGTTGAGTTTTGGCGTCGATCATGGTCCGTTGAGGGGGATGCTGACCGGCCGGACGATGCAGCCGGAAGCGGGCATTCCCGGCAGTCTGTACACGGAGCGGCGCTGGAACAGCGTTGACCTTGGGGTGACTTGGCGCCTGCCGTGGCGCGGTTCGTTGAGCGTCGGCGCGCAGAACCTGTGGTCGTCCGGCACGCCGGCGAATACGCCCGTTGGCCCGGAGCCGGACCAGTCGCGTACGCCTTATGTGCAGTATCACCAGGATCTCTGATTTCGCGTTCTCGGCACGTCGCCGCCTGAACCTTGACGCCATCGCCGACGCGATGGCGTTTTTGCATCCGGGACAAACCTGCGGAATGGGCTTTGCGCCCGATTCAGTCCTGCTTGCGCACGCGCAGGTCGCCGCTGAAGGTCTCGATGTGAATTCTGGCATCGCCCGCGCCAAGACGCGCTTCCAGTGAGCTTCCGGGGCCGTGATTGGCCTGGCTCGGCGTGCCGAAATCGCTGTGCAAGTCGCCACTGAAGCTGCTGGCATTCAGCGTGGCGGAGGTATTCGCGGGCAGTCGCAGCTGCACATCGCCGCTCATGCTGTCGATGTCGATGTTGCCACCGTGGGCCGGCCCGCCGGTCAGTTGCATGTTGCCCGATACCGTACTGAGTGAAAGCTTCTGCCAGGGACCGCCGCCAGCCTGGATGCGACCGGAGATGGTTTGAAGTCTCGCCGTGCTGCCCAGTGCCGGCGCCAGGATCTCACCACTCACGGTTTGCAGCGAAACAGTCTCGGCGTGGCCGGAAAGCTCGATTCCGCCGCTGACACTGTCCACATCAAGCGACGGTGCGCGCGCGTTGATGCGGGCGTTGCCGCTGATCGTGTTGACCTTGATGTCGCCGCCGGCCAGACCGTCTACCACCAGCGGTGAGCTGATCACATTGACGTCCAGCGAGGCGCCTCGTGGCACATGAAACTCCAGCGTGGTCGGCGCCATCTTGCTGTTACCACCGAAGTTGAACCAGCCAGAGCCATCGCGCGACTGGACCTTGATCGACAGATCGTCGTTGTCGCCGGTGATCGCCAGCGGCTTGGCACCTTCGCCCAGTTCGCCGACGACCTGTACTTCGTTGCGATCCCACGCCACCACGCTCACCGAACCGGCGATGTTGCTGATGCTGATCCTGGCGGTGGCAGTGGCGGCGTGCTGCAGCTGGATCGGCGTACCAGCCAGCGCATCGCCGATACACCAGCACAGCAGTAATGGTAAATAGCGGGTAGTTTTCATGATGATTCCCTTGCTGGTCAACTGGCGCGACTGGTCAGGTGGCGCAGTTGCGTCTGTTGTTGTTCGGTGCGGCGGAGCAGGCGCTGCAGTGCAGCCGAATCCGGCGCCTGTCGGATCGCCAGCTCCAGTTCCATGCGGGCGGCGCCCAGCTCGATGGCGGCACCGGCGAGGCGCGGGTCGGTGGGTTTCCACTCCGGTGTCACCGTCGTGCCCGCGAGGCCGGTTGGTGCTTGCAGCAGATGCCAGCCAAGGCCGCCGGCCAGAACCAGCGACGCTGCCAAGGCGGTACCGAGCAGCCAACGCCGGCGCGGTTGAGCCTGGATGGTGGACGAGTGTGTGCTTGCCTTGCCGCCAAGGGCGGCATCAATGGCCGGCCACAGGTCACGATTGGGGGTGCTCGGCTGGCGCAGCTCGCGCAGTTGCCGGCGCCATTCGAATTCGTTCATGAGCTTTCTCCCAGTGCCTTGCGCAGCAGCCTGCGCGCGCGGTGTAGTTGTGCCTTGGATGTGCCCACGGCCATGCCCAGTTCGTGGCCGATATCCTCGTGCCGCCAGCCTTCGATGTCGTGTAGCACCAAGACTGCGCGGGCACGCGGTGGCAGGTGGCCGATCGCCTGCTCCAATTCCTCGCGCTCGGCGGCGCAGAACGGTGTTTCGCCGGGGTCGGGCAAGAGTTCATGGTCGATCACTCGAACCGGATCGGCGCTGCGGGCGCGGATGTCCATCAGCGCCACGTTGATCGCCAGTCGGTACAGCCAGGTGCCAAAGGCGCTTTCGTGGCGAAAACCCGGCAATTTTTGCCAGGCACGAATGAACGCATCCTGGGTGAGGTCTTCAGCACGGGCGTGGTCATAGCCAGCCAGTCGGTGCAGCGCGCCGTACACGCGGCCCACGTGCAACTCGTACAGCCGCTGAAACGCCTGCCGGTCGCCCGCGGCGGCAGCGCGTACATCGTCGCTGTCATGCGCGGTTGTCGGGGCAGGCAACATCGGGCTTTCGGAGGCAGGGTAGGCGGCGATCATCTTGCCAGCTTGGATGCGGCACTGCGCGAAAGGGTTTGAAGCGAACGCCGCGGTCGTATCGCGGGCAGATCCGACAGACCTGCCCGCGATGTGTGCGTCAGGACGCGGCGGCGAGCGGCGACGCGTGGGCGTCGTCGTCCCGCAATGCCCGGGCCACCCGTTGTTGTTCCTGGCGCAAGCGCGCGGGCAGGCGTGGTGCGAAGCTTTCCAGGTACTCGTCGATGGCGCTGAGCTCGGCTTGCCAGCCGGCGTTGTCCACTTCGAGCAGTTCGTCGAGCTGGGCGGGATCGAGCTTGAGTCCGTCCAGTTTCAGCTCGCCCGTGGCCGGCAGGATGCCGATCGGTGTCTCCATGCCGCTGACACGGCCGTCGACGCGATCGATCATCCACTCCAGTACGCGCAGATTTTCACCAAAGCCGGGCCACAGGAACTTGCCGTCGGCACCCTTGCGGAACCAGTTGACGTGGAAGATCTTTGGCAGCTTCGCACCAGGCTGGTCGAATGACAGCCAGTGCGCGAAATAGTCGCCGTAGTGGTAGCCGCAGAACGGCTTCATCGCCATCGAGTC
>CAJDWH010000021.1_pt1 | contig 16483 bp, 14 predicted proteins | sample 7391531 | NCBI WGS metagenome assembly CAJDWH01 (sample SAMEA7055715, study PRJEB34461) | soil metagenome | biome: terrestrial ecosystem; feature: Peninsula; material: soil | place: Antarctica | collected 2016
TGCGCACACTGTCAAAGATCGTTTCGCTTGCCACTGTTTCCAGTGGCGACCCGATGACGTTTCGTCCCGGGTGAGCCGCCCATTCTACATCGCTTTCGGAGGCCGTCAACACTTTCGATGAAGCTTTTTGAAGTGTTGATTGATCGGCCACACTACGTTGAAGGAGGGTGGCCGCGCATCATAAAGCCTGCACGTTTTTTGGCAAGCGTTTTTTGCATCAATCGTGATTTCGAGCCGAAAGGGCGGCACCTGCGACTGTGTGCAGCGACCATGGATCAGGCCGCAACCAGCCTGACCCGAGCGAAGTTGCGTTTGCCTATTTGCAGTACGCCCTCGAAGCCGACGTGGAACGTGCGTTGTGCATCCTCGGCCACCTCGGCATCGATGCGCACGGCGCGTTCCTTCAGTTTCCGATTGGCTTCGGAGTTGCTGCTGACCAGACCGGCTGCGGTGAGCAAGGCCGCCAGGCGCAGGCCCTCTGCGGGCACGGCAATATCGGCCTGCGGCAGCAGCGAGGTGTCGCCCTCGCCACGCACCACGGCGTGCCAGCCGGCAATCGCCCGCTCGGCCGCCGCGGCGTCATGGAAGCGGGCCGCCAGTTCGCGTGCCAGCCGCAACTTGGCGTCACGCGGATTGAGCTGGCCGCTGGCGACATCGCCTTTCATGCGCGCCAGTTCGTCCAGCGACACATCAAAACTCAGCAATTCGAACCAGCGCCACATCAGCTCGTCGCCGATCTTCAAGGTCTTGGTGACGATATCGATGGCCGGCTCGCTGATGCCGATATAGTTGCCCAGTGACTTGGACATCTTATTGATCCCGTCCAGTCCCTCCAGCAACGGCATCGTCAGCACGACCTGCGGCGGCTGGCCATGGTGTTCCTGTAGGGCACGTCCCATCAGCAGGTTGAACTTCTGATCGGTACCGCCCAACTCGACATCGGCTTTCAACGCCACCGAGTCGTAACCCTGCACCAGCGGATACAGGAATTCGTGGATGGCGATGGGTTGCTGCGCGGCGTAGCGCTTGGTGAAGTCGTCGCGCTCGAGCATGCGCGCCACCGTGTGTTGGGCGGCGAGTTTGATCATGTCGGCAGCCGACATCGCGCCGAACCACTCCGAATTGAAGCGCAACTCGGTCTTCTCGCGGTCGAGTACCTTGTAGACCTGCTCCGCATACGTGTCGGCATTGGCCTGCACGTCTTCGCGGCTCAGCGCCTTGCGGGTGATGTTCTTGCCGGTGGGATCACCGATCATGCCGGTAAAATCACCGATCAGGAAGATCACCTGATGGCCCAGATCCTGGAACTGGCGCATCTTGTTAAGCAGCACGGTGTGGCCGATGTGCAGGTCGGGCGCGGTAGGGTCGAAGCCGGCCTTGATACGCAACTGGCGGCCGCTCTTCAGGCGCTCGACCAGCTCCTCGCGCTTGATGATTTCGTCGGCGCCTCGCGCAATCGTGGACAGGGCCTGCTCGGGCTCGCTCATGGGACTCCTTCGGGGTGACTTGCGGGTGATGTGAATCAGGATGGTGCGAAACGGAGAGGCAGTAGCCATCCGACGTGTGCAGCGAAAGTTAATTGTGCGTTAATCAGAAATGGATCGCAAACCATTGATGAGTAAAGACATTGACGTCTTCTGCACATGACCGTTATGGTACGCCGAGTTTGGGACTTGGCGTTACGGGGTAAACACGGCATGGCCAAAGAAAACATCGGCGCGGTGCAGGCGCGCAAGCAGGCCATATGCCGCAAGGCACAGCGTCTTCATTCGCACTTCTACGCGCGTTGTGCGCATTGGTCGTTCAATCGTTCGGCCGATGTCCAACCGATCCAGTGGCATCGCGAACACTGGATGCTAGCCGGCACGGCGCTACTGATCACCCTGCTGTCGGGGGTCATCATGCCGTCCTGGGCCAATGCGATGCGCCCGGCACCGGTGCCCGAAGCACATACGTTATTGCCGCTAGCCCTGCCGAAGGTCGACACGGTGCGCGCACAAGCGCCCGCGGTGGACGACTGGCAGATGGTGCGGGTGAAGCCCGGACAGACCCTGTCTGAAATCTTCAACGGACGCGGTCTGGGCCTGAGCGACTTGCAACAAGTGATCGACACCGCTGGCGATCAAAAGTCCGCGCTGCACAGCATCCGCCCTGGTCAGGAATTCGATTTCCTGCTGGGCAGCGACGGCAGCCTGAAAGGCTTTCGCTTCGATCCGGACCAAACCAGTCGCGCGACCATCCGGCTCGACGGAGCACAGCCCACGCTGGCCTTACACAAACGCGACATGGACTTGCGGGAGCAGGTGGCTCATGGGGTCATTCGTAGCAGCCTGTACGCCGCCGGCGACCAGGCCGGGTTGGGCGCGGGCATGATCGGCAAGCTGGCCAACCTGTTCAAGTACGACATCGATTTCGTGCAGGACATTCGCGTTGGCGACCGCTTCACCGTGATCTACGACGATCTCTACCGCGACGGCGTTCGCTTCGGACAGGGCGATATTGTCGCCGCCGAATTCATCAACCAAGGTACCCGCTACACGGCGTACCGGTTCAAGAAGAACGATGGCAGCTACGGCTGGTACAGCGAGGATGGGCGTCCGCTACAGAAATCGTTCCTGCGCATCCCGGTCGATTTCACCCGCATCTCCTCCAAGTTCACCAGCGCACGCATGCATCCCATTCTCGGGCGCATGCGCGCACACAAGGGCGTGGATTACGCCGCACCCAAGGGCACGCCGATCCATGCGGCCGGCGATGGCGTGATCAAGTATCACGGCCGGGAGCGCGGCTACGGCAATTTCGTGCTGATCAAGCACAACAATACGATCAGCACCGCTTACGGTCACATGTCGCGCTTCGTCAAGGGCCAACACGTGGGCGAGCATGTACGCCAGGGCGAAGTCATCGGTTACGTCGGCATGACCGGTCTCGCCACGGGCCCCCACCTGCATTACGAATTCCGCGTCAACGGTGTACAGCGCAATCCACAAACAGTGACTCTGCCCAAACCGCAGCCGCTGCCAGCCGCCGAACTGGCCCGATTCGAAGCGCAGGTGGTCAAGCCGCAACTGGCTCGCCTGAACGAGCTGGACAGCCGCATCAAGCTCGCCCGCGTGAGCGTCCCCGCCAATCGCGACAACTAAGCAACCAGCCCGCGTGACCGACGATGCCGCGGCGCTCTACATCGGGCTGATCTCGGGTACCAGCGCCGACAGCATCGATGCGGTGCTGGTCCGCTTTCGCGATGGCCTGCCGCAGACACTTGCCAGCCATGCGCATCCCTGGCCCGAGCTTTTGCGCACGCGGATGCTGGGGCTGGCGCAAGGTGAGGCGACGCTGGACCTGGACGCATGGGGCCGACTGGATGTCGAGATCGGCCATCAATTCGCCGAGACCGCCCTGCATCTGCTCGCGCAAAGTGGCACGCTGGCCACGGCGGTGCGCGCCATCGGCTCTCATGGCCAGACCTTGCGCCATCGACCCGGCGGCGACTATCCGTTCACGTTGCAGTTGGGCGACCCCACCGTAATCGCCGAGCGTTGCCGTATCGAGGTGGTTGCGGATTTTCGCCGCGCCGACGTGGCTGCCGGCGGACAGGGTGCGCCGTTGTTACCCGCGTTGCACGCCATGTTGCTGGCCGCGCCCGGTCGCACGCGAGTGGTGCTCAACCTGGGCGGGATCGCCAACCTCACGGTGCTGGCCGCCGATGGCGGCGTGCGTGGATTTGATACGGGGCCTGCCAACGGCTTGCTCGATGCATGGTGCCAGAGACATCGGGGCGAACCGTTTGATCGCGATGGCGCCTTCGCCGGCAGCGGCCAAGTGCTTCCCGACCTGCTCGACGCTCTGCTGGCTGATCCTTATTTCGCACTAGCGCCACCCAAGAGTACCGGGCGGGAATACTTCCACCTGGACTGGCTGGCTGCGCACGCGCTGCTGGCCACATGGCCTCCGGCCGACGTGCAAGCAACGCTACTGGAGCTCACCGCGCGCAGCGTCGCGAATGCGGTGGTGCGTTACGCGCCGGACGCCGACGAAGTCATCGCCTGCGGTGGCGGCGTGCACAACCCGGGGCTGATGCGACGGCTTAGCGAACTGCTGGCCCCGTGCACACTGTGCAGAACTACCGAGCACGGCATCGATCCGGATTTTCTGGAAGCGACCGCGTTTGCCTGGTTAGCGCGCCAGCGGCTGCTGGGGCTGCCGGGCAATCTGCCGGCGGTGACCGGGGCGCGCGGGCCGCGGGTGCTTGGCGCGCTCTATTCCGCGCCCGAATCGGGTTCGTCGTAACGGATGCTTTCCGGTGCGAGTTGGGTCGGTCGTGTCTTGGTCAAAGCCTGCAACGCCTCCTGAAATGCGCCACGTTCGGCTGCCTCCCAGTGCCCGTCGAGTGTCCTGAGCGTGTTCGGGTTGCGCAGGCTCTCGCTGTACTCTTGCGCGACCGACATGCCCAAACCGCCGCGCAGCGCATCGAGCAACACGTCATTGACCGAACACTGGCGCAGCTTGGCCAGCGCCGCGATGCGCTCGGCCAGCAGGCCGTCGACGTAGTGAATGATCATGTCCGGCACAAGCGTCACTCCGTGTGGCACATGCCCTGTCGTGTCGATAGTTGCACAACGCTCCCGAATTTGCCTTACAACGTCGGAATTTCGTGGGTGGATTGGCAGTTCCCGCGTGACTCGTGCGGCATTGGCCGCTTCCCCGCGCACCCCGGGTCAGCAGACATCATGAAAATGCCAGAACGTGGCACTCAAATAAACCCGCGCCGCCGCGCCCGGTTCGTTAGCATAGACGCATGACAACAACCGATTCGGCTGGCTCTGCGGGACTCCTTGCCTCGATCAAACCGTACTTGGAACGCGCGCCGGTCGGCGCTCTGCTGCTCGGGATTTCCTCAGGATTTCCCTATGCTTTGATCGGCGCCACGCTGACCACGCGACTGGCTCAGGACGGCATCGACAAACGCAGCGTGACGGCTTTTTCGCTCGCGTTCCTGGTCTACAACCTGAAGTTTCTGTGGGCACCGGCAGTCGATCGTGTCCGCTTGCCGCTGCTGGGGAAATTTGGTCAACGCCGCTCATGGCTGTGGTTTTCGGCCGCGGCGGTGGCCTGCAGCATCGTGTGGTTGGGCCTGGCCGATCCACGAGCAAGCCTGGAATCGGTGGCCATCGCCGCGGTGCTGGTGGGTGTCGCTGGCGCCACCTTCGACATCGTGATCGATGCTTACCGGATCGAAATCCTGCAGCCACGGCAGCTGGGTATCGGCTCGGGCATGTCACAGTACGGATGGCGCATCGGTTCGGTATGCGCGGGGGCGCTGGCCTTGTTGGTCGCCGGCCATTGGAGCTGGCAGGCGGCTTATTTGTTGTGCACGTTGTTTGTGATTCCCGCGGTTTTCGTGGGTTTCTGGCTCGGCGAACCCGCGCGTCATCGTGAACCGATCCCGGTCAAGGGTCTGGGCACGGCCATGTCGTCCGTGGTGGGGCCGCTGACGGAATTCTTTCGCCGCAGCGGCGCGTGGCTAGTGTTGCTGTTCGTGCTGATCCACAAGGTCGGCGACACTCTCGCCAACCTGACGGTACGGCTGCTACTGAACGACCTGCATTTCAGCAACGAGGAGATCGCGACCTACGACGTGGGTTTCGGTTTCATCGCCTACCTGATCGGCATCTTCATCGGCGGCGTGCTGTACGTGCGCCTTGGCATGAAGCGTGCGGTGCTGCTCAGCCTGGTCCTGATGGCCGTCTCCAATGTCTCGTTCGCCGTGCTGGCGCACATGGGTCACAACAACGAGATGCTTGCCTTCACGATTGGCTTCGAGAACATCGCTAGCGGGATTGGCGGGGTGGTGGTGGTGGCGTACCTGTCGGCCTTGTGCAACCTGTCGTATACCGCAGCGCAGTACGCGTTGCTGTCGGCGGCCGCCTCCGTGGTAGGACGACTGGTGACCGGCACGACCGCAGGCGCCCTCATCCAGAGCATGGGTTACGTGAACTTCTATCTGATGACTACCGTCGTCGCCCTGCCGGGCGTTGCATTGTTCGCGTGGATGATGCATCGCGGGCTGGTAGATCGTGCCATCGCCGAAGTCGACGTTCGCGCCACGGCGTGAGAAGTAGCCTGTATCCGGCGTGGCGCTTAAACCAATTCAATCGGCATAGTCGACGATATATGGGGCGTGATCGGAGAAGCGCTCATCGCGGTAGATCGAGCAGGCCTTGACGCGCTCGCGCAGCGACGGCGTGACTACCTGATAGTCGATGCGCCAGCCCACGTTGTTGGCACGTGCCTGGCCGCGGTTCGACCACCAGGTGTATTCGACCGCATCCGGTTTGATCGCGCGAAAGCTGTCGACCCAACCACGCTGGTGGAACAGCAGGTCCAGCCACGCACGCTCCTCGGGCAGACAACCGGAGTTCTTCTGGTTGGACGACCAGTTCTTGATGTCGTTCTTGGTGTGCACGATGTTCCAGTCACCGCAGATCACATAGTCGCGGCCGCTGGCCAGCCACTGGTCGAAGATCGGCGTGATCCACTCCATCGCCTTGAACTTGAACTGCTGGCGTTCGTCGCCGGAAGAACCCGAAGGAAAATACAGCGACACCACCGACAGCTTGCCGAAGCGCGCCTCGATGTAGCGACCTTCGTTGTCGAATTCGTCCCAGCCAAGGTCGGTCAGCACCTCGTCCGGCTCGCGCCGCGCATAGATAGCTACGCCGCTGTAACCCTTCTTGCTGCTGGCGTCGCGATAGAAACAGTGGTGGCCATCGGGGCGGAACAGCGGATCGATCAGCTGGTGTTCCTGTGCCTTCGTCTCCTGCAGGCACACCACGTCAGCGCGTTGCGCATGCAACCAATCGAAAACGCCCTTGCTGGCTGCCGAGCGAATGCCGTTGGCGTTGAGGCTAATGATGCGCATGGGTCCTCCCGATCGACTGATGGGCGATCATAACAACCCCGGACGATAGCGGCAGCGCGTGTACCATGGCGACCACCGCGCCACGCGGCACCCGCGCGACCGCTGCCTCGATCATCGATTGCCTGAGAGACCAACCCGTGCACGACTATCAACGAGACTTCATCGAACTGAGTTTGCAGCGCGAGGTGCTGCGTTTCGGCGAATTCACCCTGAAATCCGGTCGACAAAGCCCGTACTTCTTCAACATGGGACGCATCGATTCGGGCGCCGCGCTGGCCCAGCTCGGGCGTGCCTATGCCGCCGCCGTGGTCGAGGCCGCCATTGAGGTCGACATGTTGTTCGGCCCTGCCTACAAGGGCATCGCACTGGCTGCTGCCACGGCCATCGCACTGGCTGATCAGCATGGGCGCGATCTGCCGTGGGCATACAACCGCAAGGAGGCCAAGGACCACGGTGAGGGCGGCATGTTGGTCGGCGCGCCGCTCACCGGACGCGTGCTGATCGTCGACGACGTCATGACCGCTGGCACTGCCGTGCGCGAGTCGCTGGCCCTGATCCGCGCCCATGGCGCCGAACCGGCCGGCGTGTTGATCGCGCTGGATCGGCAAGAGCGCGGCCAGGGCGAGCGGTCCGCGGCACAGGAAGTGGCCGCCGAGCACAACATCCCGGTCATCGCGATCACCTGTCTGGACGACGTGCTGGCCTATGCCGACGAACAACCGCAGCTGGCCGCCGAGTACACCCGTCTGCTCGCCTACCGCGCCCGTTACGGGGTTCAGCGCTGAGTTCGGATCACCAGATAGACTCAAGCGAACCCGGTCACATTGGCGCCACTTGCCCGTAGGCAGCCACATGGACGCGGCTATACTCGAGTTGACAAGGGAGAACCCATGCGCAAACCACTGCTCCTTCTGGCTGCCCTCGCGCTTGGCGCGAGCGTGACTGCGTACGCCCAGAACACCAGCAGCGTCCGTTACAAGTGGTACGACGCCCAAGGCCTGATGCATTACAGCGACAGCTTGACTACCGAAGCCATGAAATACGGCTACGACCTGGTCAACAATCGTGGCCTGGTGGTGCGCCACGTACCGCGTCAGCTGAACGCCGAGGAGCGCGCTGCTGCCGCCAAGGTGGCTGATGCGGAAGCCATCAAGCGTCGTGCAGCGCAGGACATGGCCAACGCCGAAGCGCAGATGCTGAACGCCTATCCGGATGAAGAGTCGTACCAGATTTCGTTGCAGCAGACGCTGGACACCATCGACCAGCAGATCCACACCACCCAGATCAACTTGCGCAGCCAGGAGAAGGCGCTGACCGACCTGCTCGCGCGCGCGGCCGAGATCGAGAACTCCAAGAAGCCGGTCCCGAAGTTTCTTACCGACGGCATCGCTACGCAGCGCAACGTGGTCACCACACTACGCAACACGCAGCAACGCCAACGGACATTGCGGGCGCAGATGGTGCAAGAACAGACCAAGCAGTTGACCCGCTATCGCGAGCTGAAGACAAAGCAGGACAAGGCCTCGCAGTAGGCCGACCCGCATCAGGCCCCGCGGCAGTCCGAGCCAGGAAGTCTTTGCGGTGAACCCCGACCTTCGTCGAGATCCTCCGCTTTTAGAACGGCAGCTTCAGGCTGGGATTTACCGCCAATAGTTGCTTGCGGAAGACTTGCTGGATCCGCTTGAGCGCGTCGTCGGTGTCCGCTTCGAAACGCAACACCAGCACCGGCGTGGTGTTGGACGCGCGTACCAGACCCCAACCGTCCGGCCAGTCCGCGCGCAGGCCATCAATGGTGATCACCGAAGCGTCCTCGAAGCTGGCGCGCTCACGCAGCTGATCCATGAACTGGTAATGCTCGCCCTCGGCGAGCTCGATCTTCAGCTCGGGCGTGGAGACACTCTTCGGCAGCGTGGAGAAAATCTCTTCCGGGCTGCGTCCGTGCAGGTCGCCAGCGAGTATCTCCAGCAGTCGCGCGGCGGCATAGACGCCATCGTCGAATCCGTACCAACGCTCCTTGAAGAAGAAATGGCCGCTCATCTCGCCAGCCAGTTCCGCGCCGGTCTCGCGCATTTTCGCCTTGATCAACGAGTGCCCGGTGCGCCACATGAGTGGGCTGCCGCCAGCGTCGAGGATCTGTCCCTTTAGATGGCTGGTACATTTCACGTCGTAGATGACCGTGCCGCCTGGCTGGCGCGACAACACATCGCGCGCGAACAGTATCAACAGGCGATCGGGGTAGATGATCTCACCGGATCGGGAGACCACGCCGAGGCGGTCGCCATCACCATCGAACGCGATGCCCAGGTCCGCGCCGGTCTGCCGCACCGCGTGGATCAGGTCCTCCAGGTTAGCCGGGTCGGACGGATCGGGGTGGTGATTCGGGAAGGTGCCATCGACATCGCAGTAAAGCGGCACCACCTCGCAGCCGACGCCTTCAAGTACCTGCGGCGCAATCTCGCCGGCAATGCCGTTGCCACAATCGACGACCACCTTCAGTGGCCGCTCGGCCAAGACATCCGAAACGATCTTCTCGATGTAATCCGGCGCCACGTCGACCTGGCGCAGGTTGCCATGGCCATCGCTGCTCATCGCGCCGCTGGCGATCCGCCGATACAAATCCTGGATCGCACCCTCGGCCAGCGTTTCGCCGCCGATCACGATCTTGAAGCCATTGTAATCTGGGGGGTTGTGGCTGCCGGTCACTGCCACGCCGCAACCGGTGTTGAATCGATAGGCGGCGAAATAAACCACGGGCGTGGGTACCGCGCCCAGGTCGATCACGTCGATACCGGTCTCGCGCAGGCCGTCGGCGAGTGCGCCTGCCAGCGCGGGGCCGGATGTGCGGCCGTCCCGGCCGACCACGATCTCACGCAAGCCTTTTTCGCCCATCACGGTGCCGATCGCGCGCCCCAGCATCCGCGCCACGTTCTTGTCCAACGTCTTGCCAACCACGCCGCGCACGTCGTAGGCCCGGAAGATGCTCGGATCCACGCTCACGGCGGCCGGCGCACGGGTTGGCACTGGTGGGCGCGGACGCGGACGCGGACGGGGCGGCGGGGTGCGCACTGCCGCGGGTGCCGGCGCGGGCTCCGGTTCGTCGACTTTCTCCGGTATCGGAGCTTGCCGACGTCGACGCAGCCACAACAGATAACCGCCCCCGACCAGACTCAGCAGACTCAACAGGCCGCTGAGCAGCCACGAATGCGGCAGCACGATGAACGCATCAGGCAATCCGGCACCGACGCTGAACGCCGTGCCAGGCACCGGTGCACCCGTGGGCGCGGTCTGCGCCGAGGCGCTTCCACTAAACAGTAATTGAACGCTACCCGGGTCCTCACCCTGACGCAAATCCAGCCGACCACCGGCCGGCGAGATCACGTCGAAACGGCGCTCGATGGGCGTAAATGGCAGCTCGACCCAGACCCAGGCCTGGGGTTGCTCCGCCTGACCCAGGGGAATCACCATGCTCAGCCGGCGATCTGCGCTGCCGTAATAGACGCTCTGCACCGGCGGTGCGCCCTCGGCGGTCTGCGCCAACATCAGCTGTGCCGCCTTGGCATAGCCGAACTCGCGGTAGTTGGCGCGCAGCACTTCCTTCAGGTCGCCGCTGTAGATTTCCAGTTGCTTCACCCGTGGCAACCTCAGGCGCAGCATGGCGATCGATTTTGCCGGATCATCCATTGCGGTCGCCGGGTCGACCGTCACCAGTACCTTCTCGACCTCGCTGCGCTGCCGCGCAACTTCGTCCGCGACCGCCTTGACTGCCTGCGTCTGCGCGGCATGCACCCGTTCGATGGCGCGATGCTCGTCGGCAATCAGCCAGGTTTGCCAGGCACAGAACAGACCCACCAACAGCAGCAGCGTCGCGCCAGCCAGCGACAACGTCGCCGACCAGTCGATCTGCAGCTGCGGTCGTGGCCGCTTCGCTTTCTTCGATGCCATGTTCCGCCCCTGCGGCTGAGCCGGCCGGCTGGTCGGATCCGCCTGCGCCCGACCCGGTTGTTTTGGAATGCTCATTCTTATCGGATACCAGTGGAGCCGAAACCGCCGCTGCCGCGTTCGCTCGGCACAAATTCGTCGACGATCTTCAGTCGTCCCTGCGCTACCGGCACCAGCAGCAACTGGGCAATCCGATCGCCGACCTCGATGGTGTACGAGTGTGCGCCACGATTCCAGCACGAAATCATCAGTGGCCCCTGGTAGTCGGCATCGATCACCCCGACCAGGTTGCCCATCACCAACCCGTGTTTGTGGCCCAGCCCCGAGCGCGGAACGATCAACGCGCACCAGCCCGGATCGCCGATGTGGATTGCAATCCCGCTGGGGACCAGGGCGCTTTCGCCCGGTGCCAGGGTCAGCGGCTGTTCCAGCGCTGCGCGCAGATCCATGCCGGCGCTGCCGACGGTGGCCGTCTGCGGCAGCGGAATGCTGTCACCCAGGCGAGGGTCGAGGACTTTGAGCTGAATGTCGAGCCGGTATCGCTCGCTCATCGGCGCGTGGCCCGGTAACGCGCGGCGACCTGTACGATCAACTGACGCGCCAGTTCGCATTTGCCAGCGCGCGGCAACGCCAGCTCGCCATCCGCCCAATAGAGTGTCAGCGCATTGTCTGCCGCCTCGAAACCGAGTCCGTCGCCCACCTGGTTTGCCGCGATCATATCCAGCCCCTTGTTGCGCAACTTGCCCTGCGCATAACTGGCCACATCATGGGTCTCGGCGGCGAATCCGACCAGGAACGGGTGCGCGGTTTGCGCCGACAGACTGGCCAGAATGTCCGGATTCTCCTCCAGCTGAAGCGACAGCGGCGTACCGGCGCGCTTCTTCAGTTTCAGCGCCGACACTTGCGCCGGACGATAGTCGCCCACCGCCGCGGCGCCGATATAGATGTCTGCCTCACTGGCGGCATCCAGCACCGCGCTATACATCTGCGCCGCACTGCGCACGTCGACCCGTTGCACCACCCCGGTCGGCGTGGACAGGCTCACCGGCCCAGCGACCAGGCTCACCGTGGCGCCAGCGCGGACAGCGGCTTCGGCTACGGCAAAACCCATGCGCCCGGAACTTCGATTGCCGATGAAACGCACCGGATCGATGTCTTCGTAAGTGGGTCCGGCACTGACCACGACCTTCAACCCTGTCAGCGGGCCGCTCTGCTCGGCGAACGAATCGCGCAACGCGTCGCGCAACTGCAAGGCCTCCAGCATGCGGCCGCTGCCGACGTCGCCGCAGGCCTGTTCGCCGGCGGCCGGGCCGAGAACATGCGCGCCGCGCTGCCGCAGCAGATCGATATTCGCCTGCACCGCCGAATGTGCCCACATCTGCTGATTCATCGCCGGCGCCAGATACAGCGGTGCGGCGCTGGCCAGGCACAGCGTGGTCAGCAAGTCGTCAGCGCGCCCGTGAGCCAATCGTGCCAGCACGTCGGCGCTGGCCGGCGCGACGAGAATCCGTTCGGCCCAGCGCGCCAGCTCGATATGCCCCATCGCCGCCTCGGCATGGGCGTCCCACAAACTCACCCGCACCGGCTGGCCAGACAGCGCCTGAAAAGTGGTCGGACCGACGAAATGGGTAGCACTCTCAGTCATCACCACGCGCACTTCGGCGCCAAGCTCACGCAGGCGGCGAACCAGTTCGCAACTCTTGTAAGCGGCGATGCCGCCGGACACTCCCAGCAGGATGCGGCGATGGGCAAGACTCATGTAAGGCGGGCCTGACAGTCGGGCAGACCCTTAGCTTACCGGATTCATTCGGTGCCACCCCTGCCAGCGGCGGACCGCCTCGGCCAAGCTGGGGCGCATGAGTATCCGCGACTGGCCCGAAGGCGAACGTCCCCGCGAAAAACTGCTGGCCAGAGGCAGCAACGCGCTGTCCGATGCCGAACTGCTGGCGGTGCTGCTGGGCAGCGGCAGCCGCGGCAAGGACGCGATTGCGCTGGGCCGCGAGTTGCTGGTTAATGCCGGTGGCCTGGGCGCGTTGCTGAGCCGGCCCGAGCAACAGATCCGTGCCAGCGGCTTGGGTCCGGCCAAGCGCGCCCGGATCGCCGCCGCGTTGGAGCTGGCCCGCCGCAGCCTGGCTGAGACGCTGCAGAACAAGCCCAGTCTGGGCAATCCCCGCGATAGCGGCGACTTCCTGCGGGCACGACTACGCCACCTGCCCTACGAGGTCTTCGGCTGCCTGTACCTGGACAACCGCCATCGCGTGCTGGCGTTCGAGGAGCTTTTCCGCGGCACCGTGGATGGCGCCAGCGTGCACCCGCGCGAGGTGGTGCGCGCCTGCCTCCAGCACAATGCCTGCGCGGTGATCTTCGCCCACAACCACCCATCCGGGGTGGCCGAGCCCAGCGCCGCCGACCGTGCGATCACCCACGAACTGCGCGACGCTCTGCAACTGGTCGGCGTGCGCGTACTCGACCATCTGGTGATCGGCAGCGGCGAACCGGTATCGATGGCGGCGCGCGGCCTGCTTTGACGGCGCGCTACGCACGCGCCGACGCATTCGGTGGCCATCCGACGAGTCAGGCGACACCCGTGGTATTGCCGTCAGGAAAGACGGGCCAACACCCACCTGATCCGTGCGGGGGTGCGGGATGGAGGGCAACCACCTCTTGTTATATGCAGAAGCTGCTGCCAAGTGACCGAAACTTATGCACAAAACGCCAGCTTAGGCACTTGCCGGACTCATCGCTTGTTCAACACTAAGTTGTAGTTATAAGTGTTTGACAAACATGTATAAATTCTAGCAAATTACCCGCGGCGCCAAATCGAAGGCCGCGCTCTGACAACGACCGGGGATTTTCCCCACAGAGTTATCCACAAGCCCTCCCGCTGCGATGCATCAAGATTCGCTTCGACCCGGTACGGACCGGCACCGCACGCTTTTCGCCCCGGCGACGTCTGCGTGCGCGTAGTGGTCTGTTAAGATCGGGGGTTCCATCACGAAACCGACCCCAACCGTGAAAGTACAGCTGCGCGACCTGGTGCTGCAGGCCATCCACACCCTGCAAAACGACGCCATCCTGCCCGCCGACCTTGCCCTGCCCGGCTTCGTCATCGAGCGCGCGCGCAGCCGCGAGCACGGCGATTTCGCCTGCAATGTCGCGATGCTGCTGGCCAAGCCGGCGCGGGCCAAGCCGCGCGAGCTGGCCGAAAAGCTGGTGGCAGCGCTGCCCTCCAACACGCTGGTTGACCGGGTCGAGATCGCCGGGCCCGGTTTCATCAATTTCTTTCTTGCTGCGGATGCATATCACGCCGAAGTGCGTCGCATCCTGGACCAGGGTGATGCCTACGGCCGCAATGCCAGCGGAGCCGGCAGGACGGTAGGCGTGGAGTTCGTCTCGGCCAACCCGACCGGCCCGCTGCACGTGGGCCACGGGCGCAACGCGGTGATCGGCGATTGCCTAAGCCGGCTGTTCGACGCGAGCGGCTGGGACGTGAAGCGCGAGTATTACTACAACGACGCCGGCGTGCAGATCGCCAATCTGGCGGTCTCGGTGCAAGCGCGTGCCCGCGGCATCACCCCGAACGATGACGGCTGGCCGGAGGCCGGCTACCGCGGCGACTACATCGCCGACGTGGCGCGCGCCTACCTCGACCGCGCCTCGGTGGTTGCCGACGGCGAAACCGTGGTCGGCACCGGCGATGTCGATGATCTCGACGGCATTCGCCGCTTTGCCGTGGCCAGCCTGCGCTACGAGCAGGACCTGGACCTGCAGGCATTCGGGATCAGCTTCGACACCTATTTCCTCGAATCCTCGCTGTACACCGACGGCAAGGTCGAGGAAACGGTGCGCAAATTGATCGCGCAAGGCCATACCTACGAGGAAGGCGGCGCGCTGTGGCTACGCACCACCGAATTCGGTGACGACAAGGACCGCGTGATGCGCAAGTCCGACGGCACCTATACCTATTTTGTGCCCGACGTCGCCTATCACTTGAGCAAATGGCAGCGCGGGTATCAGAGCGCGGTGACCGTGCTCGGCTCGGACCACCATGGTTCGCTGGCACGGGTGAAGGCCGGCCTGCAGGCGCTGGACTGCGGCATCCCCAAGGGCTGGCCCGACTACATGCTGTACCAGATGGTGACGGTGATGCGCGGCGGTGAAGAGGTGAAGATCTCCAAGCGCGCCGGCAGCTACGTCACTTTGCGCGACTTGATCGACGAAGTCGGCCGCGATGCCACGCGTTACTTCTTGATAGCGCGCAAGAGCGATTCGCAGCTGGTGTTCGACGTCGACCTGGCCCGTTCGCAGTCAAACGACAACCCGGTCTACTACATTCAATACGCTCACGCGCGCGTCTGTAGCGTGCTGCGCCAGGCGCCGGAGAAGGGCTTCAGCTTCGACCTGGCCGATGGTCTCGCCCATCTGGACCGGCTGGACAATGAACACGAGCAGATTCTGCTTACCGAATTGTCGAAGTACCCCGAGCAGGTCGAGGCCGCCGCCGCGAACCTGGAGCCGCACCTGATCGCCCTGTGGCTGCGCGAGCTGGCCAACGCGTTCCACACCTATTACAACTCGCACCAGTTCCTGGTCGATGACGCGCCGCTGCGCAACGCGCGGTTGGCGCTGGTGGTGGCGACGCGGCAAGTGTTGAAGAATGGTTTGGCATTGTTGGGCCTGAGCGCCCCGGAGAAGATGTAATGGCACCACGCAAGGGCAAGGGCCGGCAGGCCGTTCGCAACGGCGGCAACGGGTTCCCGGGCTGGGGTTATGCGGTGATCGGCGTGGTGATCGGCGCGATCCTGATGGCACTGGTGATGCGCGGCAGTCTGTTCACCAGCCTGAGCAAGCCCGCCGGACCACAGGCCAACCCGCAGGCCACTGCCCAGCACGGCAGCGAGCCGGGCATGCTTGAGCCGGCCGCGGGGGACAGCGCGCCGAAGAAGCCGCAATACGATTTCTATTCGGTGTTGTCAGAAAAGGAAGTCCGCATCCCGGATGCCGAGATCAGCGCGCAGGCGAAGGCCGAGCAGCAGCAGACCACGCCGCCACCGCCGGCGCCTGACGGCAGCTCCGTCGTGCCCGTGCAGAAAGTCACTGCGGCGCCGATCGAGTCAGTCACGCCATCCACCGGCGGAAGTGGCTACCTGCTGCAGGTCGGCGCGTTTCCCACCGCGGCAGCCGCGGACACGCAAAAGGCCAAGCTGGCCTTGCAGGGTTTCGTCGCCAACGTGCAGACCGTGGACGTCGACGGGCAGACCTACCATCGCGTTCGTCTCGGTCCGTTCCGCTCGGCGACCGAGTTGGAAACGACCAAGCAGAAACTGGCCGCCGCCGGTATCCCGGCGATCGCCCTGAAAGAAGGAAAGTAGCGGCATGGCCACGAAAACTGCCTGGGTCACGGGCGCCACCGCCGGGTTTGGCGCCGCGGCTGTGGAGCGCCTGATCGCCGGCGGCTGGCGGGTGATCGCCAGCGGCCGGCGTGCCGACCGCTTGCAGCAGCTCGTGGACAGCCATGGTGCGACTCGGGTGCACGCGGCAGCGTTCGACATGCGCGACGAGGCGGCCATGCGCGCAGCCCATGCTGCGCTGCCGGCCGGCTTTGCCGATATCGATCTGCTG
>CAJDWH010000022.1_pt1 | contig 16472 bp, 13 predicted proteins | sample 7391531 | NCBI WGS metagenome assembly CAJDWH01 (sample SAMEA7055715, study PRJEB34461) | soil metagenome | biome: terrestrial ecosystem; feature: Peninsula; material: soil | place: Antarctica | collected 2016
GTCTGGGTTCGGGTGCAGAAAGAACGGCACCGAATAACGTGGTTTGCGCGCATTCTCGTTCGGCGGGTTGACGACACGGTGCGAGGTAGATGGGTATACGTGATTGCTGAGCCGCTGCAGCATGTCACCGATGTTGACCACGATCGCGTCGCCCTCGGTGGTGATCGGTAGCCACTCGCCGTCGCTGAGCACTTCCAGGCCCTCGGCGCTGGCGCCGACCAGCAAGGTGATGAGGTTGATATCCTCGTGCGCGCCGGCGCGCACGTTCGGAACATTTCCGTCGGTGATCGGCGGATAGTGGATGGGCCGCAGGATCGAGTTTCCGATGTCGGTCTTGTCCTCGAAGAAATTCTCCGGCTGCTTGATGTGCAGCGCCAACGCGCGCAGCACGCGGGTACCGAGCTGATCCAGCGCCTCGTACAGACCGTAGCCGTACTGCTTGAAATCCGGAACCTTGGCTGGCCAGGTGTTCGGGGGCATCACGTCGGCGAACTTCGAATCGCGGGGAATCTCGCGGCCGATGTGCCAGAACTCCTTCAGGTCGGCGTATTGGCTGTCCTTGGCGGTCTCCACCTTGAACGGCGTGTACCCGCGCGCACCACCGCTGCCGGGCACGTGGTAGCGCATCTTGGTTTCGATGGGCAGCGCGAAGAAACGACGGAACGCGTCGTAGGAGCCGTCGATTAGCTCGCGTGGAATGCCGTGCCCGCTGATGCAGCAGAAACCGAATTCGCGGTAGGCCGCGCCGATCTCGGCGACGAAAACGTCGCGCTCGCTGTCATAACGACGGATATCGAGGGTGGGAACATGCTTCATGGCTGTACGTCCATTCAATGATCGCGCGGTCGGTAACCACCACCGCAGGGGCGGGACACGTCGGGCCAATCCATGGCGACCAAGGGATCTGTCAGGCTTTGCTGGCCGAAGCGAGATCTGCGCTAGATGGGGACATATCTCTGACCATTCGTCGGAAATATGGACCACTTAGGCGGATTTGCAGACCGTCCAACCAAAACCCACCAAACTCTTAAATACAGCTATAGGTTCACGAGCGCTCGGCTACCGATTTTACCGTCCCGGCGAGCTGCTCCGCCAACTGTTGCACTTCCGCCGCGTCGGTGCCTTCGACGGTAACGCGCACGAGCGGCTCGGTGCCAGATGCACGCAACACCACTCGGCCGCGCCCCAGCAACACCTGCTCGACCTCGGTCAGCGCCTGCTTCACTTCGTCACTGAGCAAACTTTCGCGGGCACCGACGGCACGCACGTTGAGCATCACCTGCGGCAGCTTGTCCAAACCCTGCCGCGCTCCGGCAAGATCCTGGCCGGAGCGGACCAGCGACTCCAACACGGCCAGCGCAACGATGATGCCGTCGCCGGTACTGGCACGATCCAGGCACAGGATGTGACCGGATGTCTCGCCGCCGAGCACGCCGTCATGCTGGTGCAATTGCTGCATCACGTAGCGGTCGCCTACTTTGGCACGGATCAGCAGCACGCCGAGTCTGGCCAACGCCTGCTGCAACCCGTAGTTGCTCATCAAGGTGCCCACCACAGGTCCCTTCAGCACACCTTGTGCATGCATGCTGCGGGCCAGCACATAGAGGATGTCGTCGCCGTCGGCCAGCTTTCCGTGCCGGTCGACCAGGATCACCCGGTCGCCGTCGCCGTCGAACGCGATGCCGATGTCGGCAGCGTTCTCCAGCACCGCCTTCTGCAAAGCCTCCGGATGGGTCGATCCCACACCTTGATTGATGTTGAACCCGTCAGGCTTGTCGCCGATCGAAATCACCTCGGCACCCAGTTCGGCAAACACCTTGGGCGCGACCTGGTAGGTCGCGCCGTGCGCGCAGTCCAGCACCAACTTGACTCCACGCAGAGTGAAGTCTTCAGCCACGGTGGCCTTGCAGAATTCGGCATAGCGCGCCACGGCATCGGAAACCCGCAGCGCCTTGCCTAGTTGTTCGGAGGGCACCGTGGTGAACGGCGCATCGAGTTCCTCTTCGATCGCCCTCTCCACCGCATCGGAGAGCTTCTCGCCGACGTCGGAAAAGAACTTGATGCCGTTGTCGTGATGGGGATTGTGCGAGGCGCTGATCACGATGCCGGCCTGGGCGCGCATCGAGCGGGTGAGGAAGGCCACCGCCGGCGTCGGCATCGGGCCAACCAGGCTGACATCGACCCCAGCGGCCACCAGCCCTGACTCCAGCGCGGCCTCGAACATGTAGCCGGAAATGCGGGTGTCCTTGCCGATCAGCACACTGGGCCGTTCGGCGCCCTCGCGCATCAACACCGCGCCAACCGCGCGGCCCAGCCGCAACATGAAATCCGCGCTGATCGGCCATTCGCCGACCAGTCCGCGAATACCATCGGTGCCGAAATACTTGCGTTCAGTCATCGTGTCTTCCTGAAAAGTGGGAGTCCGTGGCGTTGCAGGTCGGCAGCACGTCAATCGTCATCGGGCCAACGTGGCGCGGCGGGTCGGTCTTCCCGGCGCGGTACCACATCGGCAGCGTGCACCGCGTGCCACACCGCCAGTGCATCCACTGTGGGCAGCACGTCGTGCACGCGTACCATTCGCGCGCCACGCTGTACCGCGATCAGCGCCGCTGCCGCAGAGCCTGCCGCACGATCGGCCGGGGTGGCGCGACCGGTCAGCGTGCCGATCATGTGCTTGCGCGACAAGCCGGCATAAACGCCGGTGCCGAGATCGGCAAAGCGCTCCAGTGCGCACAGCAGCGCGAGGTTGTGTTCCAGCGTCTTGCCGAAACCAAAGCCTGGATCGACCAGCACCTTGCGCCGGTCGATGCCGGCCAGCTCGCAGGCAAATAACCGGTCGGCGAGAAAACGATGCACCTCGCCCACGACATCGTCGTAGCGTGGGTCGTCCTGCATGCTGCGCGGCTCGCCCAACATGTGCATCAGGCACACCGGCACGCCCAGCTCAGCCACCGCATCCATCGCCCCATCGCGGCGCAGTGCATACACGTCGTTGATCATGCCGGCGCCGGCAGCCACCGCTGCGCGCATCACCTCCGGCTTCGAGGTGTCGATGGAGATCGGCAAGCTGGTGCGCGCGATCAGTTGCTCGATCACCGGAAGCACGCGGCGAAGTTCCTCTTCCAAAGGCACTTCGTCGGCGCCCGGGCGAGTCGACTCACCACCGACATCGAGCATGTCGGCGCCCTCCTCCGCCATGCGCAAGCCGTGTGCTACGGCCTCGTCCACGCCACCATGGATACCGCCGTCGGAAAACGAGTCGGGGGTGAGGTTGAGGATGCCGACCACCCGCGGGCGATCCAGCCGCAACGGGCGTCCGGCGCAATCGAGTACCGGCGCAAACGGATCGTTCGACATGCTCATGTCTCCGGTGAATATTGCGCCAAGCGTTGCATCAGGCGTCGGTCTTGCCGCCAAGCTCGCCCATGTAGTTCCGGTAATGGCGCAGCTCGGCGATGGAGTCGCGAATGTCGGACATTGCCGTGTGCGCCGCCTCCTTGCCGAAGTTCTTGACGATGTCCGGTGCCCAGCGTCGCGCCAGCTCCTTGAGCGTGGACACATCGAGGTTGCGGTAATGGAAATAGTGTTCCAGCCGTGGCATCTCGCGGTGCATGAAGCGACGGTCCTGGCAGATCGAGTTGCCGCACATCGGCGACTTGCCGGGCGGCACCCAGGCACGCAGGAACTCCACGGTGGCGTGCTCGGCCATCGCGTGGTCAGTCTCTGAGATCAGCACTTGGCGCCACAGGCCGGATTTGTGGTGCTGGTTGGTGTTCCAGCTGTCCATTGACTCGAGCCGATCGATTTCGTGTCGTATCGCGAATACCGGTCCGTCGGCGAGCACATTAAGGTTCTTGTCGGTTACGACCGTGGCGATCTCCAGGATCGAGTCTCGGTCGGTGTCGAGGCCGGTCATCTCCAGATCGATCCAGATCAGGTTGTCTTCGTGGGGTTGGCTCATGGAATCTCCTTGTGTCGGCGAGTTTATCAGCCTTGCCCCCGCGCGATGCCAGCGTGCGATCATCCGGTCATGCAGACATTCTTCTGGCACGACTACGAAACTTCCGGTACCGACCCACGACGTGACCGTCCGCTGCAGTTCGCCGGAGTCCGCACCAGTCTGGAGCTTGAGGTGATCGGCGAGCCGGTGATGTTCTACGGCAAGCTTTCTCGAGAGATGCCACCCCACCCCGATGCCTGCCTGATCACCGGTATCACGCCGCAGCAAGCCGAGCGCGAAGGCGTTGGCGAGGCCGAATTTGCCGCCCGTGTCCACGAACAGCTGGCGACCCCCGGCACCTGCGGGGTCGGCTACAACTCGCTGCGCTTCGATGACGAATTCACCCGCCAGATGCTCTTTCGCAACTTCTACGAGCCTTACGGGCGCGAATGGGAAAACGGCAACTCGCGCTGGGACCTGATCGATCTGGTGCGCATGTGCCAGGCATTGCGGCCGGAGGGCATCGTCTGGCCGGCCCGCGAGGACGGCTCGCCCAGCTTCAAGCTGGAGCATCTGGCCAGCGCCAATCACCTCAACCAGGAGCGAGCCCACGACGCGTTGTCCGACGTCTACGCGCTGATCGACCTTGCCCGCTTGATCCGCGCGCGACAGCCGCGTCTGTGGGACTGGTACTACGCGTTGCGGCGCAAGCAAAAAGTGTTCGAGCTGCTCGACGTGGTGAACATGACGCCACTGGTGCATGTGTCCTCGCGTTACCCGGCCAGCCGGCATTGCCTGGCACTGATCGCTCCCGTGGCAGCTCATCCCAGCCGCAACGGCGAAGTGATCGTCTATGACCTGGCCACCGATCCGGCCCAATGGCTGGCGCTGGACGAGGATGAGATCGCCGACCGCATCTTCACCGCGCGTGCCGACCTGCCCGAGGGCATCGAGCGCATTCCGCTGCGCACTGTGCGCGCGAACCATGCACCGGCGCTGGCGCCGCTGTCGGTGCTGCAAGGGGTGAATCTCGAACGCCTGCAACTGGATCTGCCGCGCTGCCAAGCCAACCGCGAGACGCTGCAGGCGGTCGACGGCCTGGCCGAAAAGCTGCGCCGGGTGTTCCAGCGCACCGCCGAGTTTCCGCCACCGGAAGATCCCGAACTGGCGCTGTACGGCGGCGGTTTCCTGCCCGATAGCGACAAACGTCTGCTCGGCCAGGTACGTGCCACACCATCGCAGGAACTGGGCACCAGGGCGTTCCCGTTCAGCGATCCACGCTACCCTGAGCTGTTCTTCCGCTACCGAGCGCGCAACTGGCCCGAGACTCTGAGCGCGGAGGAGCACGCGCGCTGGGAGACCTTCCGTCACGCGCGGCTGAGCCGACCCACGGCGCTGACAGCGTTGACCCTCGACGATTATTTTGCGCGCCTGAGCGAGCTGCGCCACGATCCTGCTGCGCAAGAGAAACTGCCTTTGCTGGATCAGCTGCAAGCGTGGGGCGAAGAGCTCGCCGCCAGCCTCCCAGCGTGATCGCCCCACCCCTCATAGATTGCCATGCCAACGACCTACTTCACTCCCGCCACCTTCCGTTTTCTGCGCGCACTCGGGCGCAACAACAACCGCGAATGGTTCCACGCACACAAGGAGGACTACGAGCGCCACGTGCGTGAGCCGTTTCTCCAGTTGATCGCCGACATGCAGGCGCCGCTGGCAAAGATCAGCGCGCACTACCGCGCCGACCCGCGCAAGATGGGTGGCTCGCTCTATCGCATCCACCGCGACACCCGCTATTCCAACAACAAACTTCCGTACAAATCATGGCAAGGCTCGCGCTTCACTCACGAGCGTCGCCGCGAGATCGAGGCACCCGGTTTCTATCTGCACATCGAACCGGACGACTGCCATGCCGGCGGCGGCATGTGGCACCCGGAACCGGACACGCTCAAGCACATCCGCGAATTCCTGGTGGACAACCCTGCCGCATGGAAACGTGCCACTCAGGGCAAGGCGTTCCGCGAACACATGCAGCTAGGCGGCGAGTCGCTGGTGCGCGCGCCGCGCGGTTACGACCCGGCGCATGAGCTGATCGAAGACCTCAAGCGCAAGGATTTCGTCGCCACCACGCAGTTCGACGAAGCACTAGCCTGCTCGAGCGAACTGCTGCCGTGGACGGTAGCCACGTTCAAGCGAGTCGCCCCGCTGGTCGATTACCTGTGCGCGGCGCAGGAGCTGGAGTTCTAATTCCCCGTCGGGAAAGCCCCATCCCGCCCGTGATCGCTCACGCCTCGGCGAAGGGGAACGCCAGTACGTCGGCGATCGCGTCGGTTCCGGCCAGACACATCAGCAATCGTTCGATGCCGAGCGCCACCCCGGCACAATTGGGCAACGTATCGAGCACGGCAAGCAGGCGTTCGTCGAGCGTAACCTCCGCGTGACCGCGTTCACGGCGCACCGCGTTGTCGCGTTCAAAACGCGCGCGTTGCTCGATCGCATCGTTCAATTCATGGTAGCCGTTGGCCAGCTCGTACGGCCCCAGGTACAGCTCGAAGCGTTCGGCCAACGGCGGCTCGCCCGGACGGATCCTGGCCAGTGCACACTGGCTCGCCGGATAGTCGTGGATCACCGTGATGCGGTCATGTGGGAAAGCCGGCTGCAGCCGGTGGGTAATCAGCAAGTCGAGCCAGTCGTCGCGCCGCAGACCTTCCGGACCGATCCCGAACTCTTCGAGCGGCTTCTGCAGTGTGCTGATCGGGTCACACATGGGATCAATGCCCAATTCGTCGATGAACAATTGTCGGTAACTCACGATCATGACTTCGGCGCGGCAATCCAGCATGGCCAGCGCACCGTTTACCAGTTCGATGGTTTCCTGGATCAGTCGCCGGTGATCCCAACCGACCCGATACCACTCCAGCATGCTGAACTCGGGATTGTGCCGGCCACCGGCCTCGCCGTTGCGAAACACCCGGCCGAGTTCGTAGCAGTCGCCGACGCCAGCGGCGAGCAGGCGCTTGAGCGGGTACTCCGCCGACGTACGCAACCATCGCTTGCGCGCACCCGCATCGACGTGACCGCTGAAGACGGTGGTAAAGCTCTCGATGTTCGGCTCAGTGTTGCCGGCAGCCGAAAGAATCGGGGTCTCCACTTCCAGCACGTGGCGTTCTGCAAAGAACGTACGGATCAGCGCATTCAGACGCGCACGGAGCTGCAGCGACGCAACCAGCGGTGACTTGCTCAAAGGGTTGTCTCGTGCCGTTCCAGCAGGGCGAGCAACTGTGCTTCGTCCCAGACCTCGATACCCAGCTCCGTGGCCTTGTCCAGCTTGGAGCCTGCCTCAGCACCAGCCACCACGAAACTGGTCTTCTTCGACACCGAACCGGAAACCTTCGCGCCCAATGCTTCAAGTCGTTCCTTGGCGGCATCGCGACTCAACGAAGGCAAGGTGCCGGTGAGGACGATGATCTGTCCTTCCAGGGGAAGTTCGCTGGCGGCGGCTGCCGTGGGAAGCGCGCCGAGTAGCTTCTGCACCGCCGCCTCGGCCCGCTCCAGTCCGGCCGAAGCGTCACGGTCAGCCAGGAAATTCTCCAAATTGATCGCCGCCGCTTGCGGCAGGCCGGCGATGATCCAGTGGGCTGCGCCCGCATCGCGCAGCTGCTGCAGGGTTGCATAGTGCGCGGCAAGCAAGCGCGTACGCTTGGGGCCGAGCTGAGCGATCGGCGCCATATCGAGCAGGGTCGCCAGGTTGAGTTTCTCGCGCAGCTTCGGCGATGGCGCCGCCTCGTCGCTGAAACTGATGCCCGTAGCAAGCAGGTCATCCACGGCGCGCCGGTTGCCAGGCTGTGCGAAAAAGGCCTCGATCGACTGCGCCACTTCGCTGCCGACGTCGGGCAGTAAACGCAACACCGGTGCCGGCATGCTGCAAACGAGATCGAGATTTCCCAACCACGATGCGAGGGTCTTGGCCGTGCTTTCACCGATGTGCATGATCCCCAGCGCAAACAGGAACCGCGCCAGCGTGGTGTGTTTGCTCGCCACGATACCGTCGAGCAGATTCTCGGCCCATTTGGTCGCCACCTTGCCGGCTTTCACCGTCTCCGGCGTGGTCCCGTCCCGCTCGTCGGCGCGTTGCTTCATCTCGACGAAATCATCGACCGTGAGCCGATACAGGTCGCCCGGTGCCTTGACCATGTCGAACTCGACCAAGGCTTCGGCAAAGCGTTCCCCCAAACCCTCGATGTCCATGGCTCGGCGCGAGGCGAAGTGGATCAATGCTTCCTTGCGCTGAGCGGCGCAGATCAGACCGCCCGAGCAGCGCCATGCGGCCGCGCCATCCTCGCGCATCAGCGCCGAACTGCACACCGGGCAATGCACCGGCATCGTCCACGGCACGGTGTCTTCCGGGCGTTGTTCCTTTACTACCCGCACCACCTCCGGAATTACATCGCCGGCACGGCGCACGATCACCGTATCGCCGATGCGTGCGTCCAGTCGCGCGACCTGATCGGCGTTGTGCAGGGTGGCGTAGGTCACGGTGACGCCGGCCACCTGCACCGGCTCCATCCGAGCACGCGGGGTTGCCGCACCGGTGCGGCCGATCTGTACTTCGATGTCAAGCAGCCTGGTGGTCTGCTCCTGCGCCGGGAACTTGTGCGCAAGAGCCCAGCGCGGCGCGCGGGAGACGAAGCCCATCTCGTGCTGGCCGGTGTAATCGTCGAGTTTGTAGACCACGCCGTCGATGTCGTACGGCAAGCTGTCGCGCTTCGCACCGATGCGATGGAAGTATCCGAGCAGGCCGTCAAAGCCACGCGCAATATCTACCTCGGGCGACACCGGAATGCCCCACTCGCGCAGCTGTTGCAGGGTGGTTGAATGCGTCGCCGGCAGCTCGCCACCCTCGACCACGCCGATGGCGTAGGCAAAGAAGCTGAGTCGACGTTTTGCGGTGATGGCGGGATCGAGCTGGCGCAACGAACCGGCGGCGCCATTGCGGGGATTGGCCAGCGGTTTTTCACCATGCGCGCGAGCGTGCTCGTTGAACGCCTCGAAATCTTTGTGCAGCATGATCACTTCACCGCGCACTTCAAGCACGTCGGGCCAACCCTTGCCGCGCAACTTCAACGGAATCGCTCTCACCGTTCGCAGGTTGGCGGTTACGTCCTCGCCCGTTTCGCCGTCGCCACGCGTGGCGCCTTGCACAAAGACGCCCTGCTCGTAACGCAGACTGATCGCCAGACCATCGAGCTTGGGCTCGACCGAGAACACCAACTCTCCGCGCTTCAGCGTCTGCTCGATGCGCCGCACGAACTCGGCCACTTCACGAAAGCGCTCGTGTTCGGTCTCGCCGACCTGCTCGAATGCGTTGCCGAGCGACAGCATCGGGATCTCATGACGCACCTGGGCGAAGCCGCCCTTTGCCCGTGCGCCGACCGTGCGTGTCGGCGAAGCAGCGGAGGCGAGCGCCGGATATCGCGCCTCCACGGCCTCCAGCTCGCGCATCAGACCGTCGTATGCGGCGTCGGTGAGATCGGGGTCGTCGAGTACGTGATAGCGGTAGTTGGCCTGCTCGATCTGCGCCCGCAGCTCGGCAGTGCGGGCCAGGGTTTCGGCGGAAACGGCGGGTTCGCTCATGCGGGTCTCCTCAGCTCCCGCAGTTTAACGATACGGCTGTCATGTCTCCGTCGAATCGCCGCTCAGCGGTGCAGATCCCCGGATGACTCAGGCTGATAGGTGATTTCCAGCACCTTCAGACGGCGCTTGCGCCCATCCGGCATCGGCCAGTTGATCATCTGCCCTTGTGCCAGACCCAGCAGCGCGCTGCCCACCGGTGCCAGGATCGAGACGGTGCCGGATTTACCGGCAGCGTTCGGATAGACCAGGGTGAGGGTCATTTTCTCGCCGTTGTCCTCATCCTCGAAGGTCAAGGTGGAATTCATCGTCACGATGTTTGCTGGCATCGCAGCCGGCTCGACCACTTCGGCGCGATCAAGCTCGGCGCGCAAGGGTTCGAGCCTGGCCGCTTCGGCCGGCGGCACGCGCTCCAGCAAGGCTTCGATGCGATCCAGATCGATCCGCGAAACGGTGATGGCTGACTTGCTCATGACTTTTCCTGATCCACGCGGCTCCTGCCGCACAAAAACACGCGCCAGAACGAAACGTCCCGGCGCGTGCGGTCGGTGATTTGCTGCCGCGCCTGGCAAAGCTTGGGCGACAGATGAAGCAAGTGAGACTTTGCAAAAATCCGGCGAGAATTGCAAGCTGTCATGGCAGGTATTATGCGCGACCATGGCTACTCCGGCCTTCGCGGACCTCTGCGCCGCCACCGCTTCAATCTGGCAGTGGGTTTTTCCGCCTTGTCCAAATGTTTCACGCGAGTACGTCCAAGCGCCGGGCTGATACTCTAAAGAACTGCGTCGCTCGGCGCGACGGTCCTCTTCCAAGGAGTGTTCATGCGAAGGCTGTTGGCTTTGGCCGCCCTGTTCGCCTGTGTCCCGGTGCATGCTTCCGAAGCCGGCGCCAACGTCAACTTCCACCTGACTGCACACCCGATCGGCTGGCTGGCGCTGGTGCTGTTTGTGCTGGCCTACGTGGCCGTGGTGTTGGAAGAGCGCATCCATGTCGCCAAGTCCAAGCCCGTGGTGTTGGCGGCGGCTCTGATCTGGGGCGTGATCGCCTGGCAAACCAGCGGCGTTGGCGATGGCCAGGACGCCAGGCTCGCGTTCGAGGCGATGTTCCTGGAATACTCCGAAATTTTCTTTTTCCTGGTGGTGGCGATGACCTATGTCACCGCGGTCGGCGAACGCGGCGTATTTGATGCGTTACGCAATCAGTTGACCCGACGTCGCTTCAGCTACCGCTCGTTGTTCTGGATCACCGGAGTGCTGGCGTTCTTCCTGTCGCCGATGGTGGACAACCTGACCACCGCACTGGTGATGTCGGCGGTGATTCTCGCGGTGGGCGCGGGCAACGCGCGATTCACCACGCTCGCTCTGATCAACCTGGTGGTGGCGGCCAATGCCGGTGGCGCCTGGAGCGCATTCGGGGATATCACCACGTTGATGGTGTGGCAGGCGAACAAAGTTCAGTTCTTCGAGTTTTTCCATATTTTCCTGCCGTCCCTGGTCAACTGGCTGGTGCCGGCCTTGATCATGTTTTTCGCCGTGCCCAAAGGAAGCCCCGAACCGGCCGAGGACAGCCATCCGATCAAGCCCGGAGGCATCGCCATATGTCTCACCTTCGGTCTGACCATCGCGATCACGGTGATCGGCCGCCAGTGGCTGGGCATGCCGGCCGCCTACGGCATGCTGACCGGACTGGCCCTGCTCAACCTGCTGGCCACCCGCATCGACTACCGGCAGCGTCATTACGCACTGGCGCAGGGCCTGGAGCCGCAGACATATTCGATCTTCCGCATCATCGCCAACGCCGAGTGGGACACCTTGCTGTTTTTCTACGGTGTGTTCGCCTGCGTCGGCGGGCTGGCCGCATTGGGTTACCTGGAACTGGCCTCCACCCACATGTACGGCAACCTCGGCTTCACCCTGTCCAACTCGCTGATGGGCTTGCTCTCGGCGATCGTTGACAACATCCCGATCATGTTCGCGGTGCTGAAGATGAACCCGCCGATGGATCACGGCCAGTGGTTGCTGATCACGCTGACCGCCGGTGTCGGCGGCAGCCTGCTGTCGGTAGGTTCGGCCGCCGGCGTCGCGTTGATGGGTGCTTCGCGGGGCCAGTACACATTCATGGGCCATCTTCGCTGGACCTGGGCGATCGCGCTGGGCTACATCGCCAGTATCGCCTTGCACTTGTGGATGAACGCCCATCTTTTCGGCGGTAGCTGACCGCGCCGACGTCAGTGTCTGACATACGGATTCCATCACACCGATGCATCATGCCAGCGACATCCTGCTCACCCTGTTCATCATCTTCATCGCCGCGCAGATCGGTGCCGAGGTCGCGCAGCGGCTGAAACTACCGGGCGTGGTCGGCGAGATCGCGGCCGGCTGCGTGGTCGGTCCGTCGCTGCTGGGTTGGCTCACTGCCGAACAAATCCTGCCCGGCACCCCGGTGGATGTCTTGGCCGAGATTGGCGTGGTGCTATTGCTGTTTGCAGTGGGCCTGGAGACCCGGCTCGACGATCTGAAGAAGGTCGGCAAGAGCGCCTTCCTGGTTGGCGTGCTGGGCGTGATCATCCCTTTCGCCGCAGGCGCGCTGTGGGCACACGGCGAGGGATTCGAGTGGGTCAAGTCGCTGTTCGTGGCTGCCGCCTTCGTGGCCACCTCGGCCGGCATCACCGCGCGCGTACTGCAGGAACTGGGCGTGCTGCGACACACCGAGAGCCGGGTAATCCTCGGTGCCGCGGTGATCGACGACATCCTCGCCATGCTGCTGCTCGGCATCGTCTCGTCGCTGCAGGGCGGAGGCTCGCTGAACGTCGAATCGCTGTTGCTTACCCTGGGCGGTGCGGTCGGTTTTGTGGTCCTGATCGGCTGGGGCGGCACCAAGGTGATGCGGCGCCAGTCGGGCTGGCTGGAGGCACCGATCAGTTCGCACTCGGCGCTGACCCTGGTGCTGGCGCTGTGTCTGGGGCTGGCCTGGTTGTCCACCCGTTTCGGCCTGGCGGCGATCATCGGCGCCTTCCTCGCCGGCATGATCGCCTCGGAGACGCGCCAGCGTGACGAGCTCGAACACCAGACCCTGCCGCTGCTCGCGTTCATCACGCCGTTCTTCTTCGTAGTGACCGGCGCCAAGATCAACCTGGCTGAACTGGCCAACGGGCATGCCTTGTGGATGCTCTTCATCGTCACCGTGATCGCGATCGCTTCCAAGCTGGCCGGCGGCTTCCTCGGCGCACTCTCATTGGGCCGGCGCAGCGCCACCATCGTGGGCTTCGGTATGGTGCCGCGTGGCGAGGTTGGCGTGGTGATCGCCAGCCTGGGGCTCGCAGCAGGCGTATTCAGCGAACAGATCTACGCGATTATCGTGGCGATGTCTCTGATTACCGCGATGGTGACGCCGCCAGTACTAGCCTGGCTGCTGCGACGCCAGCGCGCTGACAAACAAATTACGTCCGTCCCCCCGGACGGTTGAGCGCCAGTCGACGTCAGAGTCCCGGCACGCGAGAGCTTTTCGTGTCGCCCTAGGCTATGTATGCTCGCAACTGCAGGATGGCCACAGTGGATGGATCGAGGAAGTACGACATGAAGACCGTACTCATCGTCGACGACGACGCACAGGTGCTCGAAGCAATCGACTTGTTGCTGTCGCGGACCGAAGGGTTCCGCAGCATCCGTGCCCTCGGTGTTGCCGGCGCCAGCAGCGACTTGCAACAAGCCCGCATCGACGTTCTCATCGCCGACGTCATACTCGCCGGCACCGTCACCGGCATCGAACTTTGCGAGCGTGCCATCAGGCAATATCCGGCGATCGCCATCGTTGTGATCACCGCCGACACTGAAGTACATCACGACCAGATACCTGGTCGAGGCATTTTCGTGCGCAAACCATTTGGCGCCGAACAATTGCTCGCAGCGATTGGTGCGGCCCTGGAGCGCGCCAATGGCGAGGTGTCCGGAAGATCTCGCGTCGGTTGATCGAGGAAGACGCTGGCCCATGTCTGCGGCGGTATAGATCTTCGGTCGAGCCGCCGCGACCGCTGCCATTATCGCTCGGTGCCGGGCGCGATTCGCCGGTACTACCAGCCGCGTCGCCACCCAATGAACTTCGCTGGAAAGCATCGCAGCTGACCGTCGAAGTGCCGCGTGAAAACCAAAAACAACGGGCCGACATCAGTCGGCCCGTTGTTTTATTTCTTGCCACTCTGCACGGACCATGCGGTCCGCGCGACATGAAGACGATCAGCTCTACTTGGCGAACAGATGCTCCACGCTGGCACGCTCTTCGCGCAGCTCCTTGTCGGTGGCGTCCATCCGCGCCCGCGAGAACTCGCTGATTGCCAGGCCCTGCACGATCTCGTACTTGCCATCCTTCACGGTCACCGGGTGGCCGTAAATGACGCCTGGCGCGATGCCGTAGGAGCCATCAGAGGGGATGCCCATCGAAACCCAGTCGCCCTCGGCAGTGCCCTGCGCCCAGTAGCGCATGTGATCGATCGCGGCCGCGGCGGCGGAGGCTGCCGACGAGGCACCACGCGCCTTGATGATCGCCGCGCCACGCTGCTGCACGGTCGGGAGAAAGTCGTTCTCATACCAGGTCTGGTCGATCAGCGACATCGCTGCCTTGCCGTTCACGGTGGCATGGTGAAGGTCGGGGTACTGGGTCGAGCTGTGGTTACCCCAGACCGTCATCTTGCGGATATCGGTCGTGTGGCTACCGGTCTTCTCGGCCAGCTGCGACAGCGCGCGGTTGTGGTCGAGCCGCACCATCGCGGTGAAGCATTTCGGATCCAGGTCGGGCGCGTTCTGCTGCGCGATCAGAGCATTGGTATTGGCGGGGTTGCCAACGACCAGTACCTTCACGTCGCGCTTCGCGTGCGCATTGAGCGCCTTGCCCTGCGGGGCAAAGATCGCACCGTTGGCCTCCAGCAGGTCCTTGCGCTCCATGCCCGGGCCGCGCGGACGCGCACCGACCAGCAACGCGTAATCGGCGTCCTTGAAGGCGACATTCGCGTCGTCGGTAGCCACCACACCGGCCAAGGTTGGGAACGCACAGTCGTTAAGTTCCATCATCACGCCTTCCAGTGCTGGAAGTGCCGGGGTGATTTCCAGCAGGTGCAGGATCACTGGCTGGTCGGGACCCAGCATGTCGCCGGCGGCAATGCGAAACAACAGGGCGTAGCCGATCTGGCCAGCGGCACCGGTGACGGCAACTCGAACGGGGGCTTTCATGATTTGATCTCCGGAAGTGGGGAATGAGGAATCGGAAATTGGGGAAGCGTGGAACGGGTTTTGATGTCCGGATCGTTTTCCCAATTCCCGGCTCTATTTGAGTTCGGCAAAAAACTCGGCAATACGCTCAAGTCCCGGCTGCAACTGCGCAGCAGGACAGGTGTAAGAGATGCGCAGCGCGCACGGGTCGCCAAACGCCGAGCCCGGCACGCAGGCGACGCCCTTGGCTTCCAGCAGCGCGGCGCAAAACTCGATATCGTTGTTGATCAGGTTACCGTTGTGACTCTTGCCGAAGGCCACCGAAATGTTCGGGAACGCATAAAACGCGCCCTGCGGCCGTGGGCAGGCGACGCCGGGGATGGCGCTCAGCGCAGCGAACACGATATCGCGTCGCGCGGCAAATTCAGCGCATTTTTGCTGCGGCACGTCCTGCGGGCCGGACAAGGCCGCCACCGCCGCCGCCGTGATCACTTCCGGCAGGCTGGTGATGTGATTGGAGTTGAAGGTGGAGATTGCCTTGGCCACTACTTCCGGTCCAGCCAGCAAACCGACCCGCCACCCGGGCATGCCGTACGTCTTGGACACCGAATCAACGAAGATCATCCGGTCGCGCAACTCGGGTCTTGCGAACACAAAGTTGTGGTAACCGATGCCGTCGAACACCATCGAGTGGTAGATATCGTCGGTGATCACCCACGTGTCGGGATGCTTCACCAGCACCTCGGCCAGCGCGGCGATTTCCTCACCGGTATAGACCATGCCGGTCGGATTGGATGGGTTGTTGAACAGGAACACTTTGGGCTTGCGCGCCAGTGCAGCGTCGAGCTGGTCCGGCGTGAGCTTGTAGTTCTGCTCCGGCCCGCAGTGCATCACGTTGGCCTTGGCACCCACGATGTCGGCAATGTCGTGGTACGTCGTCCAGTACGGCGCCGCGAAGCAGATCTCGTCACCATCGTTCAACAGCACCTCGGCCAGGTTGTACAACACATGCTTGGCACCGATGCCGATCGACACGTTCGCGCGGCTGTAACCGCTAAAGCCGAGCGCTTCGATGTGCTTCAGGAACGCGTCCTGTAACGCTTCGGCGCCACGGTTGCTGCCGTACTGGCCGGAATCGTGCGAAAGCGACTCGCGTGCGGCGGCGTACACGTGTTCCCCCGGCAAAAAATTCGGTACGCCAATCGAAAAGCTGATGATGTCGCGGCCGGCAGCCTTGAGCTGTTTCGCCTTCTCGGCAATCACCACGATCGCGCTGGGTTTGGCGCGACCGACACGCTGGGCGAGCTGTGGCATGGATATCTCACGCACGGGGAAGAAACAAAGGTTGCCATTTTATCACGCAGCCCGGACTCAGCGCTGACCGGTTGCCGCACACGCAGCAAATTACGCTCCAAAACATGCCGGTCCCGCGAGCTGCTCGAACCTGCTGGCAAGGGAGACTCCCCTGCACGGTCTTTGGCTACTCATGCCCAGGCCAATTGGCCGGTCGATCAAAACTCTTCCAGCAGCGATGGCCTGATCACGGAATGCAAAAAGCCGTCGGCAGAACGCCGGCGGCTCTTCACGATGTGACAAACCGGAACTCAGCCGCGCTGATCGAGCACTGCGTTCCATTCCTTGACGCGATCGGACTGCGCCGCGAGCAAGGCATCGACATCACCGTCCAAACTGACTTTCTCGAC
>CAJDWH010000025.1_pt1 | contig 16359 bp, 14 predicted proteins | sample 7391531 | NCBI WGS metagenome assembly CAJDWH01 (sample SAMEA7055715, study PRJEB34461) | soil metagenome | biome: terrestrial ecosystem; feature: Peninsula; material: soil | place: Antarctica | collected 2016
ATCGGGTTGATCGAACAACCCCGGTGGCAACTGGTAGCGCGGTTCACGCCCTGCCGCGATCAGTTCACGAATGCGCGTGGCCGAGATTTGCAGCGGCGTGACCGACAGCGCCATCAGGCGACCGGCTGGCGCAGACTGCAACGAGGCGGGGTCGTCGACCCAGCGATCACCGATCTCACGCTGCAATTCCTCCGGCAGCGCGGCCTGCTCGCCAGGTCGGCTGAGCACGCCGATGTGGGCCAATTCGAATAACCGCTTCCAGTCGTGCCAGCCCGGCAGGTTGACGAACGCATCGGCACCTAGCAGCAAGACCAGCGAGCGCTCGCCATGCTCGGCGCGCAGGTCGACCAGGGTGTCAACAGTGTAGGACGGTCCGTTGCGTGCCAGCTCGCGCGCATCCAGGATCAGGCGCGATTGGCCGCGCAAGGCCACCCGCAGCATCGCCAGTCGTTGCAGCGCGCTTGCGGTCGGTGGCGGTCGATGCGGCGGGATGCCAGACGGCATCATAAGCACATCGGCATCAAGCAGTTCGGAGGCTTCCCAGGCCACGCACAGATGACCGAGATGAATTGGGTCGAAGGTGCCGCCGAAGATCGCCAGCGTTTTCACGGAAGTGCCTTGGCGGCGCGTGGCTCGGCGATAGCAGCGAGCAGCCGCTCGGTCTCCCGCCAGGCATCGCCAATTTCGCGGCCCTTGGTCATGCGGTCGATCCGCGCGGCGCGTGCGAGGCATTGCAACCAGTGTTCGCGGGGTGCTCGACGCAGCGCTTGGCGGAACATCTGCTCGCGCGACTGCCACAATCGTTCGGTCTTGGCCTGCGCCGCGAAGTTCTGTGCGTTGGCGAGGCGCAGCGCCAACTGCAGCTGATTGACCATCCAGCCCATCAACGAGAACAACTCGCCACCCTCGGCGCGCAGGCCGGCCAACACGCGCAGCGCCCGCGCAGCATCTCCGGCAAAGGCCGCGTCGGTGAGCTTGAATACGTTGTAACGGGCACTGTCAGCCACCAGATTTTCCATCTCGGCTGCATCGATGCGGCCCTCACCGTGCAGCACCTGCAGCTTGTCGATCTCCTGCGCCGCAGCGAGCAGATTGCCTTCGACCCGCTCGGCCAGCAAGGCCATCGCATCCGCCGTGGCGGAGAGTCCGCGCGAGGCGAGCCGCGCACCAAGCCATGCAGGCCATTCATGCGGCTTCGGCGCCTCCAGCACGACCATCGTGCCGCTGTCGTCGAGCTTCCGGCTCCAAGCGCCGTCGTGTTTGTTGCTCCATTCGAGCGCGGTGATCAGCAACGTGACATCCGGCGGGGGGTCGGCGCAGAACGCGTTGATCGCCTTGGCACCATCAATGCCGGGTCGCCCGGTAGGCAGGCGCAGATCGATCAGCCGGCGGCTGGCGAACAACGACATGCTGGCGCCGGCACGGGCAAGATCGTTCCAGTCGAAATGCTGGGTGACCTCGAACACTTCACGTTCGTTGTAGCCGAGGTCTCTGGCGTGCGCGCGCAACGCATCGGCTGCCTCGAGTACCAGCAGCTCATCGCCAGCAAGCAGATACACCGAATCCAGTCGGTCCGCCGCGAGTGCCTTCGACCACTGGTTCGCGCTAAGTGGCATCAGTCTGCGTTGGGCTGGGATGCCGAATGCTGTCCGGCTGCCTGCAGGCGGAACATGATGGCCTGCACCATGTCGTCGTCGAGACTCTTCTGGACCTGCTCGGCCTGCGAGACGCTACCAATCGAGTTGCTGGCATCGTAGCTGTATTCGCGCGACATATTGATGGTCTGCAGCGGCACCAGTGTCTGGCCGGCCGCGTCGGTAACACCGAAGCGCACCGCGTAATGGATCGAGTATTCGCTGATGCGCACGTAGCCACCCGGAGTAAGTATGTCGGTGCTGAATACGGCGGTCGGTACGTTGAGCTCGGCCACACCAGGGCCACCTTCGTCCTCGACCGTGACACCGGAGCTTTCCAGTGCACGCGCCAGCTGACGCTGAAAATTGCTGCCGCCCCTTACCGTGAGGTGCACTCGCTGCATCGATCCCGGGAGGTCGGCATTCTGGCGCAGGTGGAAACCGCAGGCGCTGAGTGCCAGTGCAGTGAGCAGCAACAGCAGCAACTGGATCTGGCGCGCGTTGATGGAGCTCATGGGGGTCATCCTGCGACGATGTTGACGATCTTGCCAGCCACCACGATGACCTTGCGCACCGTCATGCCCTCGAGGAAATGCATTACCTGCGGCTGCGCGCGGGCCAGCGCCTCGGCCTCGTCCTTCGAGGCATTGACCGGCAACTCGATGGTAGCGCGCAACTTGCCGTTGATCTGCACCGCCAGCGTCGTCGTGTCGCGCACCAGGGCTGTCAGGTCGGGCTGCGGCCATGACTGATCTTCCAGCACCGTGGGCGCATGGCCCAACACCTGCCACAGCGCGTGGCTGATGTGCGGCACCACCGGATTGAGCAGCAACACCATTGCTTCGAGTGCTTCGTGGCGCACCGCGCGGCCCTGCTCGCTGGCGTCGTTGAACTTGTTCAGCGCGTTGAGCAATTCCATCAGCGCGGCGATGGCGGTATTGAATGCATGGCGACGACCGAGATCGTCTCCGACCTTCTGGATGGTCTGGTGCAACTGGCGGCGCATGGCCTTCTGGCCGGCGTCCAGGGTGGCGGGGTCGCTGACGCTTGGCGCGTGCCCGCTTCTGTCTATCGCACCTTCCTTCGCAGCCGGGAGAAGGGAATCGGAATGGTCTTTGGCCACGGTCGTTGCGATGGCACCGGACGCGTGCGTTGTCACTTCGCGCCAGAAACGCTTGAGGAAGCGTGACATGCCTTCGACACCGGCCTCGTTCCACTCCAGCGATTGCTCTGGCGGGGCGGCGAACATTGAAAACAGACGCACCGTATCGGCGCCGTACTTGCCGATCATCGACTGCGGATCGACGCCATTGTTCTTGGACTTGGACATTTTCTCGGTCCCGCCCACCTGGACCGGCTGGCCGTCCGCCTTGAGCACGGCGCCGGTGACGTGGCCCTTGTCGTCGCGATGGATTTCGACGTCGGCGGGATTGATCCAGTCCTTCGAGCCGTCCGGCTTGTCGCGATAGTAGGTGTCGGCGATCACCATACCCTGGCACAGCAGGTTCGTGGCTGGCTCGTCCGAGTTTACAAAGCCTTCGTCGCGCAGCAGCTTGTGATAGAAGCGGAAATACAACAGATGCAGGATGGCGTGCTCGATACCGCCGATGTACTGGTCCACCGGCAGCCAATGATTGGCGCGTCCATCCACCTGGGTAGCGGCACCGGGACTGGTGTAGCGGGCGTAATACCAGCTCGACTCCATGAAAGTATCGAACGTGTCGGTTTCGCGCTCAGCTGCACCGCCGCAACTGGGGCAGGTTGTCTGGCGCCACGCCGGATCGGACTTGATCGGCGACTGCACGCCTGAGAACGCAACGTCCTCGGGCAGCAGCACCGGCAGCTGGTCTTCGGGCACCGGCACATCACCGCACTTGTCGCAATGAATCACCGGGATCGGGCAACCCCAGTAGCGCTGCCGGCTGACTCCCCAGTCGCGCAGGCGCCAATTAACGCGGCGCGAACCCGTGCCATCGCGCTCGAAGCGTGTGGTCAGCGCATCGAATGCCTGAGTGAAATCCATGCCGTCGTATTCGCCGGAGTTGACCAGCACGCCGCGCTCGGTCCAGGCCGCGTCTTCCATGATGCGACGCTCAAATTCCTCCACTACGCGCCATGGCGCGGAAGTATCCTGAATATTGATGTCGCGACCTTCCAGCGCCGCAAGCATCGGGTCCTTGCCAACCCCCAACGACAGGTCATGCCGGGTCTGCTCCAACGCGGCCACCACCGAGCCGTCGACGATCACCATCTTGATCGGCAAGTCGAACTTCTGCGCAAATTCCCAGTCGCGCTGGTCATGCCCGGGCACCGCCATCACCGCTCCAGTGCCGTAACCCATCAGCACGAAGTTAGCCACCCAGATCGGTACCCGGTCACCGGTGACCGGATGAATCGCGCACAGCCCGGTGTCCATGCCGCGCTTGTCCTGAGTTTCCAGCTCCGCCTCGGTCACGCCGCCGTGCTTGAGCTCGACGATGAAGGCCGCCAGCTTCTCGTTGTCCTGCGCTGCCTTGAGTGCCAGCGGATGTTCGGCGGCAATCGAGAGGAAGGTCACGCCCATCAGCGTGTCGGGGCGGGTGGTGAACACGCTCAGCGGCGCGCCCTCGCCTTCCAGTACAAACTGGATTTCCAATCCCTCGCTACGCCCCAGCCAGTTGCGCTGCATGCTCTTGACCGCATCGGGCCAGCCTGGCATCGCGTCCAGGCCGTCCAGCAATTCCTGGGCGTAGTTGGTGATCTTGAGGAACCACTGCGGGATCTCTCGCTTCTCCACTAACGCGCCGGTACGCCAGCCGCGACCGTCTATCACCTGTTCGTTAGCCAGTACCGTCTGGTCGACCGGATCCCAGTTCACTACTGAGTTCTTGCGGTACGCCAGACCCTTCTTCATAAGGCGCACGAACATGCGCTGCTCGTGCACGTAATAATCGGGCTGGCACGTGGCGAATTCGCGCGACCAGTCGAACGCATAGCCCATTGCCTGCAACTGGGTACGCATGTGCTCGATGTTGGCGTAGGTCCACTTGGCCGGCGCCGTGTGATGCTTGATCGCGGCGTTTTCCGCCGGCAGGCCGAACGCATCCCAGCCCATCGGCTGCAGTACGTTCTTGCCGTTCATGCGCTGATAGCGACTGATGACATCGCCGATCGTGTAATTGCGCACATGGCCCATGTGCAGCGCGCCAGACGGGTACGGCAGCATCGACAGGCAGTAGAACTTCGGCCGAGTGGAGTCCTCGGTCACCTCGTACGCGTGCTGCGCATTCCAGTACTGCTGTGCCGCGGCCTCCACGACCTGCGGACGATAGGCAGTTCCGTTGGACTCGGGGGAAGTAGGGGCTTGGTTGTCCTGCATGATCTCGGTGCCATGAAGCGGAAGGTGCAGCCCGGCGCAAATCGGCTGCGGTGGACTCAGCAGACTAGCCGAGCGGGAGCCGGCCGCCAAGCTGCACACTCATTCGGAGGGACAGATGGCGCTCTGGTCAGTCGCCAGCGAGCGCGCTGCGCCAGCTACCTGCACGGCCAATTCGGCCAGCGCGCGCTGGTGGCCTTGCACCAGGGCGTCGTAGCCTGTTCCGACCGATTCGCGGATACGGCTGGTACAGGCCACCATGGCGGGCTTCGCAGCATGCAGCAGACGCACACTCCACGCTCCCTCGATCAGGGCGTAGCTACCCGGTTGCGAATCGAAGCGACGCAGCTCCAATGTCACCTGCAGCAGCGGTTTGTCGCCGGTAGACATGCCAGAAACGTTGCGACCGGGCAGCTCCCGCGCCAAGTCGGTGGCCAGCGCGCCACGGATCTCGTCTGCCAGCGGGGCAATCCATCGATGGCCATCGAGCAAGGCCACACTCTGGCCACCCTGGCGGACGACCAATTGCGGCTGGTCGACCTGCGCCGGTACGCTGACCGGCAGCACCTCGAATGCGATCGGCGTAGCTGAACTCGCGGGTACGCCGGCCGGAGGTGGGAGCAGCGTGTAGTAATGGATGGGCGCCGAGGCGCACGCAGCCAGCAACGCGATGACCGTAGCCGCCAACAGCGGACTGACGTAACGGATCATGGCTTGTCTCCCTGTGTCGGTTGGCTCGGGGCCTGTCTGGCTGGAGGTGGATCGGCCCGACGACCGCGCAGCAAGGCTTCTGGATGGCCACCCAGGTAGTCGGTGAGTACCCGCAGCGAACGCGCCATGCGCTGCACCTGTTCCAACGTGGCACCAAGATTGCGCTGCAGCGGCGAGTCGCCCGAAAACGCTTCGTTGGCGGTGCCCAAGGTCTGCTGCACGTCCTGCAAGGTGTCCTTGAAAGCCGGCAAAGTCTTGCCGTTGACCTGCTTCAATGTGAGGTCGAGTCCAGCCAGCACCTGATCCAGGTTCTTGCCGATACTGTCGAAAGGCACCTTGTCGAGTTTGTCGACGATCTCTGCCATCTGATCCTGCAGTTTGTCGAAGCTGCCGGCTGCAGTCGGTATCGTCAGCGGCTTCGCCTCGGGATCGAACGCAACCTTCGCGGCATGCGGCACAAAATCCAGTGCCACGTAGAGCTGACCGGTGAGCAGGTTGCCAGTGCGTGCCTGCGCACGCAGACCGTGGGCAATCAAGCGTCCCATCATCCGCGACAGGTCCGGCGTCTCGCCACGCGCCCTGGCCATATCCTCCAGCTTCTCGTAGGCGCTGCCCAGCCGCTGCGGGTAAACGACAGCGCCCACCAGCACTGGAAATTTCTGCGTTTTCTCGTCGTAGTCCAGCCGCACCCAGACCACCTTGCCGATATTGATGCCGAGGAACTCAACCGGCGCATCCACGGCCAGCCCGCGTACCGATTGTGCGAAGCGCATGCGTATGAACTGCGGCTCTCCATCCGGCGGAGCCAGCGCGGTGACACGATCGTCAAATAGCTGAAAACTGGCGTCTGCAGGCGCCGCCGTACTGTCGTGCGGACCGGGCGGATCCTGGAACGCCACACCACCGGCGAGCACGGCCGCCAGCGACTGGGTATTGAGCTTCAACCCGTTCGCACCGACCGACACATCCACGCCGCTGGCATTCCAGAAGCGGCTGGATTTGGTCACGAAGCGGTCGTTCGGGCTTTCAATGAAGATACGAACCGACACACCCTTACCATCCTTGTCCAGCACGTACGAAGCCACCCGACCGACCTGGATGCGCCGGTAGTAGACCGGCGAGCCGACATCCAGCGAGCCGAGGTCGTCACTGTCCAACACGAAACTCCGGCCAAGCGCACCATAGTTGACCGCTGGCGGTGCTTCCAACCCGTTGAATTCATCCTGCGACTCGTTCGACACGCCGACATCCGCCCCGATGAACGCACCGGAAAACAGGGTGTCGATGCCGGACACACCGCCCAGGCCGATACGCGGCCGCACCACCCAGTAGCGCGTGCCCTTGGTGGCGAATCCGTTCGCGCTTTTCTCCAGCGCCACCTCGACCAGTACATGGCTACGGTCGGGACTGAGGTCGATCTTCTTGACTCGCCCGATCACCACGTTCTTGTACTTCACCGGCGTCTTGCCCGCGTCCAGCCCTTCTGCGCTCTGGAAGCTGATGGTGATCTCAGGACCTTCTTGCAGCCAGTTATGGACCACCAGGGAAAGGCCGACGAGGGCCGCCAGCACGGGCACCAGCCAGATCAGCGATTCCTTGAATCGGCGCTTATCCACCACCGGCTGCGGCAGCTCGTCGCGCGGCGACGGGCCCTGTTTGACGTCGCTGTCTTCAGTCATCGGTGTTTCTGCCATCCCATATCAATCGCGGATCGAAGCTAATCGAGGCGAGCATCGTGAGCACCACGCTCAGCCCGAAGAAAATCACTCCGGGCAATGGCTCCACCCGGCTCAAGACGCTGAAGCGCACCAGCGCCGTCAGCAGTGCCACCACGAAGACGTCCAGCATCGACCAGTAGCCGATGAACTCGACCAGCCGGTACAGCTTCGCACGCTGGGGCCGAGCCCAGTCACTGCCGCGCCTGCTGCTGACCAGCAGCATACCCAGCGCGAGGAATTTCAACATCGGCACCACGATGCTGGCAACGAAAACAATCACTGCCAGGTCCGCCGAACCATTCGCCCACAACTCGACCACGCCGCTGATGATGGTGTTGTCGTCGACGTCGCCCAAGCTGACCGTGCGCATGATCGGCAGCACGTTCGCGGGAATGTAAAGGATGGCGCCGGCGATCAGCAGCGCCCACGTGCGGGTGTAACTGTTCGTCTTGCGCCGACGCAAAGTCGTGCCACAACGCGGACAAGCCATCGCATCGTCCATGCCATCACCGTCGAGTTGCACGTTGCCAGACACGTTGCGGCAGACCAGGCCGCAAACCCGGCAACCGATCACGCCCAGATCAACGGCACGCGGCAGAGCCTTCATGCGTCGGGTTCCGGCGTCTGCTCCCACAGCTGGCGCATGTCGACCCCAGAGAAAACGGTAATCAACAGGGTCAATGCACCGTAGGCGTAGATGCCCGGATCGGCCACCACCTCAAAATAATTGTGCGCCTTGACGATGGCCACCAGCGCGCCGAGCACGAACACCTCGCTCATTGTCCACGGCCCGATCCGGTGCAGAGTTACCATCAACGGCGCAAACCCCGGAGCGCGTCGCCCGGCGCGGGCAAACCACAGCAGCCAGCCCATCACCAGCATCTTGGCCATCGGAAAAAAGAACAAAGTGGCGGCAGCCAGGACTGATACCACCTGGGCACCCTGCTGCCACATGATGTCGATCATGCCCCACAGCGTGGTGGCGCTGTACTGGCCATTCAGGCCAAGCGTGAAGATCGGCCAGATATTCGCTTGCACGAACACGATCATCGAGGTCAGGATCAGCGCCAGCAGAGCGTTTACGGTCAAGGCACGATGGCGATCGAGCTCGGCGCCGCAGCGCGCGCAACGCGCCACTTCGCCGCTCTGCAGCAAGCGCCGCCGGTACACGGTGTCGCAATGTTCGCAGATCATCAGCGCATCGGACGCGCACGTGTTCAAGCGACGGGTAGTGTGTTCCAGGAGGGCCATCGGTGGATTCTCGCAAATCTGTCGTCAACGCGCTGGTCTTCCGCACGATCCGCCCGGGCCGGTCTGCTTGATATGCTGGGCATTGCCCTGATCTGAAGCACATACCCTTGCCGCCGGAGCCTTTTGTGACTGATATCACCAGCACCTCCCCTGTCTTCGACATCGACCAGCAGACCTTTGAAGCAGATGTGCTGCAGGCTTCGATGGAAACACCGATCCTGGTGGACTTCTGGGCGTCCTGGTGCGAGCCGTGCAAGGCGCTCGGGCCGATCCTGGAAAAGCTGGCCAACGAGTTCAACGGCAGCTTCCGGCTAGGCAAGGTCGATGTCGACGCCCAGCAGGAACTGGCGGGGATATTCGGCGTCAAAAGCATCCCGACCGTGATGCTGGTCAAGAATGGCGAGGTGATCGACGGTTTCGCCGGCGCGTTACCAGAAGGCCAGGTGCGCGAGTTTCTGACTCGACACGTGCAACCGCTGGAGGGTGATGGCGATCCGGTCGAGGCCGAGGCTGAAGACATCGTTGAGGAAACCCCCGAGGCAGCAATCAATCGCGTACAACAGGCTATCGCCACCGAGCCGAACAAAGCCGAACTGAAGCTCGAGCTGGCACTGGCGCTCATGCGCGCCGGGCAAGTCGATGCCGCCGGCGCCCAACTGGACGCCCTGCCCGCCAATCTGGCCACAGATGCACGGGCGCAGCGCCTGCGCAGCGAACTGGATCTCGCGCAGGCCGTGAAGGAAGCTCCCGAAGTAGCTGAATTACGACAGCGCATCGAAGCCAACCCGGAGGATTGGTCGGCCCGTGATCTGCTCGGCGTGCGGCTGCTCCATGAAGGCGACGCCGAAGGTGGCCTCGAACAATTCCTCGTGCTCTTGCAGAAGGCTCGCGACTGGAATGATGGCCAGGCCAGGAAGCGCCTGCTTGCCGCGTTTGCCACGGTGGATGATGCCGAGTTGGTGGGGCGGTACCGGCGGCGGATGACGTCAATGTTGTTTTAGGGCCGCCTCAGCGTCCTCTGGCGAGTCCGTACTTCAGCGTATGTTCGGCTAGACTGGATTGAATCCCAGCCACTGCGACCTTCTCTGTCTTATGCGTGCCAACACCTTTCGTCACCTGCTCAATCTGTGGCCACCGTTCCTGATCAATGCGATCCGGGTCCGGACGCTCAGTGATGACTACACCGAGGCGAGCGTGGTGCTACGGCTGCGTCCGTGGAACCGCAACTACGTGAAGAGCCAGTTCGGCGGCAATCTGTTTGCCATGGTCGATCCGTTCTGGATGTTGCTGGTGATGCGCCAGCTCGGCGACGACTATTACGTGTGGGACAAGGCGGGCGCCATCGACTTCGTGGCACCCGGCTATGAGGATGTCTACGCCCGCTTCAAACTGGAGCCGATCGCGGTCAACGAACTTCGTGTAGCGGCTGCAGGCGGAGAAAAAGTCTTGCGTTGGTTCGAGACCGAAGTGACCACGGCGTCCGGCAAGCTCATTGCCGTGGTGCGCAAGCAGATCTACGTGCGGCTGAAGCCGCGGGCACGCTGACACATTCCAAACGGCCTCTGTCAGGAGCGCATCCTGTGCGAGACGGGTCTGAGGTTTGACACGGAGCCAAACTGTTCGCGCATAGGATGCGCTCCTACAATCCCCCTCGACCACCACCGTGGCGACGGCTTGCGGGTCAGACGAGCCGACGGATCGCGGGTACGCACCGCAACGCCATGCTCAGACACCAGCTCAGCAGCAAGGCCGTGGTGAATACGATCGCGGCCTTGGCGTAACCCGGCCACGCAGCCGGCAGCAGCGCCAGTTGCAGCCAGGTCACGAAAGCGTAATGCAACAAGTAGATGCCATATGCATTGGCGCTGAGACTGTCCAGCATGGGTCGTGCCCTCCGCGCGAAGCGCACGAACAGCGCGATGAATGCCATCGAACTGGCCGCGCAGGACAGCACGAAGGTGGCGTTGCCAAACACCTTCAGTCCCGCTGACGGGCCGCCATGCGCGAACGAGCCGATGATCGCGCCAAGAGTGACTAGCGACATACCGAATGCAAGCAATGCCGCCACTGCCCACAGCCACCAGCGTCGCGCCAGGCGCCCGTCGGCCTGCAACAAACCGCGGTCGCGGCCGTACGCGCCGAGGCCTGCGCCAACCAGGAAGTACACAAGGTAGTGCAGCAAGCGACTGATCTGCACAAAGAATGGGCCGGCCTTGACCCATTGCGATGGATCGAACACCGCGGCCATCGGCAGATAGACCAGGGCTGAAGCGGCCAGCAAGGTCACGAAGAACAACACGGGTCGCTGGCCCAGCGCACCGGCGACACGGCCCAACGCTGAGCCCCAACCGGGCAACACACGAAATGTGATGGCCGCCAGCAGCGCGAACGCCAGCAACACCCACAGGAACCACGCCGGGCCTGCCGGCCAAACCCCCAGCGCCAGCCATTGGCTCCAGAAAGACGTGGCCTGCTCCGGTACGGCCAACCACGTCGCCAAATACGCCAGCGGAGCCAGCACACCGGCTGCGACCACGAACGGGATGCCCAGACGCTTTATGCGGTCGCGCAGGTAACGCGCGGCGCCTTTGTGCGTCAGCGCCGGCCAGGCAAACACACCGGAAATGAGGAACATCAACGACATGAAGAAGCTATCGTTGAAGGCGACGATCAAATCGGCGCCGGACCAACGCATCAAATCGACCACCGGGAACGCCGTCCACAGCAAACTGGCATCCAGCGAAGCCGACAACGGCGGCGCGAAGCTGGCATAGGCCAGTACTGCGTGATGCAGCACCACCAACACCACCAGGAAAGTGCGCAGGTAGGCGAGCGGGACATTTCGTGTGTGGATTATGCTGTTCATGACGAAGCCTCTGACTAGGGGTTCGGGCGCACGAGGCCGTCGGCGCATGCGTTTGCATGCACAGAAAATCACAACGTACGGATGAAGGCGCGCTACGCGGCGCGCGCCTCAGGTGTTCAGTTCTGCTCGAAACGCGCGAGGTCGTCTGTCGCCGCCAGTGCGCGGCGCAGACTGCCGCCCGCGTTGCTGTCGTCCAGCTTGCGCCCAAACGCGGCCCGTTCCGGGCGATGCGCCCAGCGATGGAACCACCAGGTCGCCACCAGCCCGACCGCGCCGATCGCCAACTGGATCCAGATCACAGCCGGTGCGGTGCGCATGATCGCTCCACGTGACAGCACCACCAATAGAGGGGCCGTGAGAAACCACCACGGAAGGCCGACCACCAGCGCACCACCCACCGAATATATACGGCGCAACTTCTGCAACTGCCGCTGGATCGCCAGCACCGGCGCGGCATAGTCGATCCGTGCGACATGCGCTTGCACGACCGCGCCAAACACGATCAGGCCGATGCAATACAGATGCATCACTACCCCCGCAATCAGCACTGCCGGGTCATGCCGGTATGCGATCCACAGCGGTGCCAGCACCAACAGCGCGGCCGCACCGATCAGCATCTGCAGCGCCTGTCCCCACACCAGCGGTCGCAGCCCGCGGCGCATCTTGTCCGTTCGACTGTCTCGGAATATCTGCACATTCAGTGCATGTTGCTGTTCGAGCCGGTGGTCCAGCGTTTGCCAGGCAAGTTTCATTTCATCGAGTTCCATCGTCATGCTCCGGTGGTTGCCGCGCCGGTCATCTGACCGCGTAGCTTCTGTTTGATACGGCTGATCTTGGTCGCCACATTGGTTTCGCTGATGCCGAGGATGTCCGCCATCTCGGCGTAATTGCGGTCTTCCAGGTACAGCAGGATCAACGCGCGATTGAGTGGATCGAGCTGGCCAATGAATGCGTACAACTCGGTCATCCGCTCGTCTTGCTCGTGGATGGGCTCGCCGCCGCCCACCGTTTCCAGATGGTGCGGCTGCAGTGGCTCGAACCTGTCCTGCTCCGACCAGCGCTGCCGTCGCGCCTGCGAGATCGCCACGTTCAGCGCAATGCGGTACAGCCAGGTCGAGAACTTCGCCTGCCGCTCGTCGTAGCGCGCGAACGAGCGCCACAGCTGCACGCTGATTTCCTGCACCAGGTCATCGCGATCGGCCGCCGTGCGGCTATACAGCCCCGCCACCTTGAACACGACGCGGCGATGCTCGTGCAGCAATGCTTCGAAGCGTTGATGGTGTTGCCTGGCTGTCATCGAGCGAATTTTCCCAAGGTTCCACCTATGATTCGCCAGGTGCCGGAAAAAATCACACTTGGCTGAAGACGAAGCCCGGTCGAGATGGAGCGGCACCGCCAGGCACAGCCTGCTGAGGCATTCCGGAAATACGCGTAAGCGACCCGCACACGCGACGTCGCCCGCTCACATGCCGGCCGCCAGCGATATCTCGAATAAGTTCATCGCCCGACGTGGTCGCCTGCCCACGTGCCACGACAACGGGCCGCGGCACACCGATCATCCTGTTCCTGCGCTGGATATTGCCCGATCACGCGCTCGACGAGGTGCTGCGGATGGTGGAGAAGGGGCTGGTTTGATCGTTGTCTGGCGACGCCAGCACTTCACTGCCAAGAATGGCCTGCAGCAAGGAATGAGGATGCGCACGACGCAGAGAGCCAACGTGGCAAATGTTGCCAGCGCACGCTACGCCCGAACTCTCTTCGAAAACCCCTCTCACCGCAAGGTCATTCTTTACGGGTCGCCGACGCAGAGGGGCTCGGAGGCCGGCGTTCGGCCTTGATCAGCGCTACTTCTGTTGCAAGGTCGTCATGGCTTTCTGGGCGTCCGCATGCGCGGCGTCCAGGGTAGCGGCCTGTACGCCGCTCTGAGCATCCGCCAGGGCGGCCTGCAACTTCGCCTCGGTCGCAGCGTCGCCCTTCGCGTCGACCAGGGCGCCATCGCCCATGCCCTTGCACGGATTGCCGGCATCCGCATCGAAGCCCTCACCGGAAGGCCCGACCAGGCAGTTGATGACATGCTGCAGATGCATCTGCGCGGCCTTCAGATCCTGGGCACCCAGCGCCATTCCCGCATGAGCGCTGGCGGTACTCGCCTGCTTCGACACGGCACCATCCGGTACCGCCGCCCAGGTGGCGACTGGCAGGGCCAGCGCAAACAGTGGCAGGAATCGCACGAATCGGCTCCTCATCACACACCTCCAGGTAAACGCGGCATCCGCCGCCGTGCCCACAGCATAGGCGCAACTGGCGGCGAGTGACCATGCCTGGTTCCGCACGACCGGCTCGCCGCGTCTATCACTTCCCAACGGATGGGGCACGCGCACGAGCGCCGATTCTGGCAAAGTGCCACGGTCGATTGCCATGTCACTCAGGGGAATTTTTGCCATGCAAGCTCATCGCCGACTTTCGTTGACTGCCGTGCTCGCGCTGGTCAGCTTCTGTGCCGTCGCCGCCACCGATCCCAACGGTTCGACCAGCTACGCGCGTGATCCGGCCCAGCCGATCGACCAGGCGTATACGGCTCAGATCCTCGAAGACACCACCGATCCTTCGTTCAACTCGCTGTTGACCAACTACCTGCCCGCCTCGACCACGGTGCCGACGCCGCAAAAGGTGCTCGGCCACATCGCCGGTGCGCCAAAGTACCTACCGTACTCGGCCGATGTCTACCGGTATTTCCGCGCACTGGCCGCAGCCAGCCCGCGAGTGAGGGTGGTTTCCATCGGCAAAACCGAAGAGGGCCGCGAGATGATCGCGGTGGCTGTCGCCGAGGAGAACCTGCTGGCCGATCTGGATGCGAACAAGTCGCGCCTGGCCAAGCTGGCCGATCCACGCAGCATCGGCATGGATGACACCACCGCCGATGAACTGATCGCGAAGTCCACGCCGGTCTACTACATCACCGGCACCATCGAATTACCCAAGGCTGTTGTATTGGGGCCACTACGTCGCGCACGACAACAATCGCGACGCGATGGCAATGACGCTAAACCTCACCCGCAACGTCGCCGACACCTTCATCGGTTGGCATGCGCAGGTACTGCACGACCTGCACGAGTCGGTGCCGTTTCTGTACGACAACACCGTGGGCGACGGCCCGTACAACGCGTGGATCGACCCGATCCTCACCAGCGAATGGCAGCAGCTGGGCTGGAACAACGTGCAGCAGATGACCAAGCTCGGCATGCCTGGCGTGTTCACCCACGGCGACTTCGATACGTGGAGCCCGGGCTACTTGATGTTCATCGCCGCCATGCACAACGGTATCAGCCGACTCTACGAGACTTTCGGCAACGACGGTGCCGACACGGTCGAGCGCATCCTCGAGCCCAGCGAATACCAGCGCACCTGGTACAAACCCAACCCACCGCTGCCGGTGGTCACCTGGTCACAGCGCAACAACAACAACTATCAGCAAACCGGCCTGCTCACGGCGCTGGATTATTTCTCGAACCACGGACAGCTGTTCCTGAAAAACTTCTATCTGAAGAGTAAACGCTCGATCGAGAAGCCGCAGCATGCCGGTCCAGCCGCGTACGTATTCCCCGCCAATTACCCGCGCAGCGGCTCGCAGGCGCAGTTGTTGCGGGTGATGCAGCGCCAGCATGTCGAGATCAATCGCAGCGCGGCCGCGATTACGGTGACGCTGCCGCCTGCGAAGAACGCTGACGGCAAGACGCAGCCGGCCAGCTCGCGCACCTTCCCCGCTGGCAGCTTCATCGTGCGCATGGACCAGCCATTCTCGCGCATCGCCGACACCTTGCTCGATCGCCAATACTGGTCGCCGGACGACCCGCAAAAGCATCCCTACGACGACACCGCCTGGTCGATGGGCGATCTGTTCGATGTCGAGGTGACGCGGGTCACCGACAACAGCATCCTGAAAGCGCCGATGAACAAACTCGACGGATCGGTGAACGTCCCTGAAGGGCTGACCGCCATCGACGTGGCACAGGGCAAACTCCCACGCATCGCGGTGATGCACACCTGGCTGAGTACCCAGACCGAGGGCTGGTGGCGCATGGCGCTGGATCAGTTGCAGTTGAAGTACGACTACATCAGCACCCAGGATGTGGCCAGACTCGGCGACCTGCGCGCGAAGTACGACGTGATCCTGTTCGCACCGGTCGGCGGCGCCAGCGCGAAAAGGATCGTCGACGGCATGCCGATGTGGGGCAAACCGATGCCCTGGAAAACCACCAGACTGACACCGAACATCGGCCACATCGACAGCACCGACGATGTCCGTCCCGGCCTGGGCGAAAGTGGCGTGGCCAACCTCAAGCGCTTCGTGCGCGATGGCGGCCTGCTGATTACCGCCGAAGACACCGCGCGGTTCGCCATCGACGCGGGCTTGGCGCCCGGCGTGTTCGTCACGCCGACCGACAAGCTCAAGGTCGTCGGCAGCGTCCTGCAAGCGAAGTTCGTTGATCGTGCCAGCCCGATCGCCTCCAGCTACCGTCGCGACGATCTGGCCATCTACAGCGGACTTCCAACGCCCCACCGGCCGCGGCGGCCCGCACGACACCGATACACCGGAAGGTCGCCCGTTCGTACAGCCGCCAGCGCTACCCGATGTGAAACCGTGGCAGGCCACGCCACTTAATGCCGAGCAGACGCGCAATAACCCGTGGGTGATCCCGGCCAACCAGCGACCACAGGTAATCTTGCGCTTCGCTGCCGCAGACAACCTGCTCATCGCCGGACTGCTCGAAGGTGGCAGCGAGATGGCTGAACGCGCTGCCGTGGTCGATGCGCGCTACGGCA
>CAJDWH010000108.1_pt1 | contig 16202 bp, 12 predicted proteins | sample 7391531 | NCBI WGS metagenome assembly CAJDWH01 (sample SAMEA7055715, study PRJEB34461) | soil metagenome | biome: terrestrial ecosystem; feature: Peninsula; material: soil | place: Antarctica | collected 2016
CCAGCAGCAATACGTCTGGTTTGCGCACCAGCGCCTGGGCCAGCAGCACGCGTCGCTTCATGCCGCCGGACAGCGCGGCAAAATCTGTCTCACCGGGCAGTTCCAGCTGAGTCAGCACGTCGCTGACGCGGCGATCCAGATCCCAGCCGTGCTGCGCCTCGATCTGGTGCTGCACATCGCCGAGCGCATCGAAGTCGCCCTCGTCCAGCAGACGGTGATAGCGCGCGAGCAATCGACCCAGGTCGCCCAGTCCCTCGGCAACCACGTCGAATACGCTGCCTTCGGTGCTCTGCGGCACTTCCTGCGCCATCCGCGCCACCACGACGCCGTTCTGCACGCGCACCTCGCCGTCGTCGGCCTGCAGCTCGCCGGCGATCAGCTTCATCAGGGTGGATTTACCTTCGCCGTTGCGGCCGACGATGCAGACACGCTCGTTCGCCTCGATCGACAAATCGACACCTTGGAGCAGGAGTGGGCCGCCGATACTGAAGTCGACGCGTTGCAATTGGATAAGAGACATCCGCCCATTGTAGCGGGCCGCGCCCGCCTCACGGCGAATGGCACCAAAAGAAACGGGCCGCTTGTGGCGGCCCGCTTCCGTGTCAGCCTGCGACGCGGGCCTACTTCAGCTTCGCATCCTTGCGCAGTGCCTCGGCGCGATCGGTCTGCTCCCACGAGAATGTCGTGAAAGCCTTGCCGTTGGCGTCTTTCAACTGCTGCGGAATCCGGCCGAAATGGCCGTAACTGGCGGTCTGCTGATACATCGGGTGGATCAGGTCGAGCATCTTGAGAATGCCGTAAGGGCGCAGGTCAAAGTGCGTGCGGATCAGCTTCTCGATCTCGTCGTCGCTGATGCGGCCGGTACCAAAGGTGGTGACCGAGATCGAGGTTGGCTTGGCCACGCCGATCGCGTAGCTGACCTGCACCTCGCAGCGGTCGGCAATGCCGGCGGCCACGATGTTCTTGGCCACGTAGCGTGCGGCGTAGGCAGCCGAACGGTCGACTTTGGACGGATCCTTGCCGGAGAACGCGCCACCGCCGTGACGGGCCCAGCCGCCGTAGGTGTCCACGATGATCTTGCGGCCGGTCAGGCCGCAGTCGCCCACTGGGCCGCCGATTTCGAACTTGCCGGTTGGGTTGATATGGAACTTGGTGCCCTTGTGCAGCCATTTCGCCGGCAGCACCGGCTTGAGGATGGTCTCGCGCACGGCCTCGATCAGGTCCTTCTGCTTGACACCCGGGTCGTGCTGGGTCGACAACACCACCGCATCGATCGCCACCGCTTCGCCGTTGTCGTAGCGCAGGGTGACCTGGCTCTTGGCGTCCGGACGCAGCCACGGCAGTGGCGATTTCTTCTGTTTGCGGACCTTGGCCTGCTGCTCGACCAGGCGATGCGCGAAATGGATCGCCGCCGGCATGAAGGTCTTCGTTTCGTTGGTGGCGTAGCCGAACATCAAGCCCTGGTCGCCGGCACCTTGGTCTTCCGGATTCTTGCGATCGACGCCGCGGTTGATGTCCGGCGACTGCTTGCCGATCAGGTTCATCACGCTGCAAGTGGCGCCGTCGAAGCCGACTTCGCTGGAGTTGTAGCCGATGTCGAGGATCACCTTGCGGGTGATGGTCTCCAGATCGATCCATGCACTGGTGGTGATCTCGCCAGCGACGATCGCCACGCCGGTCTTGACCATGGTTTCGCACGCGACACGCGCGTGCGGGTCCTGCGCGATGATCGCGTCGAGGACCGCGTCGGAGATCTGGTCGGCGACTTTGTCCGGATGGCCTTCGGAGACCGATTCGGAGGTGAACAGATGACTGGACATCGTGGTTATATCCCCGTGTACGGATAGAGAGATGAATGCAGTCGGGCATGATACACCCGCATGCGCGGCTTTGCAGCCTGCGGTTTGTGGGCTGCGCGGATTTGGTTCAGACGTTTGGATGGCTGGGCGAGACGCAGCCCATCACGACAGTTCGCAGCAGTTGCGCCCGTTGTGCTTTGCACGGTACAGCGCCTGGTCGGCGCGATCGAACGCCCGCTCCGGCGTGTCGTCGGTGAGCAATGCGGTGACGCCGCAGGAGAGGGTGATGCGCACGGGCTGCTTTTCGCCGCGGAAACCAACGCCCTCGATGCAACTGCGTAGATCCTCGGCAACGGCGTAGCCGGACTGCGCCGACGTGGCCGGCAAAACGGCCACGAATTCCTCGCCGCCGTAGCGGGCCAGCAGGTCGTCGACCCGCAGCCTGGTCTTGAGCTGTTCGGAGACGATGCGCAGCGCTCGGTCACCGGCGGCGTGGCCGAAACGGTCGTTGATCTGCTTGAAGTGGTCGATGTCGAGCACCAGCAGGCACGCGGTTGGCCAGACCCGTCAGCGGGTCGGTCGAGGCAAGCTGATGCTCCTGGCGCAGGTCGGCTTCCATCGTTTGTGCCGCACGTTCCAGATCGCGGATGCGTTGGCTCATCTGCTCGGAGCGCGCTTGCCAGTCGCGTTCGCGCGTTTCCTCGCGCTCGCGGAAGGTCTTGAGGTGGCTGGTGATCGCGCCCAGCCGCGAGTGCAGTTCCCGGTGCAGAGGATTCACGTCGGGCGACGCGTGCGACTGTTGCAGATGGCTGCCCAGCGCGTCGATTTCGCTGGCCAGGTGGCGATCGAGTTCCTTGCGCGAACCACTGCCATCGAGACGATCGACGCTTTCCCGGTCGAGATACTGGGCAAGCTCGTCCAGTTGTCGCGTCACATGGGCCAGCAATCGTTCGGCGACAGCGCGTTGCTCGCCGAGTTGCCGGTGATGACGGTTGACCAGGCTGGCCAGTGCTTCGGCCTGGGTTGCCAGGCTGGCATCGTCACCAGCGGAGAGCACCGCCTGGCGGATATTGTCCAGGGCGCCGGCGCAGCTATCGTCCGGGCGCAAGCGATCGATCAGTTGCAGCAGCAGTTCGGTCGTCGACATGCTCGTCGGCGCGACGGCGACCGGCAAAGGCACGGCCTTGTCCGGCAGCGCATCGAGTGATCGCACCGCGTCGGTCAAGCTGGTTAGCAGCAATTCGAGAGAAGGCTCGTCCGTCGGCTCACGCAATCGTCGACGCACCTCGTCCAGCGTGGCGTCGAGTTCGGTTGTGCGTCCGTCCGCGGCATAGGTGAGACGGGTGGCAAGTCTACGCAGTAGCGCGTCGACCAGCGACCAACGTGCCTGCGCCCGTTCGAGGCCATCGATGGTCTCCGGTGACGCGGATATCGACGTTCCGGTATTCATTGACGTTTCGCCCAGTTCCCGGACGGGATATTACGTGTGGCGGCCCGAAAACGCACGCCGAGCCATGCGTGCCGGTGCACGCGTCGCCGTCGTCAGTGCTCGGGAGGTCTCATGACGGAACATGTGAAACCTCAAATCCGGATCATCATCTGTCTTCATCACCTGTCTTCGCCGAACGCTTTTTTCAGGCGTTCGGGCCAGTCCGGCGCATTGATCCGCTGCAGCATCGACGTATCGATGGGTTCGCGCAACCGGCTGCCGGTGGGCAGGGCGAACGCATAATCCTGTCGCTCCAGCAGCAGCGGCAGCACCTTGAGCTTGCCCCGAAAGTGCTGCTGGATGTTCCAGCGCAGCAGCGGTTCGTCGTAAACCACGGCATCGACGCGGCCGGCAGCAAGATCGGCCAGTGCCGCATCGACATCAGTAGCCTTGCTGTAGCCGAATTTCTGTCGTTCGAGCCACGCCGCGCTGGTGCTGGCGGGCACGCTGGCCACCCGCATGCCGCCCAGGTCGGCGGCGCTGCGGACACGGTCGCTGAGCTGGCCGACGGTCAAGGCGCTGGTGATTGAGGCGGTGAAGAACGACACGACGACCAGCGCGGCCAGCATCCATACCAGGCCGATGATGCGCCCGCCCACCGTGCGCGGCGCGGTGTCGCCGTAGCCGACGGTGGTCATCGTCACCATCGCCCACCAGAAACCGGAGAAGATGCCCTGGCGGCGCGTGCCGCCGAATTGTTCAGGGTTGCGTTCGTGCTCCAGCATCCAGACCAGGAAACCGACCACAAACAGCAGCAGCGCCAACGTGGCGATCACTTTAAGGAAGGCCGGTGACACCAGCGCCCGCACGACCGCCAGCCAGCCGGCCGTCTGTCCGCCGCGCACCGCCACACCCAGCCCCGAACTGGTGATCGGATGAGCGAAATCCATGCGCTTTTCGCGGGCCGCGGTTGCAGTGATGGCACCGATACCCACGTCCACCTTGCTGGCGCTCACGGCGTCCAGCAGGCCTTCCAGGTCGTACGGTTTGTACACGTACTTCCAGCCATGGTCTGCGGCCGTCTCCTGCCACAGGTCGATCGCCAGGCCGCTGTAGTGGCCGTGATCCTCGATCACGAACGGCGGCGCCACCTTGACGCCGACGATCAGCGGCTGGTCGGCACTCTGCAACTGTTCGGCAGGTGTCACCGTCGCGGCGGTGCCGGATGAGATCGGATAGACCTTGATCTGCGGTGAGGCAAGCGCCGTTGCCGCGGCAAACGTCATGCCTGTCAGCATTGACAGGATCAGCAACGCGCGCTGCCGCTGCGGGGATTTCGTCATCGGGGACTCCTGGTGTAAGCGATGGCGCAGCAGGCACGCGACCCGTTGAAGCCTAGCGCATCGGCAGCTCCCCTGTCCCGACGTAGCACGCTGTCGACGCACGTTTTCACGTGACCCGGGCCACGCCGACATTGGAGTCCCGCACCGTGGGCTGGCACGTTGCACCGGCACGCGCCGCGCCGCCTCGACTTGCGACCACGAGCGAGTCTTCGGGCCGCAATCGGGATTGACGCTCAAGTATTCCCGCAGTCATATCCGCCGCTTTATTTCACCCCTAATGGCGGCGGAGAGATATCCGTGCCGGGATCGGGCGGCACGTGGGCTGGTCGACGTTGCGTCGACTCAGGACTGGCTGCCCAGTTTGAAAATGGTGACCTGTTTTTGCATCGCTTCAGCGTGTTCCTGCAGCAGCCTACTTGCAGCAGCGGCTTCTTCTACCAGCGCAGCATTTTGTTGGGTCGATCGGTCGATCGAGATGACGTCGCGGCCGACCTGGTCGATGCCGATGGCTTGTTCCTCGTTGGCGGCAGCGATTTCGGCGACTACGGCGGCTACTCGCGCTACTTCACCAACGATGTTCGTCAGCACTCGACCTGACTGGTTCACCCGCTCACTACCGGCTTGCACGCGTTCCACACTGTTCGCGATCAAGGACTTGATCTGCCGCGCCGAGCTGGCACTGCGCTGGGCCAGCACACGGACCTCCGATGCCACGACCGCAAACCCGCGCCCATGCTCGCCTGCCCGTGCAGCCTCGACAGCGGCATTCAGTGCCAGCAGGTTGGTCTGGAACGCAATCTCGTCGATGACGCCGAGAATATCGGCAATCTGGCGGCTGGACTCATCGATGGCCTGCATCGCCTGGACGGCCTCCGCCACGACGGAGCCACCTATATTTGCCTGCTCGCGTACCTGCTGTACGAGTCGCTCCGCCTGATGTGCGTTGTCAGCATTCTGTTTCACGGTGGCCGTCATTTCTTCCATCGAGGCGGCGGTTCGTTCCAGGCTCGATGCCTGGTCCATCGTGCGTTGGCTCAACTCATCGTTGCCCTGGGCGATCTGCCGGGCCGCGGTGAGGATCGACGCACCACCGCGGTTGACCTCATGCACCAGATCACCGATCTGCTGCAATGCTCCGAGCAGGCGGCGCGCACGCGGCTCACTCGTGCCGGAAAAGCCGCGCAGGTCCAGATCGACATATTCGCCATCGGCTGCGATGTGCGTAGCAATGTCGCCGATCATCTCTGCCACCGAGAAATCGCGCGCAGCACGGTAGGCGAGGATGACCAGCACGACGGTTTCGGCAACCACATATAGTGAATGTTCGACCACCAGCCACCAGCTGGGCTCCGGGAAACACCGTGGAACCCATCCCCACACCTGGAACCAGGCCAGACCTTGCAGAAAATTGAACAGAACGTGATGTACGGCGGTGGTTGTTGCTGCCACCAGGGGTGAAATAACGCTGCGGTAGACGACTGTCGCGCCCAGCATCGCGAAGATTGAAAAGTGCGCGACGGGATTGCCTTGATCCGCTTGAATCAGCAGCGCCGTCATCACCATCGCCAATGCCGGCAGTAGCGTTTGGCTCAGCAACCCGCCATGGGAGCGTACTGCCACCAGCAATCCCAACGCCATCAGCGTCGCGCCCACTACCAGTGTGGGCAGCAGCCCCACGCTCATGGCTGCATAAATACAAGCGCCCAGCCAGGTAGTCACCATGGCCAACAGCATCAATCCGTCGTTGCCATGGATGAAGCGGAGGGCGGATAAGGTTTTTTTATCAGTCATGAGGGTGCAACCGTGGGCATGCATTTGTCGGGCGACGGCCATGCCAGCCGATTTAATGGCAAACATGGCGCTAGTGAGGGACCGTTGAAAGACTGCATACGGGTATCGGCATCAAGCGAAAAAGCTTTACTCGCGGCACGTGGTCCTCGTTCAACCTTGGGTGCCAACGGGCCCTTCAAACCGCCCGTTTATCGCCGGCTCCGCATGACAACACGCCGGCCAGGACCGACTTAATGGGGGATTCCGTCTGCGCTGGCCTGGCGGGTGAGGGAACACCATGGCTGACGTCATTTCTGGAACCAGCAGAAAAGGTTGCCAGGCGGGCGTGGTGTTCACGCGGTGGAGCGAGACGATCGCCCATGGCAAGGGGATCAGCACGCGTCAACTGACGTCTCTGCAACCCGCGGCACGAAGATGTCGGCGTGGCAGCCATGAAGGCCCAGCCACGCGCTCACTGTCCGCGTTTCGGGTGCAGTTGCGCGTGTTCGCGAGTCTTGTTTACTGCGCTTGACTCAGCGCCTCGCCAGGACCGGCGACGATTGCCTGCACGCGTGCTGCGGGGCTCAGGCTGCCAGTGCCATCCCGCTGGCCAAGGCAGCAAAGTAACTGCGGGTCAGCCGCAATTGTTCGTTCGCGGTTTCGGCGCGGTTGACCACCTGCCGGAATGCGGCATTCTCCGGGCGATCCTTGGCGTACCAGCCCAGATGTTTGCGCGCAATGCGCACGCCGGCCTGCTCACCATAGAACGCATAGAGCTGTTCGAGGTGGCCGAGCAAGATGGTCGCGACTTCGTCGGGATCTGGTTCGGGCAACAGCTCGCCGGTGGCGAGGGAATGGGCGATCTCACGGAAGATCCAGGGACGCCCTTGGGCGCCGCGACCGATCATCACTGCGTCGGCGCCGGTGATATCCAGCACGTGACGAGCCTGTTGCGGCGTGGTGACATCGCCGTTGGCCAGTACGGGAATACGGATCGCCGCCTTCACCGCGGCAATGGTGTCGTACTCGGCTTCGCCGGCATATTTGTCCGCGCGGGTGCGTCCATGTATGGCCAGTGCAGCGATGCCAGCGTCCTCGGCGATGTGCGCGATGTTCAGAGCGTTGCGGTTTTGCCGATCCCAGCCGGTGCGGATCTTCAGCGTCACCGGCACCTCGACCGCGTCGACCACCGCCTTGACGATGCGTGCCACCAGGGGCTCGTTCTGCAGCAGGGCCGAGCCGGACCACACGTCGCATACCTTCTTGGCCGGGCAGCCCATGTTGATGTCGATGATCTGCGCGCCATTGGCCACGTTGAAACGCGCCGCTTCGGCCAGCATGCTCGGATCGTAGCCGGCGATCTGCACGCTCACCGGATCAGGTTCCCCGGCGTGGTCCATCCGCTTGAGCGACTTGCGCGTGTGCCACAGGCTGGGATCGGCGCTGGTCATCTCCGACGCGGCCAGACCCGCGCCCAGCCGTTTGCACAGCAGGCGAAATGGCTTGTCGGTGACGCCGGCCATTGGGGCCAGAACCATCGGCGGATCGATCAGATAAGGGCCGATTTGCATGCGCGCAGTGTAACCGCCGCATACGGGCAGCGGGCGGGCGCAATCGATAGCCCGGTTGGGTTCGGCGTTCGTGCTGAACCTGCCCGGTCGCCGGGCGGCAGGGTCGTCAATGCGCAGAGTGGAAGCATGGCGTGGTCACCGCTCCACGGCACGCAAAGGTTACCTGGCGTGATTCGCCAGTCGGGTCGGAGGGCGGCTGAATGGTGCGACTGTCTTGCTGTTTGTTCAAAGCCCGGAAAAATTCGGCTTGCGTTTTTCGGTGAAGGCGGCGAACGCCTCACGTGCCGCCGGTGCGCGCATCATTCGCCCGAAACTTGCGCTTTCTTCCTCCAAACACTGCTGCACGGCGCTTTGCTGCCCCAGCTTCATCAGCCGCTTGGTTTCGATCAGCGCGGACAACGGTTTGTCCGCAAGCTTGCAAGCCTGCGTCAGGGCAAAGGCGTTTGCTTCCGCCGCCGGTACGACGCGATTGACCAGTCCGACCTCGCGGGCTGTTTCCGCTAGCAGTGGTTCGCCCAACAACAATGCTTCGGCGGCGCGGTGGTAGCCAAGCATTTGCGGTACGAGCAGACTCGACGCCGATTCAGGCACCAGGCCCAGATTGACGAACGGCATGGTGAATTTCGCATTGTCGCCGGCATAAACCAGATCGCAGTGAAATAGCAGTGTGGTGCCGATGCCAACTGCGGGACCGCACACCGCAGCAATCAGTGGTTTGGGGAAAACTGCGAGCGCTCGCAAAAACCGCATCAGCTGCGGCGCCATCTGTGGCGGCTCGATCGGCGTGGCGATCTGCTCCATGAAGTCAGCGATATCGTTGCCCGCAGTGAAGATCGCGGCGTCACCCTGGATCAGCACGACGTGCACGGTCGTGTCTTCTGCCGCCTGCTCCAAGGCATCAGCCAGCAGCGTGTACATCGCTGCCGTTATTGAATTCTTGCGTGCTACACGATTGAAGCTCAGCGTCATGACGCGAGCTTCGACGTGACTGAGGATTTCGCTTGAGTCAGACATGACCGTGCTCCAGGTAGTGGATGGCTGTATGGCGGCTGTCGGCCTGGTTGGGCGTTACCGAGCATACCCCAGGAGTGGTGGCCGGTGCCTTGGCTGCGGCGCGACCGCTCGAGCGTTCCAGTGTGCGTGGCCGGGGCAGCGCCGAGCCGACCAAGCCAGGGTCCGGCGTGAGTGTTCGGATGTCCGAATGGTTGCGCGATAAGAGAACGGCGGGTGGGTCTTTCCGAGCGCCGTGGTTTCGATGTGCGCAAATCGCTTCCTGCCGAATGCACCACAGGACAGCTCGCCCAGCGCCGTTCCGGCTCAAGTCGTGTGCAGGAGATCTGGCCGACGGGGTTATTTGGTGGATGCGGAATCTGGACAACGCCCGACGGGTTGCGAGGTCGCGCGGAAGGACGGGGCCTTACCGCGGCGGAGACGGATGCATGCTCTGACTGGACATGTCTGGCGCTGGAATCGCGACGAGAGCCTCAATCGATCTGCCAGCCGGATCACATTTCAGCGCGGAAAAGTGTGGTAACGCCATTTCAATTTGAATGCCAAGCATTTCATTTTGAAATGTTCGCAAGTTCTCTTGATTCTTTCATTTAATCAATAAGGTATTGATTAATAAAGTTAATCGTCAAGTGGCACCGAACTTGCCTCTAGTTCAAGGCGGCGCCGGTGTTTAGAACTTACGCATCACTCTATTGCACTGCAGCATATTCTGCGATGCACAAGCGGAGAAGTCAAACCATGGCTCAACGAATCAAGATAATCATTCCGATCCCCATGGGTGCCGAAGGCGTCGCTGCTCGCGCTTCCCAGTTGCCGTCGAGCTTGGTGTTGCCGGGTTTCGAGCCTGAATTCGTGTCGGTGGCCAAGGGTGCTGCGCTTGGCGACAGTGCTTATGACTCGCTGCTGATGGACTTTTCCGTGGTCGAGGCTGGCCTGCGCGCGCAGGAGGAAGGCTACGCAGCGGTGTGTATCGACACGGTCAGTGATTCCGGGCTGGATGCACTGCGTTCTCGCCTGGATATACCCGTGATAGCCCCAGGCGCCGCAGCCTTCCATATCGCCTGCATGTTGGGAAAGAAATTCACTGTACTGACCATGTGGGACGAGTGGTTTGCGCTCTACGAAAAGACCTTGACCGCGTATCACCTGTGGCCCCGCGTCGCGTCGCTCCGGTCGATCAATACCCGTCCGGATCTCGAAGAGTTGCTGGCCGGCAAGGAGGAAGTTGTTTTCCAGAAGCTGGAAAACGCGGCGCTTCAGGCCATCAAGGAGGACGGCGCAGACGTCATCGTACTTGGCTCCACCACGATGCATCAATCCCACGCCTATCTTTCAGAACGTCTTCCTGTGCCGGTGATCAATCCCGGCCAGGTCGCGTGGAAGCTCTGCGAGATGTTCTTGACTCTAGGCCTCAGGCACAGCCGCAAGGCCTACCCAGCGCCCCAGGCGCCAAATGATGCTGTGTATCACGGCTTTGCCAATTAACTCACTGGAGAAATCGAATGTCCAAGCTCAGTCGCCAGCAATTAATCGATCTCGCTGTCAGCAGCTATTTCCGAAGCGTAGACGAGAAGAACATGGATGGAATACTCGCGTGCATGCACGATGACGTCGTGGCTACCGTTCAGACCGCCAATCACGATCACCACGGCATAGCCGGTGTGCGCAAGATGTTCGAAACGCTGTTCACCTCCTACAAAAAGACCTGGCACGGTGATTTTGAAGTCACTGCCGATCCTGAAAACCAGACCGTGGCGACGCGTTTCAATGTCACGCTCGAGAAGCCTGACGGAACCTTCGACCCACCGATGAAGAATTGCAATTTCTTCTACGTCAGGGATGGCAAATTCTTCCGTTACTACGTGTTCATGAACGGCGTCAGCGTTCTGCCCTGATATCAACAAGCTTGAAGGAGTCGTGCCTGACCCTGCCGAAAGGCAGGGCAAGGCCGGACTCCTGAGAAATTTCTCAGTAACGCGCCTCTCTGCTGACAGTCCCGAAAATCCTGCATGCGACCTATCCCGAATTTCGATCAGGCTTCAGCACCAATCGAAAGGAAATCCGAACGGCCATGAGCAAGGCATTGGAAAAAATACGCATACTGGATCTGACGCATATGCTTTCAGGTCCGTACGCCGGAATGATTCTGGCAGATCTCGGCGCTGACTCGATCAAGGTCGAACCACTTGCCGGGGAAGGCACTCGTGCCTTGCTGGCCAACAACGCGAAATATTCACGGCACGGCATGGGTGCTTATTTCATTACCTTGAATCGCGGAAAGAAAAGCATCTGTATCGATTTGAAGCAGGCCGAGGGGCTGGAAATTTTCTATGACCTGGTGCGTACGGCGGATGTCGTTATCGATAACTTCAGCGCGGGCGTGACAACCAAGCTTCGCATTGATCACTCGAGCCTTGTCGAGATTAATGAGCGAATCATTACCTGTTCCATTTCCGGGTTCGGTCAAGACGGTCCCAATTACAAACGCCCTGCATTTGATCAAGTTGTGCAGGGTATTGGCGGTGGCATGTCAATCACGGGTGACAGTCCCGACCGGCCGATGCGCTCGGGCATACCGATCGGAGACTTGGGTGGTGGGATGTTCGCGGTGATGGGAATACTGGCCGCACTCCAGGCACGCACGTCGCATGGGCGTGGTCAGCATGTGGATATCAGCATGCTGGACTGCCAGATAAGCATGTTGAATTACATGGCGACCATGTACCTGATGAGCGGCGAGAACCCCCCGCCGTTGGGTAATGGTCATTTCGTCCATGTCCCTTACAACACCTATGGGACGGCAGACGGCTTCGTCATCGTTGCCGTGATCTATGACAGCTTTTGGACAAGTCTGGTCGGCCTTCTGGGGATTGAGGCGTTCCGCGATGAGAAATACAAAACGCAACCCGGGAGACTCGCTGACAAGGCGTTCATCGATGAAAAATTGAACGAAGCGTTTGGCACGCAAAGCACAAAGTATTGGGTAGAAAAGCTCAGTTCGGCGCGCATCCCTTGCGCACCGGTCAACCAGTTCAGCGAAGCCTTGTCCGACCCACAGGTTGTGCATCGGAACATGGTGGTCTCCATTCCCCAGCCGAACGGTGGCGCGGTTGAGGCACCCGGCAATCCGATCAAGTTGTCTGTGGACGCGACGGAAGAGTTCGGCGCACCGCCGCTTTTGGGTGAGCACACGGAAGCGGTGCTTACTGATGTTCTGGGGTATGCGCGTGAACGGATCGACGCGCTGCGCGAACGTAAAGTGGTGGCCTGAGATGAGCGCGGTCGACGTCGTCATCAATGAAGTCGGTCCACGCGATGGGTTGCAAAACCATGCGCGCGTGCTCGATGTGGCCCAGCGCGTCGGGATGATCCAGGCATTGATCGACGCCGGCTTGCGTAGCGTCGAAGCAGGGAGTTTTGTCTCGCCCAAGGCCGTGCCGCAAATGGCCAACACGGCGGCGGTCTTCGCGCAGTTGCCACACTCTGATCTGGTCCGTTACTCGGCGCTTATCCCGAATGCGCGTGGCTATGAACTGGCCAGCGCGGCAGGCGCTCGTACTTTGTCGGTGGTGTTGTCAGCTACCGAGACGATGAACCAGCGCAACATCAACCTCAGCCTTGAACAAACCACGGCGATCTGCGCGGAGCTGATGCGTCGTGCCAAGGAAGACGGCATCCAGGGTTGGGCGTACCTTGCTGTCGCCTACGAGTGCCCGTTCGAGGGTGCGACGCCGGTGGCTCGGGTGGAGCGTCTTGCGGAAGAAATGATCGAGGCCGGCGCGGCGAAGCTGATCATTGCCGACACCATAGGTGCGGCGAATCCGGCCAAAGTCCGCCTTCTGATTTCTAGCCTGGTGGCCAGTTTTGGCGCAGCGCGGATCGCGTGCCACTTTCACGACACACGGGGTATGGCACTGGCGAACGTACTTGCCGCACTCGACGAGGGCGTGCGCACTTTCGACAGCTCGATTGGAGGCCTGGGTGGATGTCCCTTCTCTCCCGGGGCGAGCGGCAATGTCGCCACGGAGGACGTTGTGTTGATGATCGAGTCGATGGGTCTGCGCACGGGCATCGATCCGCTGGCATTGGTCAAGGCAGTTGACCATTGCAGCGAACTTCTCGGCGCCCCGTTAGGTGGGCATGCGTTCCGCTGGCTGCAACGCCAGGCGGCCAGGGCGGCCGGAGGGGAAGCCTAATGGCACGCCTCTGGAGCGTCCTCGCCCGGCTCTCACCGTGGCTCCTGATCGCGGCGCTCGGTTACGCGGCGATCTTCGTGACGATCGATGTCAAAACCACGTCGATGGCTCAGCCGCTGATCGAACAGCGTGATCAGTTCCTGGGGGCGGTCGATGATGGGCAGCACTATTGGTTTGTTGGGCAGGACGGTGCACTGCTGACGATGGATCAGCAGACGCAAGAATGGCAGCGCACCCTTCTCGAGCCGCGCGAGAGCTTGCAAGGGATCGCCGCCAGCGATGCTGGAACTCTGGTCGTGGTGGGCAATGACGGACGACTCTGGAGGCGTGGGACCGGCGAAGAATGGACCACGCAGGAGCTTCCGCTCAGCGATGTTGCCCGCAAGCTTGTCGATGTTGCGTTCCTCCATGGGAACTTCTGGGTGGTTGGCGAGATGGGCGCGGTCTTCCGCGGCGTCGAGGACGGCAAGTCCTGGACCCGAATGCGCGAGGAGCAAGACATTGCGTTCAATCGCATTCGTTCAGGTCCCGGCCATTCGCTGTGGATAACTGCCGAGGCGGGGAGCTTGTTGCGCAGCGACGATGACGGGCTCAACTGGGACCTGATCGACCTCGACGGCGAGAGCCTGCAATCGATTGCGTTTGCTGGCGACCTTGGCGTCATCGTTGGCAACCGTGGGCACATATACCGCAGCGACAACGCGGGACATGACTGGACCCTGATGCCTGAGATCACCACTGATCATCTCTATGACGTTGCTGCCAGGTCGGACGGGTGGATCGTGGCTGGTGATCATGGGGCGGTCCTCAACGCTGACCGTGACGCCATGACGTGGCAACGCGTGCATGCCGACAACTTGAGCAAGAGGTATTACATGCGTGTGCTGGCCGCAAAAGAAAAATCCGTGCTGGTCGGGCATGAAATCGGCCAGCTCGCCGGCCCGAGTGAATATCGTGCGTGGCCGGCCGAGGGGCAGCCATGAATAAGGTATTCGACCTCGCTGTAATCATCTCAACCTTCTCGATCCGGCATCGCGTCAAGGTCTGCATCGTTATTGCATTGATCACCGCGATTTTCGCTGCCTCTTTGACCAGGCTCGACATTCAATCGCGTTTCGGGGACATGATTCCGCAAAATCACCCGTACGTGAAAATACACGAGAAGTATCAGGACACGTTCGCAGCGGCCAATCGCGTTACCGTGCTGGTACGCGCTGTCGACGGAAATATCTTCACCTTGCCGGTCCTCGGCGAGATCAAGCGTATTACTGACGCGATGCAGACTGTGTCGGGCGTCAACCAGTCTCAAATCACCTCGTTGGCATCGAGCAAGTTGAAGCGTATCGAAGCGTCGAGCGAAGGTATCGAAACCCGGACCTTGATGTGGCCGGACCTGCCGAAAAACCAATCGGAAGTCGAAGCTCTGCGACAAGCGGTGCTGGACAGCCCCATGGTGTATGGCTTGTATGTCGACCGGGATCTTGGCTCGGCCTTGATACAGGTGGATTTCTACGACCATCTGGTGGACTACACCAAGATCTTTCCCGAGGTCCAGAAGATCCTCAATTCGTCACCGGTCAAGGACCAAGTCGGATTGTATGTCGTCGGGGAACCGATTCTGTACGGCTGGGTTGCGCACTACCTCAGCGAAACGGTATCTATCGCGCTGCTCTCGCTGGTCGCGATGCTGGTGTTGCTCTTCATGATTACCCGAACCTGGCGCGGGACGCTTTTGCCGTTGATTGCAGGGCTCGTTTCAGCGACCTGGGCGCTTGGTATCGGCTCGATGCTCGGTTACAACTTCGACCCGTTGGTGATTGTCGTCGCCTTCATCATTACCGCGCGCGCATTCTCGCATTCGGTCCAATTGATCACGCGATTTGATGATCTGGCCGTGGGCCGGGAAATCGAGCCACGGGCGGCTGCACAGGAATCGATGCGTGAATTGTTCCGCCCCGGCATGCTCGGGTTGTGGGCCGACGCGGGCGCGGTTCTTTGCGTGATCATCACGCCGATACCACTGATGCACAAAGTCGCCATCATCGGCTCGATCTGGGTCATGACGATTACGATTTCCGCCGTGGTGTTGACGCCGGTCCTGCTGTCGTGGATCAAGCGTCCCGATCGATACGTTCACCCCATCCGGCTGGATGGTGTTCTGGCTATCTTCACGGGTTCCGCCACATGGGTGGTCACGACCCGTGCACGCTACTTCGTCGTGCCCCTTACCGCGATTCTCCTCGCCGGGTTCTTCTTCGAAGCCACGCGGCTGACCGTGGGTGACGCAAGCGCCGGCTCGCCGATCTTGCGGCAAGACTCCGCCTTCAACGAGGCCAGTGCCCTGATCAACAGCAATTATCCAGGGTCCGAGCAGATGTTCGTTGCCGTTGAAGGGGATGCGCCTGACGCGCTCAAGAGTCCAGAAGTGCTGGATTGGATGCTCAGGTTTTCGCGCTTTATGGAGCGCCAGCCGGAAATCGGCGGAAGCATTTCGCTGGCAGATATCGTCGTGGACATCCGCAGAAATCTTCATGAGGGCAATCCCCGCTATCGGGAACTCGGCAGCGATGCGCTTGAGAACGGAGAACTTATCAACTTTTACCTGCAGGGCTCCAGTCCGGGTGACCTGAATCAGTTTACTGACGTGCAGTTCCAAGACGGCGCAGTCACGATGTTTTTCCATGATCGCAAGGGAGAAACGTTGCGCCAGGCAATCCACAACGCGGGGACGTTCATTACAGAAAATCCGCTTTCGCACGCGACGCCGCGTTTGGCTGGCGGTGTGCTCGGAAACATTGCGGCGGTCAACGAAATTCTGTTGCGTGATCAAGTCAAAGCCATCGCCCTGGCATTTCTCGTGGTTGTTCTGTGTTGCCTGGTGGCTTATCGCACATCGGTCAGTGGCGTGTTCTTCATTGTCCCCGTGCTGATTTCCAATGTTGTCACCTTTGCTTTCATGGCATGGCACGGCATTGGTATGAGCATCAGCACCTTGCCGGTCGTTGCGCTTGGTATCGGACTAGGCGTGGATTACGCCTTCTACATCGTTGATGGCATCAAGGAACACCTCGAAAACAACCCTC
>CAJDWH010000041.1_pt1 | contig 15364 bp, 17 predicted proteins | sample 7391531 | NCBI WGS metagenome assembly CAJDWH01 (sample SAMEA7055715, study PRJEB34461) | soil metagenome | biome: terrestrial ecosystem; feature: Peninsula; material: soil | place: Antarctica | collected 2016
GACCGGAGCGAGCAGGGAGATCGCCGGGTTGCCTCTGCATTTCACGCTTTGCGTCGGGCAGGATAATGCTGGCTACCACACCGAATGCGAGACGCTGCCGGCGGCTGTTCCAGTGGCCTCGAGTTGATGAATCGTCTGGTGACTAGGGCGAAGCCTGCGCGAAGCCTCCGATCAAGCCTTGCCCGCGCATCCACTCCAGGGTTTCGGCTAGCAACCGGTCCAATGGTGTCTCGACATAGTCGAGCTCGCGTCGGGCCTTGGCTGAATCCACCTGCAGATATTGGCAGGTCAGGGCGGCGCTCTCGGGAGTGACGCTGGGCTCGCGCCGGCTGAGGCGCGACCAGGCGTTGGCGAGATGGGCAAATGCCATCAGGGCCGGTACCGGCGTCGCACCCCGTGGCGTCCGCTTGCCCAGCATTGCACCTACCCGATGGACGAAGTCGACGAAGCTGGCTTGCTCGCCGCCGAGCAGATAGGCCTGCCCGAAGCGCTGGCGCTGCCAGGCGCGTACTTGGGCCTTGGTGATCTCGCGCACGTCGGCAAACACGCCGATGCCGGGAGGAATGCCGGGCAGCTTGCCACGGTCGATCAGCATGATCAGGCGCGCCCAGTTGCGACGATCGCCCGGGCCCAGGATGTGCGTGGGGTTGAATACGATCCATGGCAGCCCGACGTGGCGCACGCCCTGTTCGCCGAGGAACTTGCTGCGTTCGTAGTTGATCCAGCTGTCGCCGCCGCGTTGCGGAGTCGATTCGTCAATCGGGCCGCGCACGCGGTGCGACCATGCGGACACCGAAGAGGTGTGCATGAAAGCCTGCACCCCTGCGGCCTCGCTGGCCTGCAGCAGGTTGACGGTGCCGTCGACGTTGGTGGCGGTCTGTGCGGCTGCGCAGCGACTCCACATACTGGTGTCTGCGGCGGCATGGAAAACTGCCGCACAACCGGCAAGCGCAGCCTGAAGGCTGGCGCGGTCGGTCAAGTCCGCGCGTACCGGCAAGCCACCCTGAGCTTGGATCGCCGCATCCGACTCAGCCCGCCGTGACAGTGCTTTGACCGTGCAGCCGGCAGCGCGAAGTTCATACAGCAGGTGAGCACCGAGGAACCCGCTGGCGCCAGTGAGAAATACGGTGGTCATCCCGGTCTCTCGCGGGCTGAGATATTGATCATGGCGGGTGACGCGGTGATCAGCCTTGCGTGATCACTTGTCTTTCTTTTTTTCCTGTTTGGCGGCGCGTTTTTCTTTAAGCGTCTTGCTCGGCTGCTTCTTCTGGCTTTTCTTTGAATCCAGGCCCTTGCTCATGTTGTTCTCCGTGATGCGGTCGGTGGTTGTTGACCAGTGTAGGCTGTTCGCGCGCCGACCGGGAGGGGCTGCCGGAGGAGGTTCAGGAAGCGGCGGTTTCGAGTGCGAAGTGTTGTTCGAGATCGTGCTGGCAGCGAGCGATCACGGCGGGAGCGATGATGCCGGGCCAATTATTGCTCAGGTCCGTGTCGCCAGCGAATCCGCCGCATTCGACCAGCATGCGTGTGCTTGCGAGGCTGTCCGCGATCGACAGTGCTCGGCTCAATGCTGGTCCGGCGACGGTGATCGGAACGTGGCACTCAGTCAGTGCCTCCAGTACGCGCGCGGGCAATTCCCATTGTCGTGCGGCTTGCAATGACAGCCGGCTTGCGAGCACCGCGCAATTTCGGACAAAGCCGGACGAGAGCGCAGGGGGCGTCTCGCCAGGCATCAACTGGTCCAGCAACCGCACCACGGCTCCGGTGCCGGCGTGGCGGACAATGCCGGCCAGATAGGCCTCGAATGAATCACAACCAAACTGCCGGCCCAACCATGCGCAGGCATGCGCGCAGCGTTCCGCATGCCCCCAGAGATGCTGGCCCGCGGCGTGGCTCATGGTTCCCGCGTTGGCCTGGAGGATCGGCTTCATGACGTGCTGGGTAATCACGCGACGCAAGCCATCCTGGCCCAGCAGCACGACGGCTTGTTGCAGGCTGCTGATCGGCTGTGCCGAGCGGTAGAACACGGTGCTGGTGGCGCGCATCACCTCGCCCACCATCAGCGGATCGCGGCCGACCAGCTTGGCCAGTTCGCGGCCGGCGACATCGTCGTTCTTCAGAGTGCGCAGCAGTTGCGGCAGGACGGTTGGCAAACGCGGCAGACTGCGCAGGTCGAAGCGCGCGCTGAGCAGATCGAGGCGTCGTAGCATGGCCAGCTCGGCCGGGTTAGGTTCGTCATTCCGGGCCGGCGGCAGGCCGAACACGAGTCGGTGAAAGCCCTCATCGATCTGTTCGAGTGACGGTACCGGCAACACCTGGTCAGCGACCAACGGTGGAGTGGGCACGGACGCAGACGCAGACGCTGCTTCCGCAACTGGGCGGGTGCGTCTGACTGTTGTCTCGCGGCGCGGAAAAACGCGCCGCCACATGCTTCCCAACATTGGGCCTGCCCCTTTTTTCCGTGCGTCAATTCCGCCTGTCAGACACTCCTATCGGCCGCGAACTACAAAAGTTGAGTTGTCACCATCGGCCAGGCTATTCCGCGAGGCTGCGGGTGATGTCTCTGGCAATCGTGCCGTCTGCCCCCAAATCATGGGCCTCTGTTCTGCGGGAATGCGCGATGATTCCGTTCTCCATACTCGATCTGGCTCCGGTCACACAAGGTAGCGACGCCAGCCAGGCTTTCCGCAACACGCTGGATCTGGCACAGCTGGGCGAGCGCCTCGGCTACCGGCGCTACTGGCTGGCGGAGCATCACAATATTCCCGGGATTGCCAGCGCCGCGACTGCGGTGCTGATCGGCCACGTCGCCGGTGGCACGTCGACCATCCGTGTCGGTGCGGGCGGCATTATGCTGCCCAACCACGCACCGTTGCAGGTGGCCGAGACCTTCGGCACGCTGGCATCGCTGTATCCGGGTCGGATTGACCTCGGTCTGGGCCGCGCGCCGGGCACCGATCAGGCTACCGCACGGGCGCTGCGCCGCTATTTCGACAGCGCCGACGCGTTCCCGCAGGACGTGCTGGAACTACTTGGCTATTTCGAGCCAGCACAGCTCGGTCAGCCGGTGCGTGCGGTGCCAGGTGCCGGCGTCGAAGTACCGGTGTGGCTGCTTGGTTCCAGTCTGTTCAGTGCTCGGCTGTCAGCCCGGCTCGGCCTGCCGTTTGCGTTTGCCTCACACTTTGCACCGGATGCGATGGACGAGGCGCTGGCCCTTTATCGGCGCGATTTCACGCCCTCCAGTCGACTGCAGCAGCCCTACGCCATGCTTGGTCTCAACGTGGTGGCGGCGGGCAGCGACGCCGAGGCGCGGCGGGCTTTCACCACTCAGCAGCAGAGCTTCGTCAACTTGCGTCGCGGTCGACCGGGCCTGGTTCCGCCGCCGATCGACGATATCGAGGCGTACTGGACGCCGCCGGAAAAATTGATGGTGGAGCACTCGTTGGCTTGTGCCGTGGTGGGCGGTGCCGCCACGGTGAGGGACGGCATCGCCGCTTTCATCGAGCGGCATCATCCAGACGAATTGATGCTCACGGCCAACGTGTTTGAGCATGCTGCGCGACGGCAATCGTTCGAAATCGCTGCGGCCGTGCGCGAATCCCTGTCGGTCAGCTGAAGACGAGACGCAGTCGCGGCCCGTCGATCGGCCATAATGGGGGTTTATTCGTATGTTGAAGCCACACCATCCATGAAAACCCCCAAGGGACTGCAGGAACTGATTGACGAGGGCGTGATTGATCAGGTGCTCCGGCCGCTCAAGAGTGGCAAGGAAGCCTCGGTCTACGTCGTTCGTTGCGGCGACGATATCCGTTGCGCCAAGGTCTACAAGGACCTGGGGCAGCGTAGTTTCCAGGCGCGCGTGCAATACCAGGAAGGACGCAAGGTACGCGGCAGCCGACAGGCACGTGCGATGAGCAAGGCCACCAAATTCGGTCGCAAGGAAGCCGAGGACGCGTGGAAGAACGCCGAGGTCGAAGCGCTGTACCAACTGGCCGCCGCCGGCGTGCGCGTGCCCAGACCCTTTGGTTACTTCAGCGGAGTGCTGGTGATGGAACTGATCACCGATGCGGATGGCCATTCGGCGCCGCGGCTTGGCGAGGTCGAGTTGTCGACGGATGAGGCACGCGATTACCACCGTTTTCTGATGCAACAGGTCGCACGCATGTTGTGCGTGGGCCTGATCCACGGCGACTTGTCCGAGTACAACGTACTGGTCGGGCCGGACGGCCCGGTGATCATCGACTTGCCGCAGGTGGTCAGCGCCTCGGGCAACAACAGTGCCCGCATGATGCTGCGTCGTGACGTGGGCAACATCACGATCAGCTTGTCGCGTTTCGTGCCCGAACTGCTCGACACGCATTATGGCGAGGAGATGTGGGCACTGTACGAACTGGGCGAGTTGCATCCAGATAACGAGCTGACCGGCCAGTTCGAGTTCGACGAACGCATCGCCGATGTCGACAGCGTGATGCAGTCGATCATCGACGCGCGCGAAGAGGCGATCATCCGTCAGCAGGGTCGCGAAGCAGCCGCGCAGGAAGATTGAACTCGCGTAAATTCCAGCCGAAACCGGCTGGAATTTGCTGCGTGCGGGTGGGCGTCAGGGTGCGTTGACGTCCAGCAATTCCACGTCGAACACGAGCGACGCGTTTGGGGGGATGTCACCGCCAGCGCCGCGTGCGCCATAACCCAACGCCGCCGGGATCAGCAAGGTACGCTTGCCACCCACGCGCATGCCGGCCACGCCCTCGTCCCAGCCTTTGATCACGCGGCCCGCGCCAAGCTCGAAGGTGAACGGCTCGCCGTGGTCGCGCGAACTGTCGAACTTGCTGCCGTGCTTGTCCTCGGCGGCATCGGCGTACAACCAGCCGGTGTAGTGCACGGTTACTTTCATGCCAGGTGTAGCTTCGGCGCCGGTGCCGACCTTGGTGTCGATCGTGGTGAGTTTGTCGACCTGGCCCGAGGCCTGGGCCGGCGGCGTAGCCGTACATGCAGCAAGGGAGAGCAGGGCAAACAGGGACAATAACCAGCGCATGGAGTGACTCCGAATGGATAGGTGGCAGGAAGGATGGGGGGTAAAAGGTCAGCTCACGGTTTCGCGTGGCGCCATGCGCACGACCGGATCGACGGCTACAGCGTCGGCGTCGCTCAAGAGTTGCAACTCGCCATCCTGGATCAGGCACTGCAAGCGCATGCCACGCTGCAGCAGCGCGACCAGGTCAGCGACGGTGGACACAGGAATATCCAGCACGGTGAGGTTCTTGTGGCGCACCAGCGCGGCGCCGACCTTGTTCCACCAGAGCTCCGCCACATGGCCGCCGTAGTTGATCACCACCACCTGGCGTGAGCGGCCACAAGCCTTGCGGATGCGCGTTTCGTCGGGCTGACCGACGTCGATCCACAGTTCGATTTCGTCGGTATACGCCTTGCGCCACAGTGCGGGTTCGTCCTCATCGCTGAGGCCCTTGCCGAACTCCAGGCGCTCACTCGCATACAGCGCGAACGCCAGCAGCCGCACCATCAGTCGCTCTTCGGTTTCCGACGGGTGCCGGGCCAGAGTCAGGGCATGGGTCGCGTAGTAGTTCCGGTCCATGTCGCTGATTTGCAGTTCGACCTTGTGGATGGTGGCGTTCAGTGCCATGCGAGGTGCCGAGAAAAGGATAACCGTGCATTGTACGCGCACCCGGCCGCTAGACTGGCGTGATCATGTCGAGCCCGCCCTTCCGTCGCGACAGCCAGGCCAGCACCGTGCACCTGCCGGTGGGGGAGTGGACCAGTGTGCTGGACGCGCTGTGCGCCTGCTTCCCTGCGATCAGTCGCGGGCAGTGGCTGGATCGGATCAGCCGAGGACGGGTGCTGGACGGCGACGGAGCGGCCATCGCCGTGGATTCGCCATATCGCGCCGGTCTGCGCGTCCACTATTACCGCGAGGTCGTGGACGAAGCGACGATACCGTTCACCGAGACCGTGTTGCACGCAGACGAGCATCTGGTGGTGGCGGACAAGCCGCACTTCCTGCCGGTGACGCCAGCGGGCGGCTTTGTTGAGCAGACGCTACTGCGACGCCTGGTCCGGCGCCTGGGCAATCCGCAACTGGTGCCGCTGCACCGGATCGATCGGGCGACAGCGGGACTGGTGCTGTTCTCGGCCAATCCGGCCAGTCGCGGCGCGTACCAGTCGTTGTTCCGTGAGCGTCGCATCGACAAATTCTACGAAGCGCTGGCGCCACCCTTGCAGGCGTCGACGTTTCCCTTGTGGCGGCGCTCGCGCCTCGTCCGTGGTGAGCCGTTCTTCCGCATGCGCGAAGTTGACGGCGAGGCCAACAGCGAAACCCGCCTCGAGGTGATCGAACGTAGCGAGGACTGCTGGCGCTATGTGCTGCACCCGATCTCCGGGCGCAAGCACCAGTTGCGGGTGCACATGGCCGCGCTCGGTGCGCCGATCCTGCACGACCCGTTCTATCCCGATCTGGCGGAATCGCTGGCGGACGATTATCGACGCCCGTTGAAATTGCTGGCGCAAGGATTGGCCTTTGTCGATCCGCTGTCGGGCGAACCCCGAAGCTTCCGAAGCGGACTGACGCTGGGCGATTGTCGCGCCTGATCAATGTGTCTGATCAGTCCGGCGGAGTCTTGTCCTTGTAGCTGCACAGGTCGCGCAGCACGCACTGCGGACAATTCGGCTTGCGCGCCTTGCACACATAGCGGCCGTGCAGGATCAGCCAGTGATGGGCGTCCTGGCGGAACTCCGGCGGGATCACCTTGACCAACTTGTCCTCCACGATCCGCACGTTCTTGCCAGGCGCCAGCCCGGTGCGGTTGGCGACGCGGAAAATGTGCGTGTCGACCGCGATGGTCGGCTCGCCGAAAGCCGTGTTGAGCACCACGTTGGCCGTCTTGCGGCCGACACCCGGTAACGCTTCAAGTGCTTCGCGGCTGCGCGGCACGTCGCCGCCGTGCAGATCCAGCAACAGCCGGCACAGCGCGATCACGTTCTTGGCCTTGGCGTTGAACAGACCGATAGTGCTGATGTACCGCTTCAGCCCGTCTTCGCCCAGATCGAAAATGGCCTGCGGTGTGTTGGCTACCGGGAACAGCTTGCGGGTGGCCTTGTTCACGCCGACGTCGGTGGCTTGCGCCGACAGCACCACCGCGACCAGCAGTTCGAACGGCGTGGTGTATTTGAGTTCAGTGGTGGGATGCGGGTCGAGTTCGTGCAGTCGCCGAAACATTTCGGTGACGTCGGCGCGTTTCATGATTTCGGTCCTTGCTTCTTCGCCTTCGCGCGGGCCAGGGCCTCCAAGACCGGATTGCGCTGTACGCCGCCGACGGCCGCCTTGCGCGCGGCAAGTTCGGCCTCGCGCTCGGCGCGCTCGCGCGAAAGGCGTGCCTCGCGACGCTGGAAATGTTCGCGCGCGGCGTCAGCGTGGGCATCGTCGATCTGCTCGACGGGCATGGGCACCAGCTCGATGCAGTCGACCGGGCACGCAGCCACGCACAGTTCGCAGCCGGTGCAGTCATCGGCGAGCACGCTATGCATCAGCTTCGACGCCCCCACGATCGCATCGACCGGGCAGGCCTGGATGCACTTGGTGCAACCGATGCAATCCGCCTCCACGATACGCGCCAGCATGCGTGGTTTTTCGGTGCCGTGGTCGGGATTCAGCGGCAGCTCTGGTACGTGCAGCAGCGCCGCAAGCTTCTTTATGCCTTCCGCGCCGCCGGGCGGGCATTGGTTGATCTGCGCTTCGCCGCGGGCAATCGCCTCCGCATACGGCCGGCAGCCGTGGTAACCGCATTGCTCACATTGCGTCTGCGGCAACAGGGCGTCGATGCGCTCGGTCAGGGTGTCGATGGGATCACTCATGTTTTACAGTTCGAACAAACGATAATCGCCGTTCATTGTCCCGCAATTGACCATCCAGTGTGGACAGTCTCCAGGAGAGCTGCATGAAACCATCTTATCTCGCGTCCCTGATGCTGGTTGCCGCGCTCGGCGGGGCCGGGTCCACCATGCTGACCCATGCCGGTCCGGCACAGGCCGAACCGACAACCGAGTCATCACCCGAGACAATCACGGTGTTGATCGATGCCACCTTCGGCTTCCGCAAGAAGCATCTGGCCAAACAGCTCACCAAGTCACACGCCGAATTTGCCGCGCGCGGCTATCATTTTGTGGATATGGAGAACTACGTCGAAAACGGTGATTTGGTAGGTGTGTTCGTGACTTATACGCGGCGTTAGCCTGTTCAGCGGAGGTGGCGCAGGGCTCCACGCCGCGACCGGCGTCAAGCAGGACTACGCGGTTTTTCGGTGCCATGCTCGGGAACCAGACACGATACTGGCTGTCGCAGAAGCGCAGCCAACTTTTTGATATCGGGGGACCATTGCGAGGACACGGATCGGCGTGCCCATCGCTGCTGGCAATCGCCTCGGCTTAGGGGCGGCAGTCGTGATAACCACATGGTTCGCATGGGATCTGCCCCAGCACCGCGTCGATCTGCGCCGACAGCGCGGAGCGTCCGGTGGCCGTGTATGCCATATTGTGGCGCAATCGGGCAGCGGACCGATGGCTTGAACTTTCGCGCCTTGCCATCACCTCTGCACACAGCACAGCCGATATCGGCAATCTGGCACGAACACCCAAGGAATCATGCATGCGCAACATCGACTTCACTATCGCCACTCTCGCCGAGGAAGCGAGCCCGGTTATGCCGGACAAGCGTCCGCCGCAGATCGAGGAGCGGCTGTTCAAGGCGCGCACAATCCTGATCTATGGTGGCATCGATCAGAAGCTGGCCGAGCGCGTCACTGCGCGCATGCTTGCCATGCAATACGAAAGCGATGATCCGATCACGATCTTCATCAACAGCCAGGGTGGCCACGTCGAATCCGGCGATACCCTCTACGATTTGATCAAATTCGTGAAGCCCGAAGTGCGGATCGTTGGCACCGGCTGGGTCGCCAGTGCTGGCGCGCTGATCTACGCGGCGGTGAAACACGAGAACCGCTTTAGTCTGCCCAATACGCGTTTCTTGCTGCACCAGCCCTCTGGCGGTGCCGGCGGTTCGGCCAGCGAGATCGAGATTCACGCGCGCGAAATCATCCGCATGCGCAAGCGCCTCAACGAGATCTTCGCGCGCGAAACCGGGCAGACCTACGAGCGCATCGCCAAGGATACCGAGCGCGACTACTGGATGTCCGCCGAAGACGCCCAGGCTTACGGTCTGGTGGGCAAGATCATCCAGAACGCCAGCGACCTGGATTGATGCCGCCGGTGTGATGAACACGATCCCCGCCGTGTGCGGGGGTCGTGCCTGGTCCGGCGACTATCTGACAGTTGCTCCCGGCCTGGCACCCTGGTCGGCATCGAGCAGGAACAGATCGCTGCCGCCGTCGCCTGCCGACAGGATCATGCCTTCGGACAGGCCGAAACGCATCTTGCGCGGCGCAAGGTTGGCGATGAATACCACGTTGCGGCCGACCAGTTTCTCCGGCTCGCCATAGGCGGCGCGAATGCCGGAGAAAATCTGGCGCTTGCCCAGTTCACCGGCATCCAGTTCGAAGCGCAGCAGTTTCTCCGAGCCTTCCACGAATTCGCAAACGACGACCGTGCCGATGCGCAAGTCCAGCCGCGCGAACTCGTCGATGCCGATGGTGGCGGGATCGCTGGTGGCGGCTGGCGTCGTGGCGGGTTTGGCAATTTCGATCATGGATTTCTTCTTCGGAGCTTTGGGTGGCTCAGGCGAGGTGCCGAGCGATTCCTTCGAGGCCTCGACCATCGCGGCGATGCGCTTGGGATCGATGCGGGTCAGTAGGGGTTCGAACGGGTTGACGGTGTGTCCGTGCAGTTCCCGACGGGCGTCGTCGAAACTGGTGATCGGTGCAGCAAGGAATTGTTCGGCGTCGGCCACGGTGGCCGGCAGTACTGGTTTGAGCAGACCCGACAGTAGACGAAACCCGTGCAGCGCCAGTGTGCAGACTTGCTGCAGCTCGTCGCGGCGGCTTTCGTCCCTGGCGATCACCCACGGTGCCTTGGCTGCGATATAGCCGTTTACGAGGTCGGCGATGGTGACGAAACGACGGGTAACCTCGGCGAATTCACCCTGCTCATACAGCTGCTCGGCACCGTCGTAATGCGACAGCAACGTCTGCCATAGCGCACTTTCCTCGGGTTCGAAATGATCGGCCAGTTCGCCGCCGAAGAATTTCTGCACGAAGCCTGCGGTGCGACTGGCGATGTTCACCCACTTGCCGATCAGGTGCGAGTTGATGCGCTCCTCGAACGCCTTGAGGTCGAGGTCCACGTCCACCGGCGCATCGCTGAGCATGGTGGCGAAGTAGTAGCGCAGGAATTCCGGATGGATGCCGGCGTCCAGATAAGTGCGTGCCTGGATGAAGGTGCCGCGCGATTTGGACATCTTGGCGCCGTTGACGGTCAGGTAACCGTTGACGTGCAGTGCGGTGGGCGTGCGAAAGCCAGCGCCGTGCAGCATCGCCGGCCAGAACAGGCCGTGGAAGTTGATGATGTCCTTGCCGATGAAGTGGTGCATCTCCGCCGTGCTGTCGGCGCCGAGGAAGTCATCGAACTTCAGCGTGGAGCCGGGCTGGTCGCACAGCGCCTTGAAGCTGGCTAGATAACCCACCGGGGCGTCCAGCCAGACGTAAAAAAATTTGCCCGGTGCGTCGGGGATCGGAAAGCCGAAATACGGCGCGTCGCGCGAGATATCCCAGTCTTTCAGACCGCCGTCCAGCCATTCGCGCAGCTTGGCTTCCACGCCACGGTTAGCCACCGGTTTGCCGTCGGAGAACTTGCCGGCGAACCAGTCGCGCAGCAACGGCTCGAATTTGGACAGCTCGAAGAAGTAGTGCTCGGAATCGCGCAACTCGGGCGCGGCGCCGGACATCACCGAATGAGCGTTGATCAAGTCGGTCGGCGCGTAGGTCGCGCCACATTGTTCGCAGTTGTCGCCGTATTGATCCGGTGCGCTGCAGCTCGGACAGATGCCCTTGATGTAGCGGTCCGGCAGGAACATCTGCTTTTCCGGATCGAACAGTTGCTTGATGGTGCGCCTGGCAATGTAGCCACCATCACGCAGTCGGGTGTAGATCAGCGAAGCCAGCTCGCGGTTCTCATCTGAATGCGTGGTGTGATAATGGTCGAAGCTGAAGTGGAAATCGCTGAAATCGGCTTCGTGCCCGGCGCGAATCTGCGCGATGAACGCCTCGGGAGTCACCTCGGCCTTCTCGGCGGCCAGCATGATCGGTGTGCCGTGGGCGTCGTCCGCGGACACGAAATACACCTCGTTGCCCATCATTCGTTGCGCTCGGACCCAGATGTCGGTCTGGATATAACCCAGCATGTGGCCCAAGTGCAGTGGACCATTGGCATAGGGCAGGGCGTGAGTAACGAGCAGACGACGAGACATGGTAAGCAAGCTTCGGGGATGACTGCGCATTATGGCATGGCCGTCCAAACCGGTCGCGCGCTGGTTACCAGCGGCTGCAACGAAAAAGCGCGCCGGAGCGCGCTTTGGTTCGCCTGTTCGCAGCCGGTCAGGTCAGGGTTGCCGTTCCCATACCTGCGAGCGGCCGATAAAGGAGAAGCCGATGAAACCACGCACGTTAAGCTTCTGGCCACCATCGAGCATCGAGAGTTTCACCTTGTAGACCTTGCCGGTCTTGGGGTCGAGGATGTGGCCGCCACCCCAAGTGCTCCCACTCTGGTGCACGTCCCACATGATGTTCAGGCCTTCGACGGGTTTGTCCTTGCGCTCCCCGTCGCATTCCTTGCATAGCGCCACGTCGCCGTCGCGAGCGATGTCCTCCGGACTGCGGTTGAGCAACTTGACGATGTGCGCCTGCAGCTCACCGTTGTTGTCCGTGATCTCCACGATGGACTTGGCCTGGTGGGTTTCATCATCGATGGTCTTCCAGGTACCAACTGGTGTGTCGGTGGCCGCCATCACGGTACCGACGGCGAAGAGCAGGCTGGTGGCGATAGCAAAACGAAACGCAAGTTTCATGGTGTTCCTCCCGTACGAAAGCGTATGGAACGGAGACTGGCGAGGATCGGCGAAGCCGTCAAGCTGCATTGCGCAAACGCCCGGGAACCGTTCAGCTACGAGCCGCGTGCTGATCTGTGTCAGCCAGCGGTACAGACCGCGCTGGCATAATGAGTACTTGTCATCCATCACTCAGAGCCGACATGACGCAGTTGAACGAAGCCCACGTCCGCCAGATCCTCGGCGGTCTGACCGACTCCCATACCGGCGCCACGCTGGATGCGGGCGTGCGGGCGATCGGCGTGGACGGCGCCAGGGTCTCCGTGGATCTGCAACTGGGCTATCCGGCAGCCGGCGCGATCGATGCGATCAGTATTCGGGTGCGTGACGCGTTGGAGGCGGATCCGGCGATCGAATCCGCTGCGGTCTCCGTGACCTGCCGTATCCATACTGGGGCCGTTGCCGAGCGTGAAGAACATCATCGTGGTGGCTTCGGGCAAGGGTGGCGTGGGCAAGTCCACGGTTTCGGCCAACTTGGCGCTGGCTCTGCAGGCCGAGGGTGCGAAGGTCGGTGTACTGGACGCGGATATTTATGGCCCCAGCCAGCCAACCATGCTTGGCGTCAGCGGCAAACCGAGCTCGCCGGACGGCAAGAGCATCATCCCGATGCAGGCCCACGGCATGCCGGTGATGTCGATCGGTTTCCTGGTCGAGGCCGACACGCCGATGATCTGGCGCGGCCCGATGGTTACTCAGGCGATGATGCAACTGCTCACCGACACCCGCTGGGAGCAGTTGGACTATCTCATCGTGGATCTGCCGCCGGGCACCGGCGACATCCAGCTCACGCTGTCGCAGAAGGTGCCGGTAGCCGGTGCGGTGATCGTCACCACGCCACAGGACATTGCTCTGCTGGACGCGCGCAAGGCTTTGAAAATGTTCGAGAAGGTTGAAGTTGCAGTGCTTGGCGTGGTGGAAAACATGGCCACCCACGTCTGCTCGAACTGCGGTCACGAGGAACACATTTTTGGCGAGGGTGGCGGTGCGCGCATGGCAGCACAGTACGGGGTGCCGTACCTGGGTTCGCTGCCGCTGGACATCCGTATCCGTGAACAGACGGATGGCGGCAATCCCACCGTGGCGGCGATACCGGATTCCGACCTCGCGGCCCGTTACCGCGAGATTGCCCGCAATGTCGCCGGGCGGCTGTCGCGCCAGCCGCGCAACAAGTCGCTGGGCCTGGGCAAGATCGTGGTGCAGGGCGTACCTGTCGCATAGCGCCATTTCGCGAACCTGGATGTCGTGCCCGTGGATAGGGGCCGGCAAGCAAGCTACTGCTGGACAGCGCTTGCCGATGCGGCAGAATCAGATGTTTGTGGGGGCAGCGGATCGCCTGGCTGGCGTATCGGCACCCTGACCATGTATTTTTGTGGTTTTGTGCCCGGCAGGAGTCAGCGTGAGCATCAAGTCCGACAAGTGGATCCGCCGCATGGCGCGGGAACAGGGCATGATCGAGCCGTTCGAGGCCGGCCAGGTCAAGCTGCGCGGTAGCGAGAAGCTGGTGTCCTACGGTACCTCCAGTTACGGCTACGACGTGCGCTGCGCGCGCGAGTTCAAGATCTTCACCAACATCAACTCCACCATTGTCGACCCGAAGGCGTTCGATCCATCGAGCTTTGTCGATGTCGAGGCGGACGTGTGCATCATCCCGCCCAACTCATTCGCGCTGGCGCGCACCGTGGAATTCTTCCGTATCCCGCGCAAGGTGTTGACGATCTGCCTGGGCAAAAGCACTTATGCGCGTTGCGGCATCATCGTCAACGTGACGCCGCTTGAGCCGGAATGGGAAGGGCACGTGACGCTGGAGTTCTCCAATACCACGCCGCTTCCCGCGAAGATCTATGCGAACGAAGGCGTGGCGCAGATGCTGTTTCTCGAATCCGACGAGGAGTGCGAGACCAGCTACAAGGATCGCGGCGGCAAGTATCAGGGCCAGCAAGGTGTGACCCTGCCGCGCACTTGAAAGTGCGCCTGGCCGAACGGCGTCATTCATCGACGATCCACGGCTCGGCAGGCTGCTAGACTTCACCGCTGCAACGAATGCGTTTCCAGGAGAGCTGCATGAGCCGAATTTCCACCCTGCTTGTCCGCATGACCGCTGCGATCGCGCTGGGCAGCGTCCTGCTGCTTGCCGGTTGCCATCGCGGCGAAGTCAAGAAAGAACAGATTGCCGCGTCGACTACCGGCCAGTACGACGTGGTCATGAAGGCCTACAAAGATAGTCAGTTCCTCATCGATGGTGCAGTGTTGTCGGCGCTGGACGCGGGCAGCCATTTCGCCTATCTGCGTGACCAGGGTCGCCTGCCCAAGAAGGTGCTGCTGATCGACAGTGATGACTCCAAGGTTCGCAAGGCGCACCTGCAATACTTGGCGCGCATGTCGATCGACTATGGATTCCACGCCTACTTTGTCGACGGCAAGGGGCGTTTGACCGAGATCAGCCCGGTCGACGTCAAGGCACGCCAGCTCGAGGACAAGAAAATACGTGCGCCCTTGCCGGACAGTAATAACAGCCCCGACGCAAGCGGCAGGCCCTACGAGAATCCCTCACAGCGGTACTGATTCGGCAACAACCGAATTCTGGACTCAGGAAACGAAGCCCGTGGCGAGAGCCGCGGGCTTTTCGTATGCCAGCAGGATCAGTGGAGCTGGCCGACGTACGCATCGCTGACTTTCGCGACGATAACGACGATCGGCACCGCATGAAAGCGCAGGGTGGCGCCGATCACGACGACCGCAGCGCCGAACAGAGATCAGTAGTTCACGCGAGCCTCGGCTGAGCCGGTTGTAGAAAAGTCACGCAGCGCCCGGGGCAGCGATACGTACGCCCGCTTGTTCCAGCGCGGCGCGCAGCTTGCGTGCCAACTGCACCGCTTGGGTGCCGTCGCCGTGCAGGCAGAGTGTGTCTGCCTGCAACGCCACCGATTCGCCGTGCGCCGCGACGACCTTGCCCTCGCGAACGATGTTCAGCGCCTGCGCGGTGGCAGTCTCGGTGTCGTCGATCACGGCACCGGTCTCACCACGTGGTTGGAGTGAGCCATTCGCGAGATAGCGCCGGTCGGCAAACGCTTCCGCCGCCACCGGCAATCCGAGCGCGGAGCCGGCGTCGAGCAACGCCGAGCCGGCGAGGCCGAACAGGATCATTTGAGGATCGAACGTGTGCACGGCACAGGCGATCGCATCGGCTAGCACGCGATCACGCGCGGCCATGTGGTAGAGCGCACCATGTGGCTTGACGTGGGCCAGCCGGGTTCCGGTCGCCCGGCAAAACGCCGCCAAGGCACCGATCTGGTACAGCGTCAT
>CAJDWH010000089.1_pt1 | contig 15067 bp, 15 predicted proteins | sample 7391531 | NCBI WGS metagenome assembly CAJDWH01 (sample SAMEA7055715, study PRJEB34461) | soil metagenome | biome: terrestrial ecosystem; feature: Peninsula; material: soil | place: Antarctica | collected 2016
CATGGCGGAGGAACTCCGCGGCGATGCGCTGGTCAAGGATGGACGCATGGATGACGCACGCAAGGCCTATCAGAAGGCCATGTCGGCACTGAGCGAGGACGCCCCTCAACGCGGCGCCTTGCAGATGAAACTCGATGATCTGGCCGTGGCCGGGAAGCAGGGTGCATGAAAAGATTTTTGTTGATCACACTTGCTTCGCTGGCCTTCCTCGCAGGTTGCCATTCGTTCAAGAAGGAAAACGTCCAGCCGCCGACACCGCTGGCCAAGGATTTTACGCCGACTGTCCAGGTGACCCGCCTGTGGCGCGCCCGAGTAGGTGACGGCGCCGGCCTGAGTGGCGTGCGACTGCGCCCGACCGTGGTCGATGGCGTGCTTTACGCCGACAGCACTGACGGCAAGCTGGCGGCGTTCGATGCAACCAGTGGCAAGACGTTGTGGACGAAAAGTTCGCGCACACACGGCTGGTTCGGCTGGGGCGACAAGAAGCGCACGGACGCCATGTATGCGGGCGGTCCGGTGGTCAGTGGCGACCTGCTGGTTGTCGGCACCCTGGATGGCCATGTCTATGGCGTTGACGCGAAAGACGGCAGCCCGCGCTGGGAAGCCGATCTGGACACCCAGGTGCTGACCTCGCCGGTAATCGTCGGTAAAGACGTCGTGGCCCGTGGCAGCAATGGACGGATTTACTCACTGGATGCCGCCACCGGCGAGCGCCAATGGGTGTACGACCAAGGCAGCGTGCCGCTGCTGAGCGTGCGCGGCAATGGTCCGCTATTGATTGCCAACGGCGTCGTGTTCTTCGGTAGCGACGATGGCATGCTGGTGGCCGTGCGCCTGGACAACGGCACCAAGCTCTGGGAGCTGCGCCTGTCCAGCGGCGAGGGTCGTACTGAAATCGATCGTCTGGGCGACGCCGACGGCAGCATTCTGCTCGATGGCAACACCCTTTTCGGCACCGCTTATCACGGCAATCTGGTCGCCGTGGATGGCCCCAGCGGACGCCCGATGTGGTCGCATGCGTTTTCGAGCTACACCTCGCTGGCGATCAAGTACAACTCCATTTTCGGGGTCGACGACCAATCGCAGATCTGGGCCTTCGACAAGACCGGTGGCGCTGACATGTGGAAGAACGCCTCGCTGCGGTACCGCTGGCTCACCGGCCCGGCCGTGCAGGGCAACTACGTGGTAGTTGGCGACGCCGAAGGTTATGTGCATTGGCTGCAGACTGGTGACGGCGCACTCGCTGCACGTGAGCGGTTGTCGAAGAAGGCAATCCGTGCACAACCGCTGGTTGTGAACGACGTTGTCTATGTCGAGGACGTGAAGGGCCATATCGGCGCCTATCGCTTGTCCTCGCCCTGATTGCTGGAACGAAGTCTCTATCATGCTGCCCGTCGTCGCACTGGTTGGTCGCCCCAATGTTGGCAAATCGACCCTGTTCAACGTGCTCACGCGCAGCCGCGACGCCCTCGTCGCCGACATGCCCGGAGTCACCCGTGACCGCCACTATGGCGCCTGTCATCTAGGCGATCGTCCGTTTCTGGCGGTCGATACGGGTGGCTTGTCCGGCGTCGAAGAGACCATGGACACGCTCACCGCCAAGCAAGTTCGCCTCGCAATTGCCGAGGCCCATGTGCTGGTTTTCGTGGTCGACGCCCGCGAAGGGCTGCTGCCGCAGGACCATATAATCCTGAGTGAGCTGCGGCGCAGCGGCAAGCCGATCATCGCCGCGGTCAACAAGACGGACGGACTGGACGAGCAGGCCGCACTGGCCGAATTTGCTGCGTTCGGCATGGCCTCCACCTTGCCCATCGCCGCCTCGCATGGCCGTGGTACCGACGAGCTGATTGAGGCCTTGTTGCCCCTGTTGCCACCCGATGAGGATACGGCGGACGAGGCGGCGAACGAGGACGGCAGCATTCGTGTAGCCATTGTCGGCCGGCCTAATGCCGGCAAGTCGACCCTGATCAATCGCCTGCTGGGCGAGGACCGGTTGATCGTTTCCGATGTCGCCGGCACCACGCGCGATCCGATCCGGGTTCCGCTGGAACGCGACGGCAAGCGCTACACGCTGATCGACACCGCGGGCATCCGGCGCAAGGCGCGGGTCGAGGAAGCGGTGGAGAAGTTCAGCGTGATCAAGACGCTGCAGTCGATCGCCGCCGCCCAGGTGGTAGTGATGATGATCGACGCCCGCGAGAACCTGGCCGATCAGGATCTCACCCTGATCGGCTACGCCATCGACGAGGGCAGGGCGCTGGTGATCGCCATAAACAAGTGGGACGGCCTGGATGCGTATCAGCGCGCAGAATGCCTGCGTGCGCTGGATCGCCGGCTGGTTTTCGTCGACTGGGCCAAGCAGGTGCATATCTCCGCGCTGCACGGTTCGGGGCTGCGCGAGTTGATGCGTGCGGTAGTGCGCGCGCACGCCTCGGCGACCAAAGTACTGGTGTCGTCCGACCTCACCAAGACCTTGGAAAAGGCCTACGAGGGCTATCAGCCACCGCTGGTCAACGGCCACGCGCCAAAGCTGCGCTTCGCCCATCCGGGCGGCACCAATCCGCCGACCATCGTGATCCACGGCACCCGCACCAAGCACATCGCACCGGCCTACCAGCGTTATCTGGAGAACTTCTTCCGCAAGCGCTACAAGCTGGAAGGCACGCCGGTCCGGATTGCCTTCCGCGAAGGTGAGAACCCTTACGCCGGGCGCAAGAAAGTGTTGACCAAGGAACAGCAGCACAAGGCCCGTCGCCGCGTCAGCGACTTGATCAAGCGGACGCGCTGAGGTCTGTTTCGAGGTCGCGCGCAATCAAGCCATATATCGCGGCGTCGTGCGTGCAGTCATCCATCCATAACCGGTTTCGCGCGATCGTCTCGAAGGTCGCCCCGATCTTTGCTGCCACAGCACGGCTTGGCCGGTTGTCCGGCAGCGCCACGATTTCGATTCGAGCGAGCCCCAGTTGCTCGAATCCGAAGCGCGCCACCAAACGCGCCGCTGCAGCGCCGATGCCTTGGTGTTGGCAAGACTCACGCACCCAGTAGCCCAGGTTGGCGCGGCGATGCAGCGGGTCCAACTGGCTCAGTCCGACGCTGCCCAGCAGTCGTCCCGAAGCGGCGTCGAATGCGGGGAACGCGAAGTGCGCGCCGGCTCGCCAACCGGCGCGACAACCAGCGATCCAGACTGCTGCCTCGTCACGGCCGTAACCGGCATGACACCAGGGCAACCAACGCCCGACGCTATCCACCGATTCGCGCACGGCGTCGACCAGTAGCCGAGCGTCGTCGTCTTGCCACGGCCGCAATCGCAGCTGTGCGTGCGAAAGTTCGATGGCAATATCCGGGGTCTCATTCGTCAGCATGCTTGCCTGCCGTTTGTGCGCGTGTCGTCCAGCCCGGATAATGCACGACTTCACAGTCAGGCATCAGCATGAGCGCACGCATACTCGACGGCAAACGCATTGCACAGGAACTGCTCGGGCAGCTGGGCCTGCGGGTTGCTGCCAGGGTTGCCAGCGGCCTCGCCGCGCCCGGGCTGGCGGTAGTGCTGGTCGGCAGCCACCCCGCGTCGGCGGTGTATGTACGCAACAAGCGCAAGGCGTGCCATCAGGTTGGCTTTCGCTCGTTCGACCACGACCTTCCCGCCGACACCAGCCAGGCTGATCTGATGGCCTTGATCGATAGCCTGAATGTGGATCCGGACGTTCATGGCATCCTGGTCCAATCGCCGTTGCCAAAACATATCGACGAGGAGGCGCTGGTCGACCGCATCGATCCGGACAAGGACGTGGACGGGTTCCAGGCGATCAACGTAGGACGGCTGGCGCTACGCCGGTTCGGCCTGCGTCCATGCACGCCGCGCGGCGTGATGACCCTGCTCGGGCACACCGACCGTCCAGTCCGCGGGCAGCATGCCGTAGTCGTGGGCGTGTCCAACCATGTCGGTCGACCGCTGGTGCTGGAATTGATGATTGCCGGTTGCACCACCACGTCCTGTCACCGCTTCACGCGTGATCTCGAGAGTTTCGTGCGCCAGGCCGACATCGTCATCGTCGCGGTCGGCAGACCCGGCTTGATCAAGGGCGACTGGGTCAAGCCGGGCGCGGTGGTCATCGACGTCGGCATCAACCGTCTGGAAGACGGCCGACTGGTGGGCGATGTGGAATTTGCGCCGGCGGCTGAGCGTGCCAGCTGGATCACCCCAGTGCCGGGAGGCGTCGGGCCGATGACGGTCGCCACGCTGATGGAAAACACGCTGGAGGCGGCCGAAGCGCAAGAGGCGCGTCTCGGCATGCCTCGATAAGGCAACGCAACGCCGCACGGTGCTGCCTTGACAGCGAGCTGCGCCTGCGGCGTGGGACCGGGTCAGCGACGGCAATCAGTGCGAATGGTGCTCGTCGTGGGCATCGAGTGAACACGGTGCCGAGCTGATCTGGCCGACCTCCGCATGATCCGTCTGTATCGTCGTGTGTGCGATCGCGAAGCGTTCGTGCAGCATCGCTTCGAGCTCGCGCCGCACGATGTGGCAGTCGGTCTGATGGTCGACAAAGACATGCGCCGATAGTGCCGGCAGGCCCGATGTCACTTCCCACACATGCAGGTCGTCCAGGCGCGTCACGGCAGGCGTGGCGCGAATCGCCTCGGCGATGGTTGCCGGCTCCAACCCGCGAGGCGCCGCTTCGAGGAAAATCCTGCCCGAATCGCGCACCAAGCCGACGCCTGCCTTCAGCATCAACCCAGCGACGACCAATGCAGCAATCGCATCGAAGCGGTCCCAGCCGGTCCACCAGATCAGGCCACCGGCAATCGCGGTGGCGATGAAAGCGTAGAGATCGGTGAGGATGTGCTGATAACTGCTTTCGATGTTGAGACTCTGCCGATTGGCCTTGCTCATCGCCCACACCGCCAGCAGGTTCACGCCGATGCCGGCCACCGCGACCACGATGACCAACAGCCCGTGCACCACCGGCGGATGGATCAGCCGCCGGATCGCCTCGACCACAAACCACACCGACAGCAGCAACAAGGTGAGGCCATTGGCCTGCGCACTGAGAATCTCGACACGTTTGAGTCCGAACGTGTAACTACCACGAGCCGGACGACTGGCCAGGCGCATCGCCACCAGTGAGAGGCCGATGGAACCCACATCCGTCAGCATGTGTCCGGCGTCCACGAGCAGTGCCAGCGACCCGGTCCAGATTGCGCCCACCTGATCGGGGGCATGAGGTGGACGGGTGTGCACGGGTTCTCCTGTCAATGGAATACCTTACACGCGGGTGGCCGTGCTATGTCATTACACCCCACTGATCGAGAAGCGGCCAGCGCAAAGCTCCTGCGACGGCATTCAGGCGGTCGATAACGCATCGAACACACGATGTGTGAGGCCCCCGGCGACACCAGTCCGTTCAGATCCATGGCTGGCGAGTAGCGTGATGGAAACGTATAATTCCCTCTTTGCAGCGGGGCATTTGGCATGCGCATCATCGCCGAGGCGTTGACCTACGACGACGTCTATCTGGTTCCGGGCCACTCGATCGTGCTCCCGCGTGATGTAGACACTTCGGCACGCTTCACCCGTGGCCTGCGCCTGAACATTCCGATCGTGTCCGCCGCGATGGACACTGTGACCGAAGCGCGCCTCGCCATCACCATGGCCCAGAACGGCGGTATCGGCATCATCCACAAGAACATGACGGCTGAACAGCAGGCCGCTGAAGTGCGGCTGGTCAAGAAGTTCGAAGCCGGCGTAATTCGCAGCCCGATCACGGTAGGCCCGGACACCTCCATCAGTGAAGTACTGCGATTGACCCATGCGCACAACATCTCCGGCGTGCCGGTGGTCGAGGGCAGCCGGCTGGTTGGCATCGTCACCAGCCGCGATTTGCGCTTCGAGCGCAAGCACGACGATCCGGTGCGCAACATCATGACGCGCCATGAAAAGCTGGTGACGGTAAAAGAAGGCGCCAGCCAGGACGACGTGATGCTGTTGCTGCACAAGCACCGCATCGAGAAAGTGCTGGTGGTCAACGACGAATTCCAGCTGCGCGGTTTGATCACGGTCAAGGACATCCAGAAGGCGCGCGACAATCCCCATGCCGCCAAGGATCACCACGAAGCGCTGCTGGTTGGTGCGGCGGTGGGCGTGGGCGGCGATACCGAGCAGCGTATCGCTGCACTGGTTGATGCCGGCGTCGATGTGCTGGTGGTGGACACCGCGCATGGGCATTCGCAAGGCGTGATCGATCGCGTGGCCTGGGTCAAGAAGAACTTTCCGCAGGTGCAGCTGATCGCAGGCAACATCGTCACTGGCGAGGCTGCGCGTGCTCTGCTCGACGCCGGCGCGGATGCGGTCAAGGTCGGCGTGGGCCCGGGCTCGATCTGCACCACGCGCGTGGTCGCCGGCGTCGGCGTGCCGCAGATCACCGCGATCGACATGGTGGCCACGGCGCTGAAAGACGAAATCCCCCTGATTGCAGATGGCGGCATTCGCTATTCCGGCGACATTGCCAAGGCACTCGCCGCCGGCGCTTCCACCGTGATGCTCGGCTCGATGTTCGCCGGCACCGAGGAGTCACCGGGCGAGATCGAATTGTTCCAGGGCCGTTCGTACAAAAGCTACCGTGGGATGGGTTCGATTGGCGCGATGCAGCTGGGTTCGAAGGATCGCTACTTCCAGGAAGAGACCGAAACGGAGAAGCTGGTGCCCGAGGGTATCGAGGGTCGCGTGCCGTACCGCGGCCCGCTGCGCAACATCATCCACCAGCTGATTGGTGGCCTGCGCGCGTCGATGGGATACGTCGGTGCCGCCAACATCGAGGACGTGCGGCGCAAGGCGCAGTTCGTGAAGGTGACCTCAGCTGGCGTTACCGAAGCACATCCGCACGACATCCAGATCACCAAGGAAGCGCCGAACTATCGGCTCAATTCCTGAGTTGCCGGGAATGGAGAATCGGCAATGGGGAGTCGTTGAAAACGACTCCCCACTGTTCCTTGACCTCGCTGTGCATGCCGGTCACGAAGCGCTTCGGCTTCTTTCATCCCTGATTCCCGATTCCCCATTCCCGGCCGTCCCATGACCAACCTTCATCGCGACAAGATCCTGATACTCGATTTCGGCGCGCAGTACACCCAGCTGATCGCACGCCGCATCCGCGAACTCGGGGTGTATTGCGAGATCTGGGCCTGGGATCACGAGCCCACTGAAATCGCGAGCTTTGGCGCCAACGGCATCATCCTGTCCGGTGGGCCGGAGTCCACCACGCTCGCCGGGGCGCCGACAGTTCCGCAGCAGGCGTTCGATACCGGCGTGCCGATCCTCGGCATCTGCTACGGCATGCAGACTCTTGCCGCACAGCTCGGCGGAACCACCGAGGCGGCCGAAGCACGCGAGTACGGTCATGCCTGCGTGGACATGATCGCGCCCAGTCAGCTGTTCGCCGGCCTCAGCGATCACGCTGATGCACACAAGCTGGACGTCTGGATGAGCCACGGCGACCACGTGACGGTCGCGCCACCTGGCTTCGTAGTCACCGGCTCGACTGACAGCATCCCGGTCGCAGTGATGGAAAACCCGGACAAGCGCTGGTACGGCGTGCAGTTCCATCCGGAAGTGACCCACACGAAGCAGGGCGGAGCATTGCTCAAGCGTTTCGTGACCGAGATCTGCGGCTGCGCCACGCTGTGGACCGCGGCCAACATCATCGACGACCAGATCGCCCGAGTGCGCGAGCTCGTCGGCGATGACGATGTATTGCTGGGTCTTTCCGGCGGCGTCGATTCGTCCGTGGTCGCCGCCTTGCTGCACAAGGCGATCGGTGATCGGCTGACCTGCGTGTTCGTCGACACCGGCCTGCTGCGCTGGCAGGAAGGCGACCAGGTTATGGCTACGATGGCCGCTGCGTCTGATGAACATGGCATGGGCGTGAAAGTGATCCGCGTCAATGCCGCCGACCGTTATTTCAACGCGCTCGAAGGCGTCGCCGATCCGGAAGCCAAGCGCAAGATCATCGGCGGCCTGTTCGTGGAGATTTTCGATGAGGAATCGGAGAAACTGGTCACCGCCGGGCGCAAGGTCAAGTGGCTGGCCCAGGGCACGATCTATCCCGACGTGATCGAGTCGGCCGGCAGCAAGACTGGCAAGGCCCACGTCATCAAGAGCCACCACAATGTCGGCGGCCTGCCGGCACACATGAAGTTAAAGCTGGTCGAGCCGCTGCGCGAATTGTTCAAGGATGAGGTGCGCCGGATCGGCGTGGAACTCGGTTTGCCGCGCGCCATGGTCTATCGTCATCCGTTCCCCGGACCGGGCCTGGGCGTGCGCATCCTGGGCGAGGTGAAACGCGAGTACGCCGAGTTGCTGGCGCGCGCCGATGCGATCTTCATCGACGAGCTGCGCAAGGCCGATCTGTATGACCGCACCAGCCAGGCGTTCGCCGTGTTCCTGCCGGTAAAGTCGGTCGGTGTGGTCGGCGACGCGCGCGCGTACGAATGGGTGATCGCGCTGCGTGCGGTGGAAACCATCGACTTCATGACGGCGCATTGGGCACACTTGCCATACGAGTTTCTTGGCAAGGTTTCCAACAGGATTATCAATGAATTACGTGGTGTTTCTCGTGTAGTTTATGATATCAGTGGCAAACCGCCGGCAACGATCGAGTGGGAATAATGAGGTCAAATACCTGCGCGCATCCCATGAAGGCCGGCAGCTTGCCGGCTTTCTCTTGTGGCGGCGACAATAGATTCAAATGACCAACGAAATTTCGCCGACGTCGACCGAATTCTCGATTGACGATATGCGGTATATGCGGCGGGCCCTGCAGCTGGCGACCCACGCTCGTGACGGCGAGAACGAAGTACCGGTTGGCGCAGTGTTGGTGCAAAACGGGGAGATCGTCGGCGAGGGCTGGAACCGCAATATCACCTTGCACGATCCCACAGCCCATGCCGAGATCATCGCCATGCGTGCGGCTGGCGAAAAATTGGCCAACCACCGGCTGCCGGGTGCCACGCTCTACGTCACGCTGGAACCGTGTTCGATGTGTGCCATGGCGATGATCCACGCTCGCGTCGGACGTGTGGTTTACGCGGCTGCCGACCTCAAGACGGGCGCTGCCGGCAGCGTCTTTGACACGCTTGTCGACGCTCGCCATAACCATCGCATCGAGGTCGCCTCTGGGCTCATGGCGCAGGAGTCCGCAAGCCTGCTGCGCGAGTTTTTTCGTGCCCGACGTTGAGTCACGCGACTATGATGGAAAGGCGCAAATACCCACTTTTTCCCAATCCAAAAGGATCATATAAATGGAAGTCACCCTCGTACCCGGAAATTCATTGATGACCGACAGCCCGGAGGCGGGCCGCCAACTCGCGTTGAAGATGGCGCGGCTGGTGATCAAGGCCACGCAGCCCGACGAAGCGGTACGCGATCGGTTGCGTGACGACTACGCCAACGATGCTGCCGCGTTGATCCAGGTGGGTCAGGTGGTCGCACTGGAATTCGCCACCATCGCTGCCGCCAACAATTATTGGCGTGCAAAACAGGTCTGACGCCGGCATGACTCTGCGCCGGTTCGAGGCACACGCGAATCGGCGCACCGGTAACGCTGAGCGCATTGATTATTTGCAGACGAAGCCGGTGCGTCGGGTTCCCTCTGCAGATCGCACGCTGGCATTGACTGCGATGCATGTATGAAGACACTCGAGACGCCATCAGGCCTGCTCAAAGCCGCTCGTACACTGGCGCGTGAAACGGCCGGTTTGGCGTTGACCACGCCAAGCCACGTCTACAACCCTCTGATCTACGCGTGGGCGGGCCATCAGGAATACTTGCAGCGTTACGGCAGCAAGCGCGGGCGGGTGTTGCTGCTGGGCATGAATCCCGGGCCTTGGGGCATGGCGCAAACAGGCGTACCGTTCGGCGACGTGGTGATGGTGCGCGAGTGGTTCGGGATCGAGGCATCGTTGGGCGGCGTGCTTCCGGAGCAGCATCCCAAGTACCCGATTATGGGCATGGCCTGTCACCGCAACGAAGGCAGCGGCTCGCGGCTCTGGCGTTGGGCTGAGGCGCGACTCGGTTCGCCAGAGGATTTCTTCTCACGTTTTTTCGTGTGGAATTACTGTCCGCTGCTGTTTATCCGCAATGGGCGCAATCTCACCCCGGAACATTTGAACCAGAGTGACGCCACCGCACTGACCGCGGTCTGTGACCGTGCGCTTGCGGCAGCGATCCGAGCGCTCGCGCCAGCCGCGGTGGTCGGCATCGGGCGTTACGCCGAAAAGCGCGCCGTCGCCGTGCTTGGTGCAGACGCAGGCGTGCACTATCTGCAACATCCCAGTCCAGCCAACCCGGCCGCCAACCGTCACTGGCCGGAAATGGCCGAGGCCGCGCTCAAGCCTTGGCTGCCGCCACGCACATAGCGTGGGAACTGCCTCGGTGCCTCGCGATAGGTCAACACGCTCCGCGGCGGGAAACCTTCCTCAGGCGGAACGCGACGCCAGCACCTTGCCCGGGTTCATGATTCCCTGCGGATCCAGCGCCTGCTTGATTGAATGCATGAGCGCCAGCTCGACGGGATCCTTGTAACGCACCAACAGGTCGCGTTTGAGCTGACCCACGCCGTGTTCGGCGCTAATCGATCCACCCACGGCGTGGACGCTGTCGTGTACCAGCGCAAAGACGTCGTCCTGCCTGGCCAGCAGATCGCCCTCGCTCCAATCGCTACCGGGTGCCACGTTGTAATGCAGGTTGCCGTCGCCAAGGTGACCAAAAATCATGTGGCGGATCCCGGGGAATGCTTGCTGCAACGCGCGGTTGGTATCTTGGACAAAGGCGGCCATGCGCGAGACCGGGATCGATACGTCGTGCTTGATGCTCTTGCCGGATTCTTTTTCCGCGAGCGGAATGCTCTCACGCAGATGCCACAACGCCTTGCTCTGCGCCATCGACCCGGCAATCACCGCATCCTTCACGCAGCCGGACTCGATGGCCTGGCCCAGCACGCTTTCGAAACGTTCGCGGGCGTGCTCCTCGCTTTCGGAGTCGGACAGTTCCAGCAGGGCATACCAGGGCAGGGCGGCGGCAGCGCCGTCGAAGGGCAGACGCTGCTGTGGGAAATAGCGCACCACCGCCTCCAGGCAGTCACCAGCCATTAACTCGAAACCGGTGAGCGAGGGGCCAAACCCGTGGCGCGCCAGCGTCAACATCGCGATCGCGTCCTCGATCGACGACAGCGCCAGCAGGGCAGTGCAACGTGCGACCGGCAGCGGATGGAGCTTGAGCGTGGCCGCAGTGATGATCCCGAGCGTGCCCTCACTGCCAATGAAGAGGTCACGCAAGTCGTAGCCGGTGTTGTCTTTGCGCAGACCGCGCAGGCCATGCCAGATATCACCCTGCGCGGTCACGACCTCGAGACCGAGCGTCAATTCTCGCATAGTGCCGTAGCGCAGCACCTGGGTGCCGCCAGCGTTGGTGGCCAGGTTGCCGCCGATCGTGCAACTACCCTCAGCAGCCAGGCTGAGCGGAAATAGACGTCCGGCGTCGCGCGCGGCATCCTGCACTGCCTGCAGTACGCAGCCCGCCTCGACCACCATCGTGTCGTTTTCCAGGTCGATGTCGCGGATCTGGTTCAAGCGTTGGAGAGACAAAACCACCGCGCTCCCGGAATCATCGGGCGTAGCGCCGCCGCATAGACCCGTGTTGCCGCCTTGCGGCACGATCGGCACACTCGCCTCGGCGCATGCGCGCACTACGGCGGCCACCTCATCCGTCGAGCCGGGACGCACCACCGCCAGGGCGCGGCCGCTGTAGCGCCCACGCCAGTCCGTCAGGTGAGGTGCTGCATCCGCACCGAGCAACACCTGCTGCTCCCCCACGACGGCGCGCAAGATATCCAAATGGCTCATGATTTGTTGTTTCCTGACTTGAATTCAGCGTACCGGAGATGTCGGGTACTCGCATGATAATGCCATCCCGGAGATGCTCGAAGCCGAGACAATCCGCCGCGCACTCGATGCGACGATGCGTGGGGACGATATCCAGTCAGTGCCGCTCCGGTGACCACATCAACGATGGACAGTACCGCCAGAGCTATCTCGATCATGCCGAGTCGTGCCGGCTCAGCTGGTTGACTGTGCCTTCAACACCATCGGCGCATACTGCGACCAGTATTCCGGTACAACGCGAACAACGGAGGATTGCCATGCTCGTCGCATTTTCTGTCTGGCCAAACGGTGGATCCGGCAGCGATTCCGTGCACGAAGCGGTAGCCGCCGCAGTGAGCGTGGTTCGTGCTTCAGGACTGCCAAATCACACCGATTCGATGTTCACCACCATTGAAGGCGAATGGGATGAAGTCTTCGACGTGATCCATCGAGCTACCGATGCGGTTGCGGCGTACGGATCGCGCGTAGACCTCGTCATCAAGGCAGACATCCGGCCTGGTCATGACAACGAGCTGACCGGCAAGGTGGAACGTCTGGAGAAAGCCATTGCCAACCAGAGCAAGAAATCTGGTCCGGTATAAGGCTTCCGTTCCAACGGGCAGTGGAAAGTCATCGGTGCAGACCGCCGATGAGTGCAACCGACCTGGCAGGAGTGGACGAAGGGCTGAAACAAGACCCGGCGCGAGCAACACACATCAATCGCGCTCAATCCCCGTTTCGGTCGTTACCGCCCAACTGATGATCTGTGCCGCGAGTTGATCCGCCGCTTGTCCGAATGCCGTCACCACTTCCGGCACTTCCTTGCCCGCAACCGGTTGGCGAATATCGAAGCGACGGGTGGCCACGATCTTCTGTGAGCGCCCGCGTACGAGTTGGGCGTCATAACGGATCACCACCACCGGTACGCCCTGCGCATACTCGGTCTGAAAGGCGCGCAGGTCGCCAGTCAATTCCAGGTCGGCTTGCAGTTGTACGTCATCGCTGCTCAACGCCGGGAACCGACCGTCAGCACGAAACGCGTCAAGCAAACGGTCACGCAGCAACCGCGGTGCACGATCACTCCAACGGGCACCCTGGTAGGCAGTGATTACGTTGTCGTGGGGCAAGACCGCGATGTGGGTGCTGTCCAGTACTCGCGCAGCCTGCGGAGTGACGATGCGCAACGACTCCTGCGGAACGGCCCCGGGCAGGGCGGTCTCCACTGGTGTGACCGGCAACAGGTAGACGTTGGGCGCTTCGCTCTTGGGCAGAAGCACGCCGAGCGCAATCACTGCGCAGTAGTGACGCAGGTTCATGGTATGAACTCCTTGGAATTGTCGCGGCCGAGCAGGTAACTCCTCGGATTGTCATCGAGCTGACGCGAAATGGCTTGCAGCGATTCCAACGTCTTGCGCAGCTCGATCAGCGCCGGGCCGATCTCGCCAAGCCCGCGCACGCCATTGTCCAATCCATCGCGATTGTCGCTGAGCAACCGGTCGATGCCAGCAGTGGTGTTTTGCAGCGACGCCATCGACGCCTGCATGCTGCCCAGCGCTGATTTGCCCGGGCCGCTGATCAGTCCGTTCGCGTTGCGTACCAGTTCCTCGGTCTGCGCCAATGTGGCATTGGCGTTGCGACTGGCAAGCGCCAATTGTTGCAGCAGTTGGCGAATCTCGTCGCGCTGTTCGGCCACAGCGCCGGTCATCTGGTCCAGATGCGCCAGCGTGTTGTTGATGTGCTGCACGTTGTCGCCAGACAGTATTTGGCTGGCTTTGGCTACTACCTCGTTGATATTGAGCATCAGGTCCTCGCCGCCAGCGAGCAGTTTGGTAAACGGAGACGGATCGGCGACGATGACGCCAACGTGGCCGTTGCGCCCGCGCAGCGCAGGTGACTGCGGCGAGCCGCCGCTGAGCTGGATGATCGACAGCCCGGTCAGACCAGTCAGCGCAAGCTTGGCACGGGTATCCTGCTTGACGGGCGCATCGGCGGCCACCCGGATGCGCGCCAGCACGCGTCGCGGGTCGGCGGGGTCGAGCTTCAGACGCGTCACATCGCCGACCTTGATACCGTTGTACTGCACGGCGGCGCCCTGGCTGAGACCGGTAACCGCCTCGTTGAAGACCACGTCGTAATCCTGGAATGCCTTGTCCGTGCTGGCCTTGGCCAGCCACAAGCCAAACAACAAAGCGGCGGTCACCACGATCACGGTGAACAGGCCGATCAACACATGATGCGCGCGTGTTTCCATCTCAGGGCTCCTGCGTCAAACGTTGGGCCGCTTGTTCTGCCGCGCGACCACGCGGGCCATGGAAATATGCCTGTACCCAGGCGTCGTCGGTTGCCGCCACGTCGTCCAGTGAGCCAATCGCCAATACTTTCTTTTGCGACAGCACGGCGACGCGATCGCACACGGTATACAACGTGTCCAGGTCATGCGTGACGAGAAATATCGTCAGCCCGAGCGCATTGCGCAACGTCAGTAGCAATTGGTCCAACGCGGCAGCGCTGATTGGATCGAGGCCAGCGGTGGGCTCGTCGAGAAACAGGATTTCCGGATCCAGCGCCAGCGCCCGCGCCAGTGCCGCACGCTTGATCATCCCGCCGGACAGTGCTGATGGTGGTTTGTGGGCGGCATCGCGGGGTAGGCCGGCCAGCGCGAGTTTCACGCCGGCCATGTGTGCCGCGGCCTCGCGATCCAGCCCGCCATGTTCGAGCAATGGCAGCGCAACGTTCTCGGCCACGGTCAGCGAAGAGAACAACGCGCCGCTCTGGAACAGCACGCCAAAGCGCCGCTCGATCTGCGAGCGGCGCTCCGCAGGCAGCTCCAGCAGATTCTCGCCAAAAACCTTCACGCTACCGGCATTGGGTCGCAGCAAGCCGACAATGGAGCGCAGCAGCACCGATTTGCCGCTGCCCGAACCGCCGACCACGCCGAGAATCTCGCCGCGATAAACGTCCAGATCGAGATGGTCGAATACGATCTGCTTGCCGAAGCGATGGATGAGATCGCGTACTTCGATCACGGCGGTGGAGTTTGTACTGGCTTCCATCGGTGCGTTCACCAGCTCATCTCCATGTAGAACAACGCCGCGATCGCGTCGACCAGAATCACCACGAAGATCGATTGCACCACGCTGGAGGTGGTGTG
>CAJDWH010000023.1_pt1 | contig 14894 bp, 8 predicted proteins | sample 7391531 | NCBI WGS metagenome assembly CAJDWH01 (sample SAMEA7055715, study PRJEB34461) | soil metagenome | biome: terrestrial ecosystem; feature: Peninsula; material: soil | place: Antarctica | collected 2016
CAATCAGGTATGCGGAAGACGGCGCACTCCTGCACAAAAAGCAAAAGGCCACGCAAACGCGTGGCCCTCGCTTCACATCTGCAACAAACGCTTACTTCATCAGCTTGGCAAGCGCCTTGCCCAGATCGGCCGGCGACTTCACCGTGGTGACGCCAGCCTTTTCCAGTGCGGCAAACTTGGCCGCCGCGGTGCCCTTGCCGCCGGAGATGATCGCGCCGGCATGGCCCATGCGCTTTCCGGCCGGGGCCGAGGCGCCGGCGATGAACGACACCACTGGCTTGGTCACGTACTCGCCGATGAACTCGGCCGCGTCTTCCTCGGCCGAACCACCGATCTCGCCGACCATGATGATGCCTTCGGTCTGCGGGTCGTCCTGGAACAGCTTCAGGCAGTCGATGAAGTTCAGGCCGTTGATCGGGTCGCCGCCGATGCCGATCACCGTGCTCTGGCCGAGGCCTTCGTTGGTGGTCTGGAACACGGCTTCATAGGTCAGCGTGCCGGAACGCGAGACCACGCCGACCTTGCCCTTCTGGTGGATGTGACCGGGCATGATGCCGATCTTGCATTCACCGGGGGTGATGATGCCGGGGCAATTCGGCCCGATCAGCACGACTTCCGGATGCTGTGCCAGCACGTTCTTCACGCGCAGCATGTCGAGCACCGGGATGCCCTCGGTGATCGCCACGATGACCTTGATGCCCGCATCGATCGCTTCGAGAATGGAATCGGCCGCGAACGGCGGCGGCACGAAGATCACCGAGGCGTCGGCACCGGTTTCGGCCACCGCCTCGTCGACCGCATTGAAGACCGGCAGACCGATGTGCTGGGAGCCACCCTTGCCCGGAGTTACACCACCAACGATCTGGGTGCCGTAATCGAGGCATTGCTGTGCATGAAAAGTGCCCTGCTGGCCGGTGAAGCCCTGCACGATCACCTTGGTGTTTTTATGTACGAGAACGCTCATGTTTCGATTGCTCCTCAGGCCTTGGCCGCAGCCACGGCTTTTTGCGCCGCGTCGTTGAGATCATCCGCTGACGTAATCGCCAGACCGGAACCGGCCAGCAGTGCGCGGCCTTGATCGACATTGGTGCCCTGCAGGCGCACCACCACGGGAATTTTCAGGCCCACTTCCTTGACCGCGGCGATGATGCCCTCGGCGATCATGTCGCAGCGCACGATGCCGCCGAAGATGTTGACCAGGATGCAGCGCACCTTGTCCGAGGACGTGATGAGCTTGAACGCCTCGGTCACGCGCTCCTTGGTGGCGCCGCCGCCGACGTCGAGGAAGTTGGCCGGCTCGCCGCCTGCCAGCTTGATCACGTCCATGGTGGCCATCGCCAGACCAGCACCATTGACCATGCAGCCGATCGAGCCGTCCATGGTCACGTAGTTGAGGTTGTACTGCACGGCGGCCGCTTCGGCCGCATCTTCCTGGGTCAGGTCGCGCATCACGGCCAAATCGGGATGACGGTATTCGGCGTTGTCGTCGGAATTGACCTTGCCGTCCAGCGCGGCCAGATTGCCGTCTTCAAGCACGGCCAGCGGGTTCAACTCGACCAGCGACAGGTCCTTTTCGTTGAACAGCTTGTACAGCCCCAGCATGATTTTGGTCAGCTGGTTGACCTGCTTCGGGGTCAGGTCCATCGCGAAACCGAGCTGGCGACACTGATACGGCTGCAGGCCTTCGACGAAGTCGATCACGATGGTGTGGATGTCTTCGGGCGTTTCCTTGGCGACCTGCTCGATGTCCACGCCGCCGTGCTTGGAGGCGATGAACGAAACGGCCTTGGAGTCGCGGTCGACCAGAATCGACAGGTACAGCTCACGGGCAATGTCGGTGGCGTCGGTCACCAGCACCAGGTTCACCGGCAGCGCACGGCCGGCGGACTGGTAGGTTTCCATGTTGGTGCCGAGCATGGCCTTGGCGGCGGCGCGTACGTCGTCGAAGCTACGGCAGAACTTGACGCCGCCGGACTTGCCGCGGCCGCCGGCATGGATCTGGGCCTTGACCATCCATTGCGAGCCACCTAGCGCCTTGGCGACATCGACGGCGGCGTCGGGGGAGTTGGCGACCTTGCCCGGAGGCACGGCGATGCCGTACTGCGCGAACAGTTCTTTGGCCTGGTATTCGTGGAAATTCATTCGATACCTCGAGCGAACGGAGAAACGTGACGGCCGCACGCGCGAAACGGGCGCGTGGGTCAGGAGAGTCGGATGGTGGATTGACGCGCTGTCGGACACGGCGTAACGGCCAGACACGAGCTGAACCGCACCATGCGGCCGCCCATTTTCGCGGAAGCGAGCCGCAATGGAAAGGGCGCAGCATCTGAGCGCCCTCTGGAAACCGCCTGCAGCCGCACCGCGACGCGCTCTTCGCCGTCTGCGCGGGTCTGACCTGCCCGTCCTATACTCGCCCAAAGCCATCTTGGAACAGCCGCCACGTGTCCACCCCAGCAACGTTCAATGACCCGCGCGCCGGGATGGCAACCATTCGCCACGAGCTGTCGTTCCTCAACGCATTCAGACTGGCGCAGTCGCTGGTCTATGCCGCTCTGGCATTCAGGCCGGGCGGCTTCGGTTGGCCGCAACTGTCCGCACCCGCGTCTGCACGTACTCTGGCCACGCTGTATCTGATCTTTGCCCTGCTGGCGTTGTTGCTGAACCGACGCAGCATGGCCTACGCAAAAACCGTCGTAGGAGCGACCCTGGTCGTCGACATTGTCGTCGCGATGCTGGCGATCATGGCGATGCACGAAGTCCGCATCGGCATCGCCATGATGCTGGCGGTCAACCTCTGCGCCGGCGCATTGATTCTGCCGCTGCGCATGTCGGGGTTCTTTGCGGCACTGGCCACTCTGGGCATGCTCGGCATCTCCGTGTTCGGCTGGTCCTTCGCCGGCAATGCCGGCGACCGCGACCTGCTGGAAGCCGCCCTGTTTGGCCTCGCTTATTTCGCCACCACCGCGCTGTGCAGTGTGCTGGGTCAGCAGTTGCGCGCCACCGAGGCGCTGGCAGAACAGCGCAGCACCGATCTGGCCAATCTTTCGCAGATCAACGAGCTGATCATCCGCCGCATGAAGACCGGCGTGCTGCTGGTCGACGACGCCAACCGCATCCACCAGATCAACGAATCGGCCTGGATGTTGCTGGGCAATCCCGGCGCCGACCAGCGCGACCTCGGGCAGCTGGCACCGGAGTTGTCGCGCCGGCTATACCACTGGATGACCTCCGGCAAGCTCGACGAAACCGCCACCCAGCTCGCCGACGGCGTACCCGAAGTGGTGCCGCGCTTCACCCGTCTGGCGCCCAATGATGACTCGCACGTCTTGATCTTCCTCGACGACACCTCGCTGCTCTCGCGGCGCGCCGAGGAACTCACGCTGAGCTCGCTCGGCCGCCTGTCCGCCTCGATCGCCCATGAGATCCGCAACCCGCTGGCGGCGATCCGTTATTCCGCGCAATTGCTGGCCGAGTCCAAGACCATGGACAGCACCGACCAGCGCATGGTCGAGATCATCAACAACCATTGCATCCGGCTCAACGAGATCATCGAGAACATCCTGCAGTTGTCCCGACGCGAGCGCTCGCGCCCGGAAACGCTGGGCCTGGGCGATTGGGCGCAGGATTTCGTGGAGGAATACTCCGAGAGCAACGATCTGGGCGTCGACTCGCTGCGCGCCATCGCCAGCAGTGGCGCAGCCGTCGTCGCGCTGGCTGACCCGCAGCAGCTTCAGCAAGTCGTCTGGAATCTGGTGCAGAACGCCCTGCGCTACGGCCGCCTGCCAGGCGAGCCGGCCCGGGTCATGGTGGTGGCACGCCAGGGCGAACACGGCGTGCCGATCCTCGAGGTGATCGACCGCGGGCCGGGCATCGCGCCCAAGGTCGCGGCGCAAATTTTTGAGCCGTTCTACACCACCCACGAATATGGCACGGGGCTGGGTCTGTACCTGGCGCGGCAAATGAGTGAAGCAAACCAGGCGGCGCTGGAATACGTGCGCGTGGCCGGCGGCGGCAGCTGTTTCCGACTGACCCTGACCCCGGCACAGATGGGCAAGGGCACCGGCGAGGACGAAGGCGAGGACGCGGCCTGACGAGCTGATCGCGTCTGCGCCAGCGCCCGCCCATCACGCAACTGGTACGCCACACTGGAATACGCGCTCGTAGCCGGCGGCAGCTGCTGCTACCGGCTGCCCCGGACGCCACCAGCACGCAGACCGGCTGATCTCTAGAAAACGGTCGAAATCGTCTGGCGTTGAGCGCCGACGCTCACGTCGAACGCACGATCAGGTTGACCGGCAAAGATTCCGAGCTGGCCGGCTCGCCCTCGATCAATGCCAACACCTTGCGCGCCAGCAGCGTGCCACCTTCCTGCCAGTCCTGTCGCACCGAACTCAGCGGCGGCATGAAACTGGCGCCAAGCGGCATGTCGTCATAGCCCACCACCGAGACATCCGCCGGCACCGCGCGGCCAAGATCCAGAATGGCACGGATCGCCCCCATCGCCAGCAGGTCGTTGCCGGCGAAGACCGCATCAAAGCCGACCTTGCGTGCATGCAGCGAGCGGACCGCATCCATCCCCGAATCCGCAGTAAAAGTATCGCGCCGCATCAGCAGCGGCTTGATTCCGCGCGCCGCCAGCGCATCGACGAAGCCACTCAGGCGTTCCAGGATCTCCGGGTGACTGGGGTCGCCGATGAACACGGGACGGCTCCGACCCAGCGCGATGAAATGTTCGGCCACCAGGGCACCGCCTTGTCGGTTGTCACTGCCCACAACCACATGCGCATCGCCCTCAGAATGCGCACCCCAGACCACCATCGGCAGACGTAGCTTGTCGAACCGGTGCACCGCATCCTGATGCACGCCCTGACCCAGCAGGATCAGTCCATCGGCGGCCTGCACCGCCGCTGTGCTGGCGCCTTGGCGGGTGGTCAGCAGCACGCTGTAGCCGGCGGCGGTCAGTTCCTGCGAGATACCGCCCAGCAGCGCCAGTGGATACGGATCGAACATGGTGCGTTCGCTGGAGGGGTCCATCTCCACAATGACCGCGACGGTATGACTGCGGCGCAGGCGCAGGTTACGCGCACTGATGTTCAGCTTGTAATCGTGGTCGCGTGCCAGCGCCTGGATCCGTTCGCGGGTGTCCGGATTGACCAGCGGGCTGTCTGCCAGCGCCCGCGAGACGGTGATCTTGGATACCCCGGCCAGTCGCGCCAAGTCGGCCATGGTCAGTCTGCCCGACGCGTTCTCGCGCGCACCCTTTTTGCTCAACGGTCTGATTCCCTGTGAGGCTGGCCGATCCGGCGACACTGCTGGACTGTGACGATGGCCCGGCCGACGCTCTGCAGTGTGTCGACATTCCCCCTACCGATGCAAGCCCACCGCGCATCGTCTCCGCAGAGTACGTCGAGGCGACTGCAAACAGCCGTCGTGGCTTTCTATTCCAGGCCAAGCTCAGCTGGAATAACGTCACATCTCAAAAATGATACCGATGTCTTGATATCGGTAACATTTGGTGCGAAGCTGCCCAGCGGCTGAATTGCGCCGGTGGCCAATGCCACGTAAGAAATGGGGAGTTTTATGGTGGGAGACCAGACGACGACATCAGCGAGTCGCGCCGCCCGGACATCCGGCGAACAGGCAGCGGGCGATCCGTGGCTACTGGTTCGACACGGCACGGACTCCGCTGACTTCGCGCAGGACGAGAGTCTGTTCGCCCTCGCCAACGGTACGCTCGGCGTGCGCGGCAATCTGGAGGAAGCCGACAGCGCCAGTCAGGCTACCCTGTTGTCCGGGGTATGGGAACGCACCCCGATCGAGTACCACGAACGCTGCGCCGGTTTCGCCAACCATACCGACACGCGCATTCCGGTCGCCGATGCAACGCATATCCGATTACACCTTGGCGACTCGCCGGTGCGACTGGATCAAGGCACCTGGTTGCAGTTCGAGCGCACTCTCGACCTGCGCAAAGGCTGCTACCGGCGTCGGCTGCTCTGGCGCTCACCGCAAGGCGCCACGCTGGAGATCGAAGCCGAACGCCTGGTCAGTCTGGAGAACAGCGGACTGCTGGCGATCCGCTACCGCGTAAGTTCGGTCGATTACGACGGCCCGGTCACGCTGGAATCCTCAATCGATACCGGTCGCGAGGCCGTCGGACAAGGCGACGACCCGCGGATCGGTTCTCGCGTCCAGGGAGGCCTCACGACATGGGGTGCCGAGGCCGGCCCCGAGCAGGCCTGGGTTGGTCAGCAAACCACCCATAGCGGTATCCGGCTGGTCTGCGCACAGCGTCATCAACATGCTGCCGAACTTGTCTTCCGCGATGCCCGCCAGACACCGAATGGCGTGTTGCACACCTATGCGGGGTCGCTCGCACCAGGCCAGAGCGTCAGCCTGGACAAATACGTTGCTTACGCCTTCACTGCGCCTCTTTCCACTGACTCGGCGGAAACTCTGCTGGCACAGACCGATGCTTCGCTGACGGCGGCAATGGCAATTGGCTACCCGGCGCTACTCGAACAGCAGACGCGAGTGCTAGCTGGATTCTGGGCGCAGGCCGACCTGGCCATTGCAGGTGATCCGGGGACCGAGCAGGCGCTGCGCTTCAATCTGTTCCATTTGTTCCAGTCCAGCGGCCGCGACGGTCGCGGCAGCGTCGCCGCCAAGGGACTCACCGGCGAGGGCTACGAGGGTCACTATTTCTGGGACGCCGAAGCCTTCATGTTGCCCGCGCTGGTCACCCTGGCGCCGCAGCTCGCGCATGCGATGCTCAGCTATCGCCACCACACGCTGGACCACGCGCGTCGGCATGCACGCGAGCTCAACCATGAGCGTGGTGCGCTATACGCATGGCGCACCATCAGCGGCGACGAGTGTTCCGCATACTTCCCCAGCGGCTCGGCTCAGTACCACATCAACGCCGCCGTAGCATGGGCGATCCGACTTTACGTCGACGCGACCGGTGACCAGGCGTTCCTGCTCGCACGCGGCGCGGAGATGATCTTCGAGACCGCGCGAATCTGGCTCGACATCGGTCATTTCAATCCGCGCCGCGGCGGCGCGTTCTGCATCCATGAGGTCACCGGCCCGGACGAGTACTCCGCGCTAGTCGACAACAACCACTACACCAACCGCATGGCACAACGGCACCTGCGTGATGCGGCCGACACCGCCGAGTGGATGGCGCTGATCCATCCGGCCCACTACGCCGTCCTGGCCGAGCTCATCGGCTTGCAGGCCGACGAGCCGGCACAGTGGCAGGCCGCGGCACAGGCGATGTACCTGCCGGTGGATGCCGCGTTGGGTATCTTTCCGCAAGACGACGGCTCCCTCGACAAGCCGCGCTTGCCGGCGGCGTTCGCGGCTACCGCAGACAAACAACCGCTGCTGCTGCGCATGCACCCGATGAGTCTCTATCGCCATCAGGTTTGCAAGCAAGCCGACACGCTGCTGGCACTGATGCTGGCTGGCGAGCAGGTCGATGTCGCTGCCAAACGGCGCAACTTCGATTATTACGAAAGTGTCACCGTGCACGATTCCACCCTCTCCGCCTCCACTTTCGCGGTGATGGCGGCTGAGGTAGGGCACGCTGACAAAGCCTGGCGTTATTTCCAGGACACGTTGCGAGTCGACTTGGACGATCTGCATGGTAACGCGGCGCACGGCTTGCACATGGCGGCCATGGCCGGCAGTTGGCTGGCGCTGACGTGGGGTTACGGTGGTCTGCGCGTGCGCGATGGCATACCCGCTCTGGCGCCACGCCTGCCGGCGGCGTGGCAGGGCTACCGCTTTGGTTTGCGCTGGCGCGACGCACACCTGCGCGTGGAAGTGGGTGCTGACGGCGTGCATTACACCCTCACCGAAGGCAACACACTCAGCTTTCTGCACGACGGCCTGGCGCAACAGCTGCACGCGGGCCAACCGCTGCACCTGCCGTGCGCGGGTTTCGTCGACCCACGCCCGCCGTTGAAGGCGGTGGTCTTTGACCTTGATGGCGTGCTCGCAGACAGCGCCGTGCTGCACCGCGCCGCATGGCAGCAATTGGCCGACGAGATCGGTGCCCGGCTCGACGATGCCACGGCCGAGCGCATGAAGGGTGTGGATCGTCGCGGGTCGCTGGATATCCTGCTGGAGAGCGTCACACGCTCGTACAGCGAAGCGGAAAAAGAAGCGTTCGCTGCACGCAAGAACGCTCATTACGTTGAACTGATCGGACACCTGGGTCCGTCGGACTTGCTGCCTGGCGCGCGTATCGCGGTGGAATCGTCACGCCGTGCCGGACTGAAGGTTGCGCTGGCCTCGGCCAGCCGCAACGCGCCGCAATTGCTCGAACGTCTGGGCATTGAAGCGCTGTTCGATTATGTGGTGGACGCCGCTCGCATCGCACGCTCCAAACCCGACCCGGAGATATTCCTGGCGGCGGCGCGCGGGCTGGGCCTCACCCCGCAGGAATGCCTCGGCGTAGAAGACGCCGCGGCGGGTATCGCCGCTATCCACGCGGCGGGCATGGTCGCGGTCGGTATCGGCCGCGTGCAGGAACTGGATAAAGCGGATGTGCTGCTGCCGGACATTGCCGCGTTCGACATCGGACGATTCATCGCGTGAGCGGTCATTTCGCGTGGACGGCATACGTTGCGCGGACAAAACAACCCTATTCAACTGGTGCGGAGTAACTGAAATGAAGACCAAGCAACTTTACAGACTGAGCCTTCCAGGGGCGATAGCCGCCATCCTGTTTTGCGGCGCAGCCATGGCCCAGGACGTTACTCCGACTCAGAGTGCCGCGGAGTTGGCAAATACGGATTCGGCCCGACAGAAAACGAATGATGCCAACGCAGCGAAAACTCTCGATCAAGTGGTGGTAATTGGTAACGCTGCCACCGGCGGTTTGAGGAAAATTGAGACCAGCTATTCGGTCATCACCGCGTCGGCCGAAGAAATCAAGCAGGCCAACCCGAAGAGTACGGCGGACCTGCTGAAGATCTCCCCCGGAATGTGGCCAGAATCCAGCGGCGGCCAGACCGGCGCCAACATCGAGATCGCCGGCTTCCCGGGTGGTGGCGACGCTCCGTTCTTCACGACCCAGTTGATGGGCTCACCGCTGTACGGCATGCCTACACTGTCGTTCTTCGAGACTACAACGCTCTTTCGTCTGGATGACACCATTGATCGCGCGGAAATCCTGCAGGGTGGTCCGTCAGTGGTATTCGGCGACGGCCAGATTGGTGCCACCGCAAACTTCATGCTCAAGACCGGTACTGCCGTGCCCAGCGGCAGCGTCGGTGTCACCTACGGCGACGAGAACTTGCGTCGTGTGGACGGCTTCATCGGCTTCCCGATTGCCAAGGATTGGTACGGCAGCGTCGGCGGCTTCTGGCGAACCTCCGATGGCGTACGTGATCCGCAGTTCGCCGCGGACAGAGGCGGTCAGTTGACCGCCACGTTGAGCCACGACAGCGAACGCGGCAGCCTTACCCTCTACGCACGCCGTCTCGACGATCGCAATCAGTTCATCACGCCGGTCCCGCTGATCCAGACTGGCAGTGACAAGTTCAGTGCCTATCCCGGCTTCGATCCACTGAAAGACACCTACTACGGCAAGGCGATCCAGCATGTACATCTGGCCGGTTATCCCGGCGGCGGCAGCGACGCTGATCTGTCCAACGGCCGCGGCGCCAAATTCAATTTCTTCGGCGGCAACTTCGACTACGATCTGGGCGAGGGCTGGAGCTTATCGGACAAGTTCCTGTTCGACGAGGGCGACGCCGACACCAACGCACTGTTCTCGGGCACCAACCCCGGTAGCATGAACGACATGCTCTTTACCGACACGTCGAGCATGGGCGCTTTCAATCTGCCCGCCGGCTCGGCCACCGCCACTTACGTGAATGGCGGCGGCACCGTCGATCCCAACCAGAGCGTGATTCAACAAGGCTGGTGGTACATCCACAAGCACCTGAAGAACATGAGCAACGATTTCCGTCTGAGCAAGGAGATGTTCGAGGGCAACACACTCACCGCTGGCCTCTACTTGTCCCACTACACCATGAACGACAAGTGGGCGCTGGGCAATCAGATGCTGATGACCAACACGCCGAACGCACAGCCGATCCAGGTCAGCTACGTTGACGGTGCCCAGACCAAACAACTCACCGACGGTCAGGGCTTTCTCGATTACGGCGGCTTCAACATCGCCCAGCACGGCGACGCCACCAACAAGGCGTTCTACCTGTCCGACGTGTGGCGTGTCGGCCGCTGGTTGATCGACCTGTCTGGCCGAATCGAGAACCAGAACGCGACCAACAACGTCTGCAACCTGACCAACGTCAATCTCGACGGCAACCTCGACACGCTATACGACAACAACGTACCGGTGTGCGACGGCTCCTTCGCGAAGACCCGCTACGACAAGACCCATCCCTCGTGGACCTTGGGCGTGAACTACGAGCTTGCCGACAACATGAGCGTCTACTTTCGGGCCAACCGGGGCGCTCACTTCGGCGACTTCGACAACTCGCTGCGCGGCAACACTACCGGCAACACCGCGCCGTTACAGAAGATCCGAAACTTCGAGGGCGGCTTCAAGTACCAGTCCGACCTGCTCTACGCCGACCTCAGCGTGTATCAGCGCAAGTTCGACGGTCTGACCTATCAGCCCACCGACAATCAGGGCGTACCGGTCGGCGCGCAGGCGCTGTACGGTTCCGACTCCAAGGGCGTGAACCTTGCTGCCGCGATCACCCCGTTGGAGAACTTCAAGGTGAAGGTGGTTGGCAACTACCTTGATGGCCACTACTCGCGCAACAACTCCTGCTTCGAGTTCACCGACCTCTCCAGTGGCATCACCCAGTGCATTGGCGTCAACGGCAAGCAGTTGCAGCGTCAGCCGAAGGTGCGCTTTATGCTCACCCCAAGCTATCGCATGCCGTTTGCCTGGGGCGACGTCACCACCTTCGTGACCTACACCCACGTCGGCGCGCGTACCCAGGATCAGTCCGGTCTGCAGCAACTTGGTAGCTACTTCACCTGGGACTTCGGCATCGTCGCCAACGTCAAGGCTGCCTGGCAGATCCGCCTGCAAGGTACCAACATGACCAACGAGCTCGGACTGACTGAGAGTAACTCGCGCATCTTCGGCTCCGCCGCTGGAACCAATGGCGTGATTCTGGCCCGTCCGATAGAAGGCCGGGAAGTCAACATGACGGTGAAATACCAGTTCTAAACGAAGGGCTGCTGCAAGGCACGCGACCCGGATCGAACCCTCAGGGCGATCCGGGTCGCGTCTTGTCCATCGTGGGCACGTCGAACCACTGGAGGTGAGATGAACCGATTTCGCATGATCGTCGCGCTAGCGCTGATCTACATGGTGTTCGCGATCCTGTTGAACAGCGTCGGCACGGTGATCCTGCAGGCAATCGCCAGCTTCGGTGTGGACAAGCCGCAGGCGAGTCTGCTCGAATTGTTCAAGGACCTGACGATCGCGGCGACCTCGCTGCTGGTCGCTTCCTTTCTGCCCTTGCTGGGCTATCGCCGCGCCATGATGCTGGCCCTGACAATCGTCGGCGCCGCCTGCGTGCTGATGCCGCTCTACCCCGGTTTTGACACCACCGCACTGCTGTTTACCTGCATCGGGGTCGCGTTCGCGCTGACCAAGGTCGCGGTGTACTCATCCATCGGCCTGCTGACCAACAACAAGGCCGAGCACGGCCGACTGACCAACACCATCGAAGGCCTGTTCATGGTCGGCGTGTTGGCTGGCGGCTGGATCTTCAGCGCCTTTATCGATCACGCCGACCCGGCGAATCCCTCCTGGCTCAATGTCTATTGGCTGTTGGCCGCGATGTGCGCGCTGGTCATAGTGTTGCTTGCCACCTCGCAGCTGGACGAGTCGGCGGCGCACACGGACAAGACCAACTCGATACGCGGCTCGATGATGGAGATGCTGCAGCTGTTCCTGCGTCCGCTGATCTACGTATTTCTGATCTCGGCCTTTCTCTATGTCCTGATCGAGCAAAGCTTCGGCACCTGGCTGCCAACGTTCAACAACGAAGTACTGAAGCTGCCCAATGCAATGAGCGTGCAGGTAGCCAGCATTCTCGCTGGCGCCACCGCGGTCGGTCGCCTGCTCGCCGGTCAAGTACTACGACGGGTGCCCTGGTACGTGTTGCTGAATATCTGCGTATTCGGCATGGGCCTGCTGGTGGTGGTTACCCTGCCGCTGGCTCAACATGTCGTCGCCCGAGTGGATGTCGGTTGGTTCAACGCGCCAGCCGCGGCCTACCTGATTCCATTGATCGGCCTGTTGATGGCGCCGATCTACCCGGTCATCAACTCAGTGGTGCTGAGTTCGCTACCCAAACCCTCGCACGCCGCGATGACCGGACTTATCGTCATATTCTCGGCGCTCGGCGGCACCGTGGGCTCGCGCGTCACGGCGATCGTGTTCGCTCGCTTCGATGGCATCCACGCCTTCTATTTTTCGTTGATCCCGATGACGCTGCTGCTGGCTTCGCTGTTCCTGTTCAAGCGCGCGACCGATCGCGAGGGCGCGAGCATCCCAGTCAGCGTTCGCGTCACGGCCAAATAGGCGTGGCTCCCGAACGGGAGACACGCTGGAAGTCGGCTTGAAATTTGACCTGCCCTGCTCTCTTGGCCGCACGTACCCAACATCGGCGCGCCCCCGCGCGCGTTCGGCCAGGCCGTCCCCAGCGCCCTGCTGACCGGTACCACCGGTGCTGACGCCGACGTGTGGAAACCCATGACGCTGAAAGACCTCACGTTCCGCGGCAGGCATTACAACGGCGACGGCAATCCTGACGCGGGAAGCTCTTTGATTCTTCACCGCGCGATATATCGATGCTACCCAGCACCCTGGGCACTTCACATTTGACGAATCGGACCCACGATATGACACACATGCAAGGCTCGTCCCACGAACAAACCCGAGCCGCCCAGACGGTCATTCGCAAGCCTTGCTGGTCGGCGAGCGGTAAATTATGGGCCTTGGTGCTGCTGGCGGCGCTCACGTTCGCAACCAGCGCAACTGCAGCAACTCACCCGGATCCGGCCGAGACCCGCGCCTACATCGATCAAGCCTGGAACACGCTGACGCGCTCGCTGGATGATTGCTCGGCGCTGGCCGACACCAAGGTGCGCACGCACTCGGTGCTCTATCTGCCCGCGCAGTTACCAGTGTCGCCGCAGCTTCGCGAAATCGCGAAACGCTGCGATGTCGGCCTTAGTACCTTGCCACGTGTCATCAACAAGCTCGGCGACGTCGACCCTGTGCAACTGCCGGCGCAGGGGTTGCTCTACCTGCCACATCCCTATGTCGTGCCGGGCGGCGTCTTCAACGAAATGTATGGCTGGGACAGCTATTTCATCGTGCTGGGTCTGATCGCCGACCATCGCACTGAACTCGCGCGCGACATGGTCGACAACGCCCTGTTCGAGGTCGAGTACTACGGCGGCGTGTTGAATGCGAACCGCACCTACTACCTCAGTCGTTCCCAGCCGCCATTTCTCTCAGCGATGATGTCGGCCGTGCTCGATGCGCCGTCCAGTTTCCAGGACAAGGCGTCGATGCAGACTTGGCTCGCACAGGCGTACCCGTTGGCCGTGCGCAATCACGACATCTGGACGCGCACCGAGCATCGTGCCGGCGATACCGGGCTGGCGCGTTACTTCGACCTTGGCACCGGCCCGGTACTGGAAGCGCGCGATGCCGATTACTCTCGCGGCGTGATCAAGTGGCTGCTCGCGCACCCCGCGAGTGACCCCGGCTACCTCGTGAAAGCATCGCAATATCCCGATGACGCCGAAGCCGCGCATCTGAAGCTGGAGAGCTGTGATGTGCGCACCTCGAAGGTGTGCGCCGACGCGTGGCTGGACGGCTTTCGACTGAGCGCCGATTACTATCTCGGTGACCGCGCCATGCGCGAATCAGGCTTTGACGTCAATTTCCATTTCGGCCCCTTTGCGGGATCCACCCATCACTACGCGTCGGTGGGCCTGAACAGCCTGCTCTATCGCTATGAAATGGATCTGCACGAGTTTGCGCTGAAGCTCGGCAAGACCACCGACGCCACGCACTGGGCGCAGACCGCGCAGATGCGCAAGCAGGCCATGGGCAAGTACCTTTGGCACCCCGAAACGGGGCTTTATATGGACTATGACTTCGTCGCCGAAAAACCTGCAGCCCACCCGTACATCACGACGTTCTACCCGCTCTGGGCCAACGCGGCGTCCACCGAGCAAGCCGCCGCAGTGCGTGGTCACCTGGCGACCTTCGAACAATCAGGTGGCCTGGCCATGAGCAATCAGCCGAGCGGCGCACAATGGGACGCGCCGTTTGGCTGGGCGCCCACGAACTGGCTCGCCGTCTCCGGCCTCGAGGCTTATGGCTTCCAGACTGATGCACGCCGCATCGCCGGCAAGTTCTGCGCGATGATTGATCGCGGCATTGCAACGGACGGAACCATTCGCGAGAAATACAACATGGTGTCAGGCACGGCGGACGTGAAAATCAGTGCCGGTTATACCCAAAACGTCGTCGGCTTCGGCTGGACGAATGGCGTGTACCTGAAGTTGCAGGAGATCTTGCACGGCGACACCATGGCCCCGCCCACTCATCCCGCGTCGGCAGACAAAGCGAAGTGATATCCGCTCAGTCGACCAACGATTTGTCCTCATCCAGCGTCATTACTCCACACAGGCAGCACGGGAGAAACACCATGCATGCACGACGTATCCCACGCATTCTGTCGGGAATCCTGTTTTGCGCTGGCCTGTCCGGCATGACGGTGTCCGCACAGACCGCATCGCCGGGAGTCGACGCTGATGGCAGTGTTACATCGCCCGCACTGACGATACCTTTTTCGAGCCTTGCCTCG
>CAJDWH010000038.1_pt1 | contig 14850 bp, 13 predicted proteins | sample 7391531 | NCBI WGS metagenome assembly CAJDWH01 (sample SAMEA7055715, study PRJEB34461) | soil metagenome | biome: terrestrial ecosystem; feature: Peninsula; material: soil | place: Antarctica | collected 2016
GGAATCAAAGCGCCAGTTCGTGGCTAAACTGTGGCACGGTGTGCGTGAGGCCGGATTGACTGGTGTCAACCGGAACATGCACCGGCTATCCGGCACGCTCTCATGGCTCCAACCCGTGAGCAAATGGTTGCAGGTCCTTCTGGCGAGATGGATGAGATGACAGTAATGCCTATCCATCAGGATCCGCGGGCGGTGCGTGGCTTCCTGCACTTCTCGCGCATCGTCGCCGTGCTGACGTGCGTGTTTTCGCTGGCGGTGTTGGCCGGTTACTGGTGGGACTTGCCTAGGTGGACCACTGTGGTGTCCGGGAATCCGCCAATGACCGCCAACGCCGCGATCGGGTTTGCGCTGTCTGGCGCGGCGCTGCTCTTCAGCCACGCCAGCCGCTGGTGGCGCATTGGCGCCGGGTCCGTTCTCTCGCTCGTCGTGCTGGGCATCGGCCTGGCCACCATCGCTGAATACATCTTCGCGGTGGACTTGGGTATCGATCATGGACTGGGGAGTCTGACATCGCACGTGGGCGGTCTGGCGCACCGACGCATGACCGAACTTGGTGCCGTGGCGTTGATCTCGCTCGGCGGTATGGGCCTGCTCGTATCCGTGCGCCGATACCTGTGGCTGCGCGAGGCGCTGGCCATCGTCTTGCTGGCGATCGCCATGACCGTGCTGGCGTCGCACGGCGTCGCCCTGGCTGGTACGGATAATTCCTTGTTCATTGAAGTGCCGGTCCAGACCACCTTGCTGTTGTTGCTGGTGACGCTGGGCTGGTTGAGTGCAACGCCGACCGCCGGGCTTACCCGGGTAGCTACCGCCGCCACCTTTGGCGGCGCATTTGCACGACGCCTGTTGTTGCCGGCATTGATGCTGCCGGTAGTGTTTACCTATGTCTTCGAACTACTTCAGTCCTGGCTTGGCATACCTGAAGTGCTGACGTTTGCGCTGATGGCGGTATTCAGCGGTGGCACAGTGGCCTGGCTAATCTGGTGGGGAGCCTTGCTGCTGGATCAGCTGGAGCGGCAGCGCAGCGAATCGGCACAGCTGCGCAACGATGCCGACACCGACGTCCTGACCGGTCTGGCCAACCGACGCGCGTTCGACGACGCGATTACCAGCTTGCTATTGGGGCATCGCGAACAAGACACGGTTTTCTCGTTGTTGATGCTCGATCTGGACAAATTCAAGAGTTACAACGACGGCTTTGGTCACCTCGCCGGTGATCAGGTATTGCGCATTACCGGCCACCTGCTCGGTGCCGCAGTGCGCCCGGCGGACGTCGCAGCGCGCTATGGCGGCGAGGAATTTGCGTTGTTGCTGCCGGCCACCGATGTGCTCAGGGCGGAAGAAGTGGCAACACGCGTACTGGAAGCGTTTCGTGCTTTTGCATGGCCGCACCGCGCGGTCACCATCAGCATCGGCGTGGCTCAGTCCGCCGTGGGCGATGACGCCACTGCGCTGATCGAGCGTGCCGATGCGGCTCTGTACGAGGCCAAGCGCACCGGGCGCAATCGTATCGTCACGGCAGCCACGTCATTGCTGGCTACATCAGTGGCGAGATGATTCGCCTATTGAGATGGTTGATTTGCCCATCCTTTGTCGGCGCACCCGCAGCGCCGACCTGAGGGCGCGCAGGTCGCGGGCTGGGTTATTTCGTACCTTCCTGACGTTACGTGTCCCGTTTGATAGCGTGGCATCGTCGTGAACTGCCTTAAGACTCGCATAAGCCGCGCCGGTTGCAATGGCACGCAAGGCAATCATGCCGATACCGGAGAAGCACCATGAAACGCATCGTCATTGCACCGCTGTTTCTCGCCGCCGCCATGTTGTCCGTGTCGGCCTTCGCCTCCCCGCGATGCACCGACGCACCGCGTGCGCAGTGGCTCACGGAAGCGGCGATGAAGCAGATGGTCCTCGACCAGGGCTACACCTACAAGGTGTTCCAGGTCACCGGCAACTGCTACGAGATCTACGGCAAGGACAAGGCTGGCAAGAACGTCGAAATTTACTTCGACCCGACCGATGGCCGCATCGTCAAGAAGAAAGGCGGCTGATCATCAATCCCGCGAGTCTGTCGAGCTCTGGTCGCCCAAAGTCCGACAGACTCCTGCCGAGGGCAAATCCATGAACGCAACAATCAAGGTATGGGATCCGTTGGTCCGCCTGTTTCACTGGTCGCTGGCGGGCTTGTTTCTCGCCAATTTTTTCACCGAAGAGGGCGAGCTGGTTCATCGCGGTTTTGGTTACGCGATCGCGATCCTGATCGCCGTGCGCTTCGTGTGGGGCTGGATCGGCACGCGCCATGCCCGCTTCAGCGACTGGGTTGTGCGACCGCGCCGCGTGCGCCGCTACCTGCGTGAACGTCTGGCCGGGCGCTCGCGCCGGCAGTTGGGGCATAACCCGGGGGCGGCCGTGATGATCCTGGCGCTGCTCGCCGGAGTGTTGCTGGTCGCCTTCACCGGCTGGCTGCAGACCACCGACCGGTTCTTCGGTGATGACTGGCTGGAGGTTCTGCACGAAACGCTGGCTTATGGCGTGCTGGGGCTTGTCGTCGTACATGTGCTGGCCGCGGTCGGCGAGAGCATGCATTACGGCGAGAATCTGATTGCCGCGATGATCCACGGCCGTAAGCGCGCGCTGGGACATGATGCCGCAGGCGATGAAAATGGCGTAATCACTTGCGCCAAGTCAAGTCAGCAGGCCAGTCGCTCAATAAGATGACCCCATGCGCATCCTGCTTGCCGAAGACGATCATTCACTGGGGCAGGCGCTGGCCGATGGCCTGCGCCACCTCGGCTATGCCGTGGACTGGATCACCGACGGCACCCAGGCGGCTGCCGCTTTGAGTGACACCCAGTACGCCGCAGCGATACTCGACTGGAACCTGCCACGCAGCAGTGGCCCGGAAATTATTGCCGGCATGCGCCGACGCAAAGACGCCACCCCCGTACTGCTGCTGACGGCGCGCGACGGCTTGCCCGATCGCGTGGCCGGCCTCGATGCTGGCGCTGATGATTACGTGGTCAAGCCGGTCCATCTGGACGAACTGGCGGCACGGCTTCGAGCGCTGCTGCGGCGCGCCGATGGCCAGCTTGAACCAGCCATCCACCTCGACCAGCTTGAAGTTGTCCCGGCCGCGCGCCGCGCCACGCTTGCCGGTGCGGCGCTTGAACTGACCGCTCGCGAGTATGCGGTGCTGGAAACCCTGGTCCGCCACCCCGGCCGCGCCTATTCGCGCGACCAGCTCGAAGACGCGCTGTACGGCTGGGACCAGGAAGTGGCCAGCAACGCCGTGGAGGTGCACATCCATCACTTGCGCCACAAGCTCGGACCTGGCTGGATCCGCACCTTGCGCGGCATCGGCTATGCCATCAATCCGCCCGAGCGACAAGAGGCGTGATGCGGCCGTCGCTGAACCGCCGGCTGGTGCTGCGCCTGCTCGTGGGCATCGTTCTCGTATGGTGCGTCGCCGCTGCCTGGATCGGTTGGCGCAGCCTGCACGAGGTCAACGAGATCTTCGATCAGATGCTGGTGCGCACCACTGCCAGCGTATTTGCGGTGATGCCGGAAGCGCCCGGGCAAGACAGCGCGGTGCGCTTATCACGCAAGAAGGTTGTTGGCTCCGATTCCACTGCCCAGCGCCCGGCCATCGTGTTGCGCGATGCGCATGGGCAGCTGCTTATCCAGAACACCCAGCTGCCCGCGCTGGCCTTTGATCCGGGCGATTCACATTTTCACACCGTGATGCACGACAAGCGACGCTGGCGGGTGTTCCAGGGTTGGGACAGCGAGCAACAGTACTGGATCCAGGTCGCAGCGCCGCTGGACGAGCGCGACGAACTGATGCGCAAGTTGCTGGCGCCGACGCTGTTGGCGTTGCTCGCTTTGCTGGTGTTGGTGCCGCCCACTGTGTTTGTCGGATTGCGCGGTGGGCTGAAGCCGCTGCGCCGGCTGACCGGCAACCTGTCCGCCAGCACCACGCCGCTGATTCCCGTGCTCACCGACGAGCAGGTTCCGGTCGAGCTCGCCCCGTTCACTCAGGCGATCGACCGCCTGGTCGAACGACTCAAGGTCGGTCTGGAGCACGAACGCCACTTCACCGCCGATGCCGCGCACGAACTGCGTCATCCGCTGGCGACCTTGCGTCTGGAACTGGACCTCGTCGGCCGCAGCGATGACGTTACGCTACGCGCGCAACATCTCAAGCGCGCGCATGCTGCGCTCGACCGCATGCAACAGTTGGTGACCCAGCTACTGATGCTGGCACGGGTGGAAAAGCTGACCGAACTTGACGATGCCGGCAAGCTACGCCTGGTGCGAGTGGCGGAAGCTGCCTTGCGCGAAGTCAGCGAGCGCGCAGCAGCTCGCTCGATCGAACTGTCATTGGATCATGACGGCAACGATTTTGTGCTGGGCAGCGAAGGGCTGCTGGGCGTCCTGCTGCAGAACCTGCTCGACAACGCCTTGCGGCATACGCCCGAACACGGTCAGGTCAATGTGCGCGTTGGTGGCGCGGCCGACCAGGTGACGCTTGAGGTGAACGACAGTGGTGCCGGCTTTCCAACCCGCGATCGGGAGCGCCTGGTCGAGCGTTTTCACCGGCCCGACGGCAGCGTGGGCGAAGGTAGCGGGCTGGGACTCTCCATCGCACAAGCGATTGCCGGCCTGCATCACGGCCAGCTGGAATTTAACGGTTCCGCGTTGGGCGGCGCGCGAGTTCGGTTGACGCTGCCGCAGGCGATGATTCCGCCATCCTGACTGCCCGCATCCGCGTTTTCATATAGCGCGGGAGACCGATGCGTACAAGAGGCTCGCACGCTTCATGTGGTCCGAGCGAGCGGGCTGACACCGACCTGCCGATCAGCAACGCCGGCCACGACGGCGGCACTGGAAGCTTTCGCGCCCTTCGACGGCTCGCGTTCTATTGCAAGGGAAGGTCGTAGTACACCGTGGCGGGGTCGTGGGGATCCTGACGACGCTGGAAGCCGATCCGTGCAATCAGGTTGTCGCCACCGTCAGAAGGCATCGACGGGTAGGCACGCATGTGTCGAATGCCGCGTGCCCTGGCCGCATCGATCAGATGGCGCATCAACAGTGAGCCGACCCCACGCTTGCGCCACTCCCCGCTCACCGTGAGCGAGACGTCACAGCTGTCGCCTGCGGCATTCACATGAAACTGGACGGCGCCGATCTGGTGATCGCGGCCCTGGTAAGACGCCAGCGCGATCAAAGCCACTGCGCGGGCCGGATCAATCTCGGTGAGTTTGCGGGCGACTTCGGGACTGGGGTCGCGAACCATGCCGAGAAAACGGGCCTTGCGAAATTCAGGCGACAGATGCTGGAGAAACTCGAGCTCCAGTTCCGCGTCGTGCTCGTCGATCGGCCGTATCCGCACCAGGGTGCCGTCGTTCAGCTTTTCGGTCCAGCCGGTGCCTGGGACGTTGGTTTGTGACATGACACTCTCCATTTTCAGCCAGGTACTTCAGCGTACCAGCTGCGAGTCATTGTCAATTGACCAGCATCAAGTCGAGCGAGCGGGCGTTGGTGCGGCATTTGGAGCAGAAGCATCGCCCGCAAGCGAGCTCCTACGGTATGGCGGTTTGTCGTAGGAGCTCGCTTGCGAGCGATGCTCTTCGCCGTAGACATCCTCGACGTCACTTAAGATCTTCTCTTCGACGAGCAGGTCGGAAAGCGCGGTGTCGCCTGCCTTGAAATGCGATCGGGCGCGGGCGTAGCTGCGTCTGCTCCAGCATCCCCGCGGGAATGCGGGCGATACAAATCCGGCGATAGCCGGAAGTCAGCGCAGCACGGAGCGGCGAAGCATGTGTAGCCTACTCACGTCGACACCTGTTCATTGGCATGCATGGCTGCAATCCACTCCTCGTTGGTCGGCTCGACAGCGACGCTGACCGCGCTGTCCGCGTTGGAGATCAGCGGGCCATGCGCCTCGTTCGCGCGCGCATCGATGGCGACGCCGAGATAGGTCAGCGCGTGGCAGATGCGCTCGCGCAGGATCGCGTTGTGCTCGCCGATGCCGGCGGTGAAGACCAGCATGTCGAGGCCGCCGAGCACCGCGGTCAACGCGCCGATTTCACGCACGATGCGACGCACATACAGTGCCAGTGCCGCCTGCACGCGTGGGTTGTCGGCTTCGCACGGCAACAGCTCACGTGGATCGGAGGACACACCCGATACGCCAAGCAGACCCGACTGGTGGTACAGCAGGTGACCGACCTGCTCCAGGCTCAGCTTCTCGATTTCCATCAGGTAGAGCACCGCACCCGGATCCAGTGCTCCGGTGCGGGTGCCCATCATCAGTCCATCCAGCGCGGAGAAACCCATGGTGGTCGCGACGCTGCGTAGATCCTGCATCGCGCACAGGCTGGCACCGCTACCCAGGTGCGCGACGATGGTGCGCCCGCGAGCCTTGTCGCCATAACGCTCGGCGAGCGCGACCGCCAGGTACTCGTAGGACAAGCCGTGGAAACCGTAGCGGCGCAGACCGCGTTCCCACGCATCCCAGGACAGCGGCAGCATTTGCTCGACCATCGGCATGTCGTGGTGGAACGCGGTATCAAAACACGCCACCTGCGGCAGGGCGGGGCTGGCTTCGAGCAGCTCCGCGATCGCTTCCAGCGCGAACGGCTGGTGCAGTGGCGCGAGCGGAATGAAGGTTCTCAAATCCCCCAGTACCGCGGCGTCAACGCGCACCGGCTCGAAATATTTGCTGCCACCGTGCACCACCCGGTGTGCAACCGCCTTCATGTGGCGCCCGTCGAGCCGGGCCTGCACGCGCTCGCGAATGTGCAAGAGTGCGTCGTGGTAGGGACGTTGCCGATCCAGCTCGATCGGACCGACCGCTACGCCGGTTTCGCCGAAAGTCGGTGCGGAGCCGGTGATGCCATCGACCTTGCCGTTCCACAGCGGTTGGCGCGGTAGTGGCGCTTGGCTGGCGTCGAATACGGCGAACTTGATGCTCGACGAGCCGCAATTGAGGGCGAGAATAAGATCGCTCATGGCGGTGTCTCCCGCTGATGATGGGCCAACAACAACGCGAGTGCGCACGAAGCGATTCGCGACTCACGCGAGTCGGCGCGGCTGGTCAGCACGATCGGCACGCGTGCGCCGAGCACGATGCCGGCGCTGGCCGCACCACCGAGGTATTCGAGCTGCTTGGCCAGCATGTTGCCGCTTTCAAGATCGGGCACGACCAAAATATCGGCCACGCCAGCGACGGGAGAGATGATGCCCTTGATGCGCGCAGCCGTCACCGAAATCGCATTGTCGAACGCGAGCGGTCCGTCCAGGATGCCTCCCGTGATCTGGCCGCGATCGGCCATCTTGCATAAAGCGGCCGCATCTAGCGTGGCTGGCATGCTGGTGTTGACCGTCTCCACCGCGGCGAGGATCGCCACCCGCGGTTGCGCCACGCCGATGACATGGGCGAGGTCGATCGCGTTGCGGATGATGTCGGCCTTTTGCTCCAGCGTCGGCGCGACGTTGATCGCCGCGTCGGTAATGATGAACGGACGCGGATAGGATGGCGTCTGCATCAAGAAGCAGTGGCTCACGCGGCGAGCCGTGCGCAGTCCGTGCGTCGCATCAACCACGGCAGCCATCAGCTCGTCGGTGTGCAGGCTGCCCTTCATCAGCGCCTCGACCTTGCCGCTACGGGCCAGTTCGACCGCACGTGTGGCCGCAGCATGGCTGTGCGGCACGTCCTCGATGACGATGCCGGTCAGGTCTAGACCCGACGCTTCAGCAATCGCCTCGATGCGCGCACGCGGCGCGACCAGGATGGGCTCGATCAGATGGGCAGCGCGCGCGTCGAGTGCCGCGGACAGGCTCAGTTCGTCGCAAGGATGCACAACGGCGGTGCGCACCGCGGCTAGTGGGCGCACGTGTTCGAGCAGACGCCGCGCACCGTCGTTGCCCGCGCTCAAGCGTACTTCCGGCAAGGTTGAGCGTGGCTGTTCGATGCGTTCGGTCGGCGCGATCACGTCGGCTTCGCCGTCGATGACGGTAACGTCATCCTGATTGACGCAACGACAAGCCAGGCGCAAGCGGTGCTCGTCCGGGTAGCGCTCGGTCACGGTTATGCCGATGGTCAACGTATCGCCGATGCGCACGGGTGCGAGAAAGCGCAGGGTTTGGCCGAGGTAGATTGTGCCCGGCCCGGGCAGGCGTGTACTGAGCAGAGCGGAGATCAGCGAGGCACCCCACATGCCATGCGCGATCACACCGTGGAAGCGGGTGGAAGCGGCGAAGTCGGAATCCAGATTCTGCGGGCTGTAGTCACCTGACATCACCGCGAACAACTGGATGTCAGCGGCGGTCAAAGTGCGCTCGATACTGGCGGTGTCCCCGATGGCGATTTCGTCGAAGGTGCGGTTACGTACAACACCGAGTGCATCGCTGGAGCTGGCGACATGCCGTGTCGGTTCGTTCATGGGTGCGCGCCCTCCCACGTCTTCGGTCGCTGCAAAAACCGGGTGTAGTTCTGCGGCAATTCACTTGTCGCGTTGCCAGGATCGTGCTGGTGCATATTCGTTACCTCGTGGTCATGGTGCATCGGCTGGCTTGGGTTTCACCGATCGCGGTGAAACCCAAGCCAGCCGATGATACGCAAGGAGTGCTGCTGCATGAATTGCTGGTTCGCGCTGTCACGCACCGGTCTGCCGCTCGGGTCGTGCTGAAGGTCGTTGTTTGCCTGCAGCGCGGCCACGCGTATCCACCGCAGATCCGCGGGCATCCCAGCCGCCACCCAGCGCTTTGAACAGCGCGACCAGGTTGATGGCGGTGGCGGTGTGGGTGCGCACGTAGGCATCTTCGGCGTCGCGCAAGATGCGCTCTTCGCCAAGTAGATCGGTAAGCGCGATATCGCCTGCCTTGAAACGAGATTGGACGTGAGCGTAACTGCGTCGCGCCGCCTCGAGTGCGTCATGCTGGCGTTGTACGGCGTCCAGGCCCAGCTGGTAGTCACTCAGCGCGCGCTCCGCATCACCCAGTGCGCCCAACACGACCTTTTCGTAAGCAATCGCGGCCTGCTGTTGCCGTGCTTCGCTGGCGTGGATTTCCGCGCGCACGCGGCCGCCGTCGAACACGCGCCAGGAGATCAACGGCATGATCGAAAAGGTCTGGCTGGCAGACTCGAACAGATTGCTTGCATCCAGTGACTGAAAACCGCCGCCGGCGCCGATCGACAGCTTCGGAAACAGCTCCGCGGTGGCCACGCCGATGTCGGCGGTACGTGCAGCCAGGCGGCGCTCGGCGGCACGTACGTCCGGCCGGCGGCGCAATATGTCGGCGCGTTGGCCGACCGGTATCGGGACCAGCGTGATCTGCGCGGCGGTGGTGTCGAGCAACGCCATCTCGTGCTCCGGCGGCGCACCCAGCAGCACACCCAGACCGAGCGCTGCAGCACGCAAGCGTGCCTGGATCGAGGGTAGGCTCGCACCGGCAGCGGCCAGACGCGCCTGTGCTGCATCGACATCGGCCTGCGCCGCGTCGCCCACGTCGAAGCGCCGGCTTACCAGGTCAGTTGTCTGCTTGAGAGTCTTCACCGACGCTTCGCGTGCAGCCAGCTCTCGTTGCGCGCCGCGTAAGGTGAGGTAGCTGCGGGCCACCTCGGCGGCGATGCTGACGCGCACGCCCTGCGCATCGTCCTGCGCGGCCTGCATGCTGGCTTCGGCACTTTGCACCGCGCGCCGGGTGCCGCCGAACAGGTCGATTTCCCAGCCGGCGTCGAACCCGGCGTCGTAGATCGTCTGGTCGCGAGTGAGTCCGGGGATCGAGCCGATCGGCAGCGCGCCGTTCTCACTGAGCCGACGCCGGGTCACGCTGCCACTGGCACCGACCGATGGCGCGTAACCGCCCGCGGCGCGATCGCGCATTGCGCGTTCCTCGGCGATGCGCGCTTGCGCCTGGCGCAAATCGAGATTGTCCGACAACGCCGTGGTCACCAGTCGGTCCAGCGTGGGATCGCCCAGCGTTGTCCACCACGTCGACAGATCGGCCTGCGCCTGTGCGGCGGCGGCCGGCTGTGTCCAGCCGCTGCCGGTATCGACCGGCGGCGGTCCGCGGTAGTTGGGTCCGACCGCACAGGCGCCGAGCAGCAACGTGCCCAGCGCGGCGACCATCGCGCCTGGCGCGTAGTGTCGGCGATTCGATGAGCACGTCATGGCAACTCCTTCATGCATGGTTGGGGACCGATCACTGCAGGCGGCTGCGCACCAGCAGTGTGGCCATGGTCAGCGTCACCAGCGCGATCACCGCCAGCGGCCAGGTGTTTGCAACAATGTCCGCCGCCGGCATCGCCTTGAGGAAGGTGCCCTCGACGATGACCAGAAAGTGCGTCAGCGGAATCGCCTGCGCCATCCACTGCAGCACCACCGGCATGTTTTCCACCGGCGTGGCGAAGCCGGACATCAGTACCGCCGACACGCCGATGGCGGCGGCGCCAAGGATGGCCTGCTGCTGGGTCGCCGAGACTGCGGAGACCATCAAGCCGATACCCACCACCGACAGGATGAATAACAGCAGGCTCGGCAACAGCAACAAGAACGAACCGGTGAAAGGGACGTGGAACACGAACGTGGCCGCCGCGATCATCAGCAGCCCGAGGATGGCGCCGATGCCGAGCGCGGGCATGGTCTTGGCGACGATGATTTCCAGCGTGGTGGTCGGCGAGACCAATAACTGATCGAACGTACCCAGTTCACGCTCGCGCGCGATCGACAGCGCCGTGATCATCAGCGTGCTGAAGAAGACCAGGATGCCGGCCAGCGCCGGCACCACGAACCAGCGGTAATTAAGATTGGGATTGAACCAGTGGCGCACGACCACCGGCGACGCGTGCAGCGTCTCCCTTCGGGCAGTGGCGCCGACGTCGGCGGCGATCGCGTTGAGATAGCTGATCGTGATCTGCCCGGCATTGCTGCGCCGGCCGTCGACAATGACCTGCACGGTCGCGGTGCGGCCGGCGGCGATATCGCGGGAGAAGTCCGGCGGGATATCCAGTGCGGCGATCACCTTGCGGCGGTCGATCAGCCCGCGCAACTGCTCGGGGTTGCGCACCGTATATACGTGCTTGATGAAGTCGGCGGCGCCCAGTCGCGCCTGCAGTTCGTACGACCAGTGCCCGGCATCGTGGTTGTACACGGCAACGTTGACGTTACGCACTTCCAGCGTGGCGGCGAAGGTGAAGATCAGTAGCTGCATCAGCGGTGGCACGAACACGATGATGCGACTGCGCGGGTCGCGCATGAGGCTGAGCACCTCCTTGACGATCTGGGCACGCAGACGGGCGTTGAAGAATGTCTTGAACAAATTGCGCATCGCTCAAGACTCCAGGTTCTTGCGCGTCTTGCGCTTGGCGATCGCGAAGAAGAACACGCCAATGGCGGCCATCGCCGCCAGATTCGGCCAGAACACCGACCACACGTCGCCGGCCAGGAATACCGTCTGCAGCGAGGAGACGAAGTAGCGCGCCGGCACCAGGTAAGTGACGGCCCGGATCGGCAGCGGCATGGCGTCGATCTCGAAGAAAAAGCCGGACAGCAGGAAGGCCGGCAGGAAGCCTGAGAACAGCGCGATTTGCGAAGCCAGGAACTGGTTGCGGGTGAGCGCGGAGATCAACAGACCCTGGCCGAGCGCGGGAATCAGGAAGACGGCGGACAACAGCAGCAGCGCCAGCAGCGAACCGCGTAGAGGTACGTTGAACACGAACGTGGCCAGCGCCGCGGCGGCCAGCGTGGCGAGCATGCCCAACACGAAGTAGGGCAGCAGCTTGCCGATCAGGATCTCCAGCACCGAAGCCGGGGTCGACAGGATCGCCTCCATCGTCCCGCGCTCCCATTCACGTGCGACCACCAGCGCGGTGAGCATGGTGCCTATGATGGTCATCACGATGGCGATGGCACCAGGCACCAGCGCGCGGCGGCTTTCCAGTTCGGCGTTGAACCAGTAACGCGGTTCCAACTGGATGGCCGCTGCGGGCGCCCCACTGCGGCGGCCCGCTGCCCAGGTCTGCACTACGCCTTGCGCGTAATTGGCAACGAAGTTGGCGGTGTTGGGTTGCGAGCCGTCGGTGATCACCTGCACCAGCGGTTGCGGTATCGACGAGGCCAGCCGGCGCTCGAAATCCTGCGGAATCACCACGTAGCCGCGCAATTCGCCTGACACCAGCTTTTCGGCAACCTCGCGACGATCATGCGCGGGCGTCACGTTCAGGTAGCGGGTGCCGGCGAAGGCGGCGGTCAGTGCCTGCGCGGCGGCGCCATCGGATTCCTGCACCACGCCAATGCGCACTTCGCGCACATCCAGCGACACCGCATAGGCAAACAGGAACAGCAGCACTACGGGCAGCACGAACGCGATAAGGATGGTGGAAGGGTCGCGAATCGCCTGCAGGCTTTCCTTGCGCACCAGCGCCAGCAGACGGCGCAAATCGAACTTGCGGTGGGCCCGTTCCCCGGGCACCGCACCAGCGCGAAGGACTTTGCTCTCATCGCTCATGCCGCGGCCTTCGCGTTTGCACGCGCCTCGTCTGCCAGGTCCGCCGACTCGACCAGGTGGATGAAAGCGTCCTCCATCGTTGGATCGGGATGCGTCTCGCTGCGCGCATCGCGTTTGAGCGCGTCGGGGGTGTCGAGCGCAATGAGCTTTGCGCGGGACATCATCGCCACCCGGTCGCAGTACTCGGCCTCGTCCATGAAGTGGGTGGTGACCATTACTGTCACGCCCTTGCGCGCCAGCCCGTTGATGTGGGTCCAGAACTCGCGCCGCGTGATCGGATCGACGCCCGAGGTCGGCTCGTCCAGGAACAATACCGGCGGACGGTGCATCAGCGCGCAGGCCAGCGCCAGGCGCTGCCTGTAACCCAGCGGCAGCGCGTCCGGCGAGGTGCCGAGATATTGCGTGAGGTCAAAGGTCTCGATCATTTCGTCGATGCGCTGGCGTTTGAGCGCACCTTCCAGGCCATAGACGCCGGCGGAGAATTCCAGGTTCTGGCGTACCGACAGCAGGCCGTACAGCGAGAACTTCTGCGCCATGTAGCCGAGCTGACTCTTGGCCTCGCCGGTAGCGTGGCGCAGGTCGTTACCGACCACCTGCGCCTCGCCCGAGGTCGGTTTCAACAGTCCGCAGAGCATCTTGAAGGTGGTCGACTTGCCAGCGCCGTTGGGGCCGAGCAGACCGAAAATCTCGCCACGACGGACCTCGAAGCTGACGCTGTCGGTGGCAGTGAAATCACCGAAACGTTTGGTCAGGTTCCGGCACGACACCGCGATATCCGATTCGAGTTCGACCACGTCCATGCGTTCGGCCAGCGCCGAAGTGCCGCCGGGACCACCGCCAAGCAGGTCGATGAAGGCGTCCTCGAAGCGCGCCTGCACGGGTTGCAGTTTGGCGCCAACCGCCTCGGCAAGCGCGTCGATTTCCTCACGCCCGGCGCCTTCGCGCAACACCACACGCACGGCGTCGCCCTGGATTACGCCATCACCGACGCTGGCCAGATTCAGTACCCGCGAGAGCACGGCGCGACGCTCGTCGCCGACCTGTTCCAGGCGAAAGCTGCGCTGCTTGAGGCGGGCGGTGAGTTCCTGTGGCGGACCGTCGAACTCTAGCTTGCCTTCGTTGAGCAGCAGCACGCTTTCGCAGCGCTCGGCCTCGTCGAGGTAGGCGGTCGACCAGACCACGGCCATGCCGTCATCGGTCAGTTCCTGCACCATGCGCCACAGGTCCTGGCGGCTGACAGGATCCACGCCGACACCAGGCTCATCGAGCAGCAGCACTTCGGGTTTGGCCATCAGCGCGCAGGCCAATCCCAGCTTCTGCTTCATGCCGCCGGAAAGTTTGCCGGCCAGACGTTTGGTGAACGGCCCCAATCGGGTGAACTCGAGCAGGCTTTCAAAGGTGCCGGCGTGCTGGTCGGCATCCAGGCCGCGCAACTGCGCATACAAGCGCATGTTCTCCATCACCGACAAGTCTTCGTAGAGGCCGAAGCGCTGCGGCATGTAGCCGCTGACGATGTGGATCGCGTCGTTGTCCTTGACTACATCCAGGCCGGCCAGCGTCACGCTGCCGCCATTGGGCACCAGCAGCCCGGTCATGATCCGCATCAGCGTGGTCTTGCCGGCGCCGTCGGGCCCGACCAGGCCGGTCAGACGACCGTAATGGATTTCGGCGCTGAAGCCGCGCAAGGCCTGAACCTCGCCGAAGTGTTTGGCGACGTTGTCGATGACCACGGCAGCGCCGTCCTTGCCGCGCTGGCTCGGCCACCACTACGCGCAAGCGGTAGACCAGATCGGTGCGCAGGTCGGTGGTCTCCACCGTCTTTGGCGTGAACTCGGCGCGCGGCGAGATGAAGCCGACCTGGCCGTGATAGACCTTGTTCGAGGAATCAGTGTGCACGGCGACCTTCACGCCCGGCGCGATGCGGCCCAGGTTCGGCTCGCTGACATAGGCGCGCACGTACACCGGGTCGCGCAGGCTCAAGCTGTATACCGGCATGCCGCTGGCGACCATGCTGCCCGGTTCGCGCACCCGGGTGATCACGACGCCGTCACTGGGCGCTACCAGTTTGGTATCGGCCACGGCGGTACGCGCCTGGGCCAGTGCGGCGTCGGCGGCGGCGACCCGCGCCTTGCCGGCGGCGATGTCCTCGCTGCGGAAACCGGCAGTAACCAGTGAAACTGATGCCTTGGCCGATGCCAGGTTGGCTGCGGCCTGGTCGCGTGCAGAACGCGCAGAGTCGACCGTACGCTGGCTGCTTGCGCCGGATTTGAGCAGGGTGTCCTGACGCTTGAAGTTGCGTTCGGCTTCGCCAGCGGCCGCTTGCGCCTGGCGTACCTGCTC
>CAJDWH010000112.1_pt1 | contig 14810 bp, 14 predicted proteins | sample 7391531 | NCBI WGS metagenome assembly CAJDWH01 (sample SAMEA7055715, study PRJEB34461) | soil metagenome | biome: terrestrial ecosystem; feature: Peninsula; material: soil | place: Antarctica | collected 2016
CGTATCCATACAGAAGCGTGCGATTGGAGCCGTCCAGCTTGATGCTCTTCGGCGCCATCTCGAAATACGGTACGCGAGTGCCGTCTTTCGAATGCACGAAGTGTTGGCTGACGCTGAACTTCGAGGCATCGAAGAACGCGGGCGCTTGCTTGATCATCTCCGCAGCGGTGCCGTCAAGCACGCCGCGCTCAAGCGATGACGGAGTGAGGAATCCGGTGATGTCGAGCCAGTACTCGTCACTGTTGTCAGGGTCGGTATCGACCACGCTGATCGTGCTCAGCGCCGGAGCACCAGGCAGGACGCTGGATTGCCAACCGCTGTCAGGACCAGCCATCTCAGCACCAACCGTCTGGGGCGGTGTCAGGACTTCGAGCCGACTCTTGACGTCGTCCAGCACATCCAGAATCAGGTGGTGCCTGGTCCACGCATAGCTCGATAGCGCCGTGTGCTCTTCCGGTTTGAACAATACGGTGAACCGGCTCTTGCCGGCCATGAAATCGTCGAAGCGGGCAGCCAGCAGCGTGCCGGAAGCATAGGTAATGCCAGCCACCGTCCACGGCGATCGCGTCTGCACCAGCAACCAGTCGCGATGCGCACCAGCGGTGGCATCGGTCGGAACGTCAACGAGAGTCAACTTGCTGCCGTTTCGCAGGAATAGTCGTGAATGAAAAAAATCCTTGGCCACCGACACGAAATCACGCTCGTAGCCCGCCGTGCGGTCGTGGAATGCGCTGACCGCGAGATCGTCGGGCTTGCCTTCGTACACCGTCGTAGCTGCGGGCAGCGGAGTGCCGCGCTTCCATTCCTTGGCGATGCGCGGGTAGCTGGACTCAGTCATCGAACCGGGGCCAAAATCGGTGCCCACGTAGATCGTGTCCTCGTCGATCCAGCTGACCTCGCTTTTCGCCACCGGCAGTTCGAAGCCATCCTTCACGAAAGCCTTCTGCGGAATGCTGAACTCACGCACCGCCACCGCATCGCCGCCATCCGGCGACAGTGAGACCAGACAGCGCTCGTACGTCGGCTTGAGGCAGTCCACGCCTTTGAACACCCAGCGCTTGCCCTCCGTTTTGTTCAGCGCATCAATATCCAGCAGCACTTCCCACTTCGGTGCGGCCTTGCGGTACTCGGCCAGCGTGGTGCGGCGCCAGACCCCGCGCGGATGTGTCTTGTCGCGCCAGAAGTTGTAAAGATTTGCGCCCATGCGGGTGACGTACGGGATACGGGCATCCGAGTCGAGTACCTCAAGGATTTTCTGCTGGGTCTTTTCGAACTTCGCGTTGTCGGCGAATCGCTTTATGGTTCGCGCGTTTTCCTGCTTTACCCAGGTCATCGAGCGCTGACCACGGATATCTTCCAGCCACAGGAATGCGTCGTCGCTGGCAGGCTGATCGATCTGAGCTTGCGGGGGTTGCTTGTCGGTGGCGTCGGCTTGGTTCATGCCGACCAGTGTCGCGCCAAGCGCCAAAATCATCCAGAGCGATTTCATGGTGTTTCCTCCAAATACACGCGTGAGATGGGCATGTCACCGATCGAGCCTGACTCCACCGCTCGCTTGCTGCTTGTGGCTCACACTCAGGCTTGGTGAGCGTGACAGCAAAAATCCCGCCGCAGCGGGATTTTTGTCAAACCAGTCGCGATCGCAATTTACAGCAGCGGGATAAGCAGCAGCGCCACGATATTGATGATCTTGATCAGCGGGTTTACCGCGGGGCCGGCAGTGTCCTTGTACGGATCGCCCACGGTGTCGCCGGTGATGGCGGCCTTGTGCGCTTCCGAACCTTTGCCGCCGTGGTGGCCGTCCTCGATGTACTTCTTGGCGTTGTCCCACGCGCCGCCGCCGGTGGTCATGGAGATTGCCACGAACAGGCCGGTGACGATGGTGCCGATCAGCACGCCGCCGAGCGCCTGCGCGCCGGCTTCGGAGGAGCCAGCCAGCCACTTGAAGCCGAACGCGACCACCACCGGTACCAACACCGGCAACAGCGAGGGCACGATCATTTCCTTGATCGCCGACTTGGTCAGCATGTCCACCGCCTTGTCGTACTGCGGCTTGCCGGTGCCTTCCATGATGCCGGGGATGTCACGGAACTGGCGGCGCACTTCCTCTACCACCGCGCCCGCCGCGCGGCCGACCGCTTCCATCGCCATCGCGCCGAACAGATACGGGATCAGGCCACCAATCAGCAGACCGATGATTACGTAGTGGTTGGACAGGTCGAACGAGGTCTCGAAACCGAAATGCGTCTTCAGGTTGTGCGTGTAGTCGGCAAACAGGACCAGCGCGGCCAGCGCAGCCGAACCGATCGCATAACCCTTGGTCACCGCCTTGGTGGTGTTGCCGACCGCATCGAGTGGGTCGGTGACGCCACGTACTTCTGGCGGCAGGTCGCTCATCTCGGCGATCCCGCCGGCGTTGTCGGTGATCGGACCGTAGGCATCCAGCGCCACGATCATGCCGGCCATCGACAGCATCGCGGTTGCGGCGATGGCGATGCCGTACAGGCCGCCCAGCGCGTAGGAGCTCCAGATCGCAGCGCAGATCACGAGCACCGGCCAGGCAGTCGATTTCATCGAGATGCCGAGGCCGGCAATGATGTTGGTGCCGTGCCCGGTGGTCGACGCCGCCGCGATGTGCTGCACCGGCTTGTATTCGGTGCTGGTGTAGTACTCGGTGATCCATACGATCAGCCCGGTCAGCACCAGACCGATCAGTGAGCATTCGAACAGCGCGAGTTTGGAGATCACCAGGCCGTCGCTGCTGGTCAGACCCTGTGGCAGCAGGTTGCCGGTGACGAGCCAGAACGCGATCGCGGAAAGCACCGCCGAGATAATCACGCCCTTGTACAGTGCGCCCATGATCGAGCCGCCCTGTTTCACCCGCACGAAGAAGGTGGCGATAATCGAGGCGATGATTGATACCGCGCCGAGGACCAGTGGATACAGCAGGGCCTGCAGGTTGTTGGCGAAGGTGAGGCCGGCCAGCGGCATAGTGGCGATGACCGTCACCGCATAAGTTTCGAACAGGTCAGCCGCCATGCCGGCGCAGTCGCCCACGTTGTCGCCCACGTTGTCGGCGATCACTGCCGGGTTGCGCGGGTCGTCCTCGGGGATGCCTGCTTCGACCTTGCCGACCAGGTCGGCGCCGACATCGGCGCCCTTGGTGAAGATGCCGCCGCCCAGGCGCGCAAAGATCGAAATCAACGAGCTGCCGAAGGCCAGCCCGATCAGCGCGTGCAGCGCTGCTTCACCGGTGATGCCGAGGTGGTTGAGCACCATCCAGTAACCGGTTACGCCGAGCAGGGCGAGACCAACCACCAGCATGCCGGTGATCGCGCCGCCGCGGAATGCCACGTTCATGGCCGGGCTCAGTCCACTGCGCGCTGCCTCGGCCGTGCGTACGTTGGCGCGCACCGAGACATTCATGCCGATATAGCCGGCCGCACCGGAAAGCACGGCGCCGATCAGGAAGCCAATCGCGGTGTGCCAGTTCAGGAAAAAGCCGAGCAGCAGAAGCAATACCACGCCGACGACGCCGATGGTGGCGTACTGGCGGTTGAGGTAGGCGCGGGCACCTTCCTGGATGGCAGCCGCAATTTCCTGCATCCGCTCGTTGCCCGGCGATTGCGCCAGGATCCAGCGCGTGGAGATCGCACCGTACAGAATTGCCACTATCGCGCACGCCAGAACGATCCAGCCATACTGCTGCAGCATCGTAACTTCCCCATGAATGTGAGTGGCCGTCCGGGATGGGCGGTCCCGGGAAGTATAAGCAGTCCGGACCTAGACGGTCTTTGCGCAGCGCAACAAAATGTCGGAAACCCTTGAAATCGACAGGGCCATGCACGGATGCATGGCCCTGATTGGCTTCAGACTTGAGTTGTGGGGTTTGCAATCAGCGCAGCGCGAGATCCAGGATCACGCCGGTAGCGATCGCTACCAGCAGGAAATCGTTGTCGGCACGGACCCAGTGATAGCCACGCGGCGGCTGGCGCAGCTGGTAATAACCGTAGTTGCTCACCCCATAGCTCGAGCCGTGATAGCGGTCGCCGCGTACCCAGCGTGTATGCCGATAGTGCGGGTAGACCGGGCGATAACCGTGACCGCGATCGTTGCGGTGGTGACCATAACGACGATTGTCATGGCGGTCGGAGCGGTAAGCGTCGTGGCGTCGATAGTCGCCGTGACGTCGTTCGACATGGCGGCGATCCTGATGATGGTCGCGTTGGGCATGGCGCTGGCCACGGCGGTCTTGGTCTCCATGACCTCGGTCGGCCAGCGCAAGACTGCTGGTGCCGAGTAGGGCGAGAGCGATGAGCAATCGGCTGATGAGATTCATCCCGGGGTTCCTCCGTGTCCACGACCGCAAATGCGCGGGCGTGGCTTGCAATTGCACCGTAAGAACCTTCACCTGAACGTAGTCCGGCCGTAGCGCTGCGGTTTCAGCTTCTGCTCAGCAAGCATCGTCTGCGGCCACCGGCGCCTCAGCCCGGAAAGCTCTTCAGCAATTTCTTCACCGCGACATTCTTCAAGCGCACATAGCGCGGCAGTCCGTCCTTGTCGTAGGGCAGCGGTGCTTCGCCGCGGATCAGCGGTGCCAGATAACGGCGCGCGGCGGCAGTGATGCCGAATCCATCGCGGGTGATGAAGCTTTTCGGCATCTTCTTCTCGCGGTTGGCGATTTTCGCCAGCGATGCCGGCTCGATCTTCCAACGGTAGGGAGCTTCGGAGGTGCGCACGATCACCGGCATCACGGCGTTCATGCCTTTCAACGCGTAGTCGACTGCGGCCCGTCCCACCGCATAAGCCTGCTCCGCGTCGACCTTCGAGGCGACATGACGCGCGGAACGCTGCAGGTAGTCTGGAAGCGCCCAGTGATATTTGTAGCCGAGCTTCTGTTTGACCAGCGCCGCGAGTACCGGCGCCACGCCGCCGAGCTGGGTGTGGCCGAATGCGTCGTGCGTGCCGGCCTCGGCGAGAAACTGGCCATTTGCGCTGCGTACGCCCTCGGACGCGACCACCGTGCACCAGCCCACGCGCTCGACTGTGGCCTTCACCTTGGCCAGGAAGGTCTTCTCGTCGAACGGATTCTCGGGGAACAGGATCAGGTGTGGGGCTGCATCAGAGCCTTCGCCGGCGAGACCCGCCGCCGCAGCGATCCAGCCGGCGTGGCGACCCATCACCTCGAGAATGAACACCTTGGTCGAAGTCTCGGCCATCGAAGCGACGTCGAGGCTCGCTTCCAGCGTCGAGATCGCGGTGTACTTCGCCACCGAGCCGAAACCGGGGCAGCAATCGGTGACCACCAGGTCGTTGTCCACTGTCTTGGGTACGCCGATGCAGCGGATGTCGTAGCCGAGCTTTTTGCCAATCTGCGACAACTTGAGCGCGGTGTCGGCCGAGTCGTTGCCGCCGTTGTAGAGGAACCAGCGGATGTCGTGGGCTCGAAATACCTCGATCAACCGCTCGTATTCGGCGCGGTTGTCTTCCAGCGACTTCAGCTTGTAGCGACACGAGCCGAACGCGCCGCCCGGGGTGTGACACAACGCGGTGACCGCGGCGGCAGATTCCTTCGAGGTGTCGATGAGTTCTTCACGCAGCGCGCCGAGGATGCCGTTGCGTGCGGCGTAGACCTTGATGCCTTTCGCACGTGCCGCCTCGATCACGCCGGCGGCCGTGGCATTGATGACGGCGGTGACCCCGCCGGACTGGGCGTACAGGAGATTGCCGGTGGTGGTGGCTGGGCGACGGGCAGGGCTCATGGCTATCCTCGAATCGATCGGGTGATGGAGTGGCGGTCGGCGGTAATTTCCACGGGCCGCAAGGACTTGGCGAATTCCGCATATCTGGTGCGCCCGGCTCGGGCAAAGGCACGCAGGCTGCCCGGTTGAAGACGGCCTTGGGCGTCCCGCATATCTCGACCGGCGACATGCTGCGCGCCGCCGTCGCCGCTGGTACCGCGATGGGGCTGAAGGCCAAGGCCGTGATGGAGGCTGGTCAGCTGGTCTCCGACGATATCCTGCTCGGCATGCTGGAGGATCGGTTGGTACAGGACGATGCCAAGGCAGGTTTCATTCTCGACGGCTATCCACGCAACCTGGCCCAGGCCGATGCGCTGAATCAATTGTTGGCCAAGATTGGCCAGCCGCTTGACGCGGTGATCAAGCTCGAGGTGCCAAACGAGGCAATCATCGGTCGCTGCGAAATCCGCTTCGAGGCCGAAGGTCGCGCCGACGACAATCCGGATACGGTGCGCAAGCGGTTGGCTATCTACGCGCAGCAGACCGCCCCGGTTGCCGATTTCTACGCCCGTGACGGCAAGCTCCAGGTTGTCGATGGCGTCGGCGAACTGGACGAGATCACTGCCCGGATCCGGCAGGCGTTGCAGGACAAGGCGGCAGCCACCGGCTGATCGCATGCGGCTGTGATCTGGCGGGAATCAAGGGTTCATTCCAATGCGTCTGCATATCCTCGGCATCTGCGGCACCTTCATGGGCGGTGTCGCCGCGCTGGCGCGCGAGCTCGGCTACACGGTCGAGGGCTCTGACACCAACGTCTATCCGCCGATGAGTACGCAACTGGAGGCGCTGGGCATTGGCCTGATGAGCGACTATCAGTCGGAGCATCTGCAACCCGCGCCAGATCTGGTGGTTGTGGGCAATGCGATGACTCGCGGCAACCCGGCTGTCGAGTACATGCTTGACGTGCAACTGAACTACATCTCCGGGCCGCAGTGGCTGGGCGAGACGGTGCTGGCCGGTCGCGACGTGCTGGCAGTGGCCGGCACCCACGGCAAGACGACAACCACCAGCTTGCTGGCGCACCTGCTGGAGAGTGCGGGGATGGCGCCAGGGTTCCTGGTGGGCGGGGTGCCGGGGAACTTCGGAGTATCGGCCAGGTTGGGTGCGCGCAAGAGTGAACTCTCCTCCGGCGCTGCGCGTCATTCTCCCCCGCGGGGAGAAGGAGCTTTGGTGCCGCCGTTGGCGGCGCCATTTGTTATTGAAGCGGACGAGTACGACACCGCGTTTTTCGACAAACGCTCCAAGTTCGTGCATTACCGCCCGCGCATCGCCATCCTGAACAACCTCGAATACGATCACGCGGATATTTTCCCCGACGTGGCGGCGATCCAGCGCCAGTTTCACCATCTGGTGCGCACGGTGCCGGGCAACGGTCGGCTGATCGTCAACGCGCATGACGAACGACTCGCCGAAGTGTTGGCGATGGGCTGCTGGACACCCGTAGAAACCTTCGGTATCGGCGCAGGCGACTGGCAGGCCCGCTTACTCGAAGCGGATGGTTCGGTTTTCATCGTCCACCACGCCGGTCGCTTGATCGGCGAGATCCGCTGGTCCCTGCTCGGTCGACACAGCGTGATGAATGCGCTGGCCGCGCTGGCGGCGGCCGCGGCGGCAGGCGTGGACCCGCAAACCGTGTTGCCCGCATTCGCCACCTTCGAAAGCGTCAAACGCCGGATGGAACTGGTCGGCGAGGTCCGTGGCGTGCATGTCTACGATGATTTCGCGCACCATCCCACGGCGATCGCCACCACCCTGGCGGGCCTGCGCGCGAAGGTCGGCGATGCACGTATCTGGGTAGCGTTGGAACCGCGTTCGAACTCGATGCGCCAGGGTGTACACGCGGCAGCATTGGCTCCATCGCTGGCCGATGCCGACGAGGTGGTGTTCCTGCAGCGGGCCGAGCTGCCGTGGAATGCTGGCGCCGTCACCGCGGCATTGGCCGGCCACGGGTCGACTGTACCGACGGTGGATGCCTTGATCGCCAGTTTACGTGCGCAAGTACGGCCAGGCGACCAGGTGATCTTCATGTCCAATGGCGGTTTCGAGGCCGCGCCGCACCGCTTCGTCAAGAGCTTGCAAACCGCCTGAATCTGTCCGTGGCGACGATCGCAGACCCGGCGTGCCGGCACTGGTTACACTCGACCCATGGCCGTCAAATCCATTTACGTCGACATGCCGCTGTTCCCGCTCGGCTCGGTATTGTTCCCTGGCGGGCGCCTGCACCTTCGCATTTTCGAACCCCGTTATCTCGACCTCGTGCGTGAGTGCGCCCGCAACGGCAGCCCCTTCGGCGTATGCCTGATCCTGGTTGGGCACGAAACGGGTGAGCCGGCTGTGCCCGCGGCGATCGGCACTCTGGCACGAATCAGCGACTTCGATCGTGACGAGGATGGCCTGCTCGGCATCGTGGCCGAAGGCGGCGCGCGCTTTCGCGTGGCTCGCAGCCGGATTCGCGTCGACGGCCTGCTGCGAGGTGATGCCAAGTTGTGGCCGAGCGAACCGGAACTCGAGGTGCCGGTGGAATTTGCCTTGTTGCAGAGCATCCTCGAACGCCTGATCGAGACGATGGCGCCACAATGGCGTCTAGCTCCCCCCAGCGCTTACCAGAATGCCAGCTGGCTGGGTTTTCGCCTGGCCGAACTGTTGCCGCTGGATTGCAGCGAACAGCAGCACATGCTGGAGCTGACCGATCCACTGCAACGGTTGGCGGAGTTACGCGACATCCTGCCGCGCTTCCAGAAACCCTGAAGCTTGTGGCCCGCTAGACTAGAGGCCTTTCTGACGGAGCCGAACACATGGGCACCCTGGCTGGCAAGACCTTATTCATCACCGGCGCATCGCGCGGCATCGGCCTGGCGATTGCGCTACGTGCAGCACGTGACGGCGCAAATATCGTGATCGCGGCCAAGAGCGCCGTGCCGAATCCCAAGCTGCCAGGCACCATCCACACCGCCGCCGCCGAGATCGAGGCAGCCGGAGGCAAGGCGCTGGCCTTGCAGGTGGATATCCGCGACGAAGACCAGGTGACGACCGCCGCGGCGCAGGCGGCGGAGCACTTCGGCGGCATCGACATCGTGATCAACAACGCCAGCGCGATCTGGCTGGCCGGTACCGCCGACACGCCCATGAAGCGCTACGACCTGATGCACCAGGTCAACAGTCGCGGCACGTTCCTTGTCACCCGGACCTGCCTGCCGTACCTGAAACGCGCGGACAACCCACATGTGCTGATGCTGTCGCCGCCGCTGAACCTCGACGCCAAATGGTTCGCTCCGCACACTGCGTACACCATCGCCAAGTACGGGATGAGCCTGTGCGTGCTGGGCATGAGTGCGGAATTCGCTGAACAGGGTATCGCGGTGAATGCATTGTGGCCGCGCACGGTCATCGCCACGGCGGCGATCGGCATGATCGACGGTGTGAAGGCGGAGCATTGTCGCAAGCCGGATATCGTCGCCGATGCTGCCCACGCGATCCTGACGCGCCCTTCGCGCGAGTACACCGGCCATTTCGCGATTGATGATGAGGTGCTGCGCGAAACCGGCGTGTCCGATTTCGATCGCTATGCCGTGGAGCCCGGAGCGCCGCTGCTGCCGGACTTGTTCCTGGACTGATTGTCATGCCATCCGCGCAAGACGACGCATCGGCCCTGACCGACCTGGGCAAGCGCTACTGGTTGCCGATTTACCATCCGCGCGAACTCGTGCTCGACCACGGCCAGGGCGCACGAGTGTGGGATACACAAGGTCGCGAATATATTGATTTTGGCGCCGGCATAGCGGTGAATGCGCTCGGTCACCAGGACCCGGACTTGCTCGCGGCGCTGATCACGCAGGCGCACAAGTTGTGGCATGCCAGCAACGTGTTCTACACCGAGCCGCCGTTGCGCCTCGCCGAGGAACTGGTCAAGGCATCGGGCTTTGCCGAGCGGGTGTTCCTGTGCAATTCGGGGGCGGAGGCGAACGAAGCGGCGATCAAGCTGGTGCGGCGCTGGGCTGCGTTCAAGGGACGCGGGCCGGAGCGGCGCACGATCATTACGTTCAGGGGTTCGTTCCACGGCCGCACCCTCGCCACCGTGACCGCGACCGCCCAGCCCAAGTACCAGGAAGGGTACGAGCCACTGCCCGCCGGTTTCCGCTATCTCGATTTCAATGATGCGGCGGCGCTGGAGAAGGCCTTCGCCGTAGGCGACATCGCCGCGGTGATGCTGGAGCCGGTGCAGGGCGAAGGCGGCGTGGTGCCGGCCGCACCGGGTTTTCTGAAGCGGGTGCGCGAGCTGTGCAACCAATACGATGCCTTGCTGGTACTGGACGAGATTCAGTGCGGCATGGGCCGCACCGGCCGCCTGTTCGCGCATGCCGACGACGCGATAACGCCGGATATCGTCACTCTGGCCAAGGCACTGGGTTGCGGGTTTCCGATCGGCGCCATGCTGGCTGGCCCCAAGGTGGCCGAGGTGATGCAGTACGGCGCGCACGGAACGACCTTTGGCGGCAACCCCATGGCCGCAGCGGTGGCTCGCGTCGCGCTGGCCAAGCTTGCCTCGCCAGTAGTGCTGGCCAATGTGGAGCGCCAGGCCAAGGCGTTGCGCGCTGGCTTGGCGCGCATCGACCATCAAGGTGACCTGTTTACCGAGGTCCGGGGTCGTGGCTTGATGATCGGCGCGGTGCTGGCCCCTGCACATGCTGGCAAGGCCGGCGCGATCCTCGACCATGCGGCAGCCCACGGCGTGCTGTTGTTGCAGGCTGGGCCGGACGTCCTTCGCTTCGTGCCACCATTGACTATCACCGACGAAGAATTGGCCGAAGGCCTGGCGCGCCTGCACGCGGCTTTGAGCGTGTTTGTTGCAGTCTGAAGCCTCGGCTACGGCGTCACTGTTGAGGAGACCTGGCGATGAAATACCTGCACAGCATGGTGCGCGTACGTGATCTGGATGCCTCGCTGCGCTTTTATTGCGAAGGCTTGGGCTTGCGTGAAGTGCGGCGCCGCGATGTCCCCGCGGGCAAGTTCACCTTGGTGTTTCTGTGCGCGCCAGACAGTCCGGAGGCCGAGATCGAGCTGACCTTCAACTGGGGTTCGCAGGAAGACTACGGTTCGGCACGCAACTTCGGCCACCTCGCGTTCCGGGTGGACGACATCTATGCCACCTGCGAGCGATTGCAATCGATGGACTACACCATCCACCGGCCGCCACGTGACGGGCACATGGCCTTCGTGCGCTCGCCTGACCTGATCTCGGTCGAGCTGCTGCAGGGCGGCGATCCCTTGCCGCCACGTGAGCCGTGGGCGTCGATGGAAAATACCGGAGTCTGGTAAACGCGGGCAGACTGGTCAGTCAGCGGAATCTGGCAGGCCCGCGCCGCATGCCTTGCAGAATCGTGCATCGCTGTCGTGTTCATCCTGGCCGCACGCCGGACAGCGCACGTCCGTTTTCTGCATGCGCATGCCCGAGGCCAACTCGGCAGTGAAAATTCCTGTAGGCACGGCAATGATGCTGTAGCCCACCAAGGTGATCAATGCCGTCAACAGTTGCCCCACCGGCGTCTTGGGCGTGATGTCGCCAAAGCCCACTGTAGTCATCGTCACCACCGCCCAGTACATGGCTTCGGGAATGGAGGTGAACCCATTCCCCGGTCCTTCGACGAGGTACATCAGCGAGCCGAAGATCAGTACCAGGGTGAGGATCGTGCTGACGAAGATGAACAACTTGCGCCGCGTGCGTACCAGCGTGGACCACAGCAGGTTGGCATCGCCCACGTAGCGGGTAAGTTTGAGGACCCGGAAGATGCGCAGCATCCGCAGCGCACGGATCACCAGCAAATACTGGCTACCCGCCAGCACCAGGCTGACCCAGGTTGGCAGCACCGACAACAAGTCGACGATGCCGAAGAAGCTGCGGGCATAGCGCGACGGGCGGTTGACCACCGCCAGGCGAACGAAATACTCGATGGTAAACACGAGCGTGAATCCCCATTCCAGCAGGTGCAAGGCGAGGCTGAATCGAACGCGCACGCTCGCGACCGAATCGAGCAGTGCCACCGCGATGCTGGCAGCGATCACGATGATCAGCGCAACGTCAAAGCGTTTGCCGGGAATATCGTCGTGCCCAAAGATGATATGGAACCAACGCGCTCGCCACGCCGCGCCTGCTGCCGGTCCGAAGTTGAGGGGTGGCGCGCGGTTGGCCTGGGTCATCGGGTGCGTCCGGTCAGCTGGCTTGTGCGGCGTGCATCGAGTCGCGTGCGGCATCGAGGGTGAGTGCAATATCGTCGTCGCTATGTGCGGCTGACATGAAGCCGGCTTCGAATGCTGATGGTGCGAGGTAGACGCCGCGCTCCAGCATGCCGCGGAAAAAGCGGTTAAACCGTGCTGCGTCCGCTGCCGTGGCTTGCGCGTAGGTGGTCACCTGGTCGGAGCTGAAGAACAGCCCGAACATGCCGCCCACACGGTTCGTACTGAACGCGATGCCTTCGTCATCGGCCACCGACTGCAGGCCGTCGGTGAGCAGGCGCGTGCGCGCGGCAAGTTGCTCATGGAAGCCGGGCGCCTGGATCAGCTCCAGCATGGCCAGGCCTGCCGCCATCGCCACCGGGTTGCCGCTCAGGGTACCGGCCTGGTAGAGCGTCGCCCGCCATAGGCGCCCACCGGCATGCCGCCACCGATGATCTTGCCGAACGTGGTGAGATCCGGCGCGACTCCGTAGTGCGCCTGGGCACCACCGAGTGCCACCCGAAACCCCGTCATCACTTCATCGAAGATCAGCACCGTGCCCGATTTCGTGCACAGCTCGCGCAGGCCTTGCAGATAGCCGTCCACTGGCGGGATGCAGTTCATGTTACCGGCGACCGGCTCGATGATCAGCGCAGCCAATTCGTGGCCTTGGTCGGCGAACAGGGCCTTGGCTGCGGCGAGGTCGTTGTAGGGCAGAGTCAGAGTCAGATCCGCATTGGCTGCAGGCACACCCGGCGAAGTCGGCACGCCGAAAGTCAGCGCGCCGGAACCGGCCTTGACCAGGAAACTGTCGCCGTGGCCGTGATAACAACCCTCAAACTTCAGGATCTTGCTGCGGCCGGTGGCGCCGCGCGCCAGCCGGATCGCCGACATGGTGGCTTCGGTGCCCGAATTGACCATGCGCACCATTTGCACCGAAGGGATCAGGCGGGTGATCGTCTCGGCCATGCTGACCTCGGCGGCGCACGGCGTGCCGAACGAGAGCCCGTTCCGGATGGCACGCTCGACAGCTTCGCGCACGACTGGATGGTTGTGACCGACGATCATCGGCCCCCAGGAACCGACGTAATCGATGTAACGCTTGCCTTCCACATCCCACAGGTACGCGCCATCGGCGCGTTCGGTGAAGAACGGTTCGCCGCCGACCGACTTGAACGCGCGAACCGGCGAATTCACGCCACCGGGCATCAGGGGAAGGGCGCGCTGGAACAGTTCGTGATTGGTCGTCATCAGGTTCTCAATGGCTGGGCTGAGGAAATAGCTGGGCGAAGCGTTGCGCTGTCTGGCGCACATCAGCGGCTCCGAACAGCGAAGAAATCGAAGCGACGTAGTCGGCGCCCGCTTCGATCAGCAATGGGGCATTGTCCGGCGTGATGCCTCCGATCGCCACCCGCGCCACGCCAAGCGCGGCGCTTTGCCTCAGCAGGTCGATCGATGCGATCGCCGCCAGCGGCTTGGTTGGCGAGGCAAACATGGCGCCGAATGACACGTAATTCGCGCCCGCCCGTGCGGCGGCATGGGCATATTCCAGGGAATCACGACAGGCAACGCCAATGATCGCGGCGGACCCGAGGCGTGCGCGCGCTGCGCTGACGCCGTCCTCCGAGTACGCCAGATGCACGCCATCGGCACCGACCGCCTGAGCCAGATCGAGATCTTCATGAATGATCAGGGGCACTTCCCACGAACGACACAACCGCTGGATCGCTACGGCCTCGCCATGCCGGCGTGCATCGCCACGTTCCGCATCCAGGTATTGCAGCAGCCGCGCGCCACCGGCCAGTGCCTGCGCCACGACATCAAGCAGATCAGGCCGTGATCCGCTGGTGATCGCATACAGGCCACCGCGAGCGAATGAGGCGGGAATTTTCAATTGAGGGCCTCCGTACGTCGTGTTCGACGCTCAAATGGGATAGTTGTGCTTTCGTATTGTCGGGCGAGTTGCGAGAATGACCTATTCCGTTGTGATTCGAAGAAGCCCGACCATGAGCCAGATTTCCCCAGAAGCCACCACCTCGCGCAAATGGATGTGCGTTGTCTGTGGCTACATCTATGACGAAGCGGAAGGCGTGCCCGACGAAGGCATTCCGGCCGGCACGCGCTGGGAAGACGTGCCCGAGACCTGGACTTGCCCGGACTGCGGCACGACCAAGGACGACTTCGAAATGATCGAAATCGACTGAACGTCCCATCCTGCCTGCAAAAGGCCAGATTCCGTCAGGGCATCGGCCGGATCATCTGTTCTGATGGTTCTGCGCACGAACGGTAGCGCGCCAGACGAGGAACATCCCATGCTGCAGTTCATTCCCTTTGAAGACGACTGGGACGCACTGGAACGCCTGCGCCCGGAAGAACTCATTCCCTATCGGGTCGGTTTGCTGCCAGAGCCGGCGTCGCCGGCCATTCCATCGAGTACGCATGCGCTACAGCGCGAGGCGTCAGAAGCCTGACCACTGGCTGTTCCCATGGCAGGGTGAGCGTCGTTTTACCCCGCCATGCCGTTAGTCGGGCCCTGCGCGGCTCACGAGTACGAAAATCGGCGCGGATATATCCGCGCCGACACTTCCCTCGGAAGCAAGGCGGCGCTATGATGCTCGCCCCTTCGACGGCAAGCCCTGTCGTCGAAGATCGCCGCAACAAACCACGCTGAGAAACTTTCACCGAAGGTGTTGACGGCCCCCGAAAGCGATGTAGAATGGGCGGCTCACCCGGGACGAAACGTCATCGGGTCGCCACTGGAAACAGTGGCAAGCGAAACGATCTTTGACAGTGTGCGCA
>CAJDWH010000040.1_pt2 | contig 14722 bp, 10 predicted proteins | sample 7391531 | NCBI WGS metagenome assembly CAJDWH01 (sample SAMEA7055715, study PRJEB34461) | soil metagenome | biome: terrestrial ecosystem; feature: Peninsula; material: soil | place: Antarctica | collected 2016
AATGGGAGAATGACGAGCCCTGAGCCAATACCGATGGGGCATAAAGCTGTACGTTGCCCGCCGCATCGGCGCCAGCCGGATTGGCGCCGATGACCAAGCCGAGCGTCAACCCATTGACATTCGCTTTCACCTTGGCGCCATCCACCTGACTGATCGAACCCACGGGCACATTGATGCCAGTGGTATCACCAGCCGGCACGATGACGCCAGGCTGATTGTTGGCGATCAGCATCGCCGTGGCACCCGTCGCCTGCACGTAGAGCGCCTTGACGGTAAACGCGCAACCACCGCGATCGACGATCGCGACCCGACCATTGACTGCCGCGGCGTTGGTGAGCGGAGCGCAAGCTTGTGAATCGGTTGTGGTGCCGTCCGGGCTGGGTCCGCTCGCCACCACCGCCACGCCACTGAAGTTTGCCGGCGTCGCGGCTGGACCAATGACACCAGCATTGAACGCGTAGTCACCGGCCGCCGCTGGCGGCGCCGAAACACGCAGCAGCAACGGATTACTCAGTGCCAGCGGCGCCTCGGCTCTCACATTGGCGCCGGTAAACACCAGATTGCCATCGTCCAGTGCCGCCGTCACCCGCTGCTCGGGCGTCATTCCGTACCAGCTTTCGTTTTGCGTGTTGTCGAAGACGAACGTCGAATAAATATCCGGACGGCCAACGCCATCGCCACCAGGTAGGGGCTGGCCGTTAGCAAGACTGCCGAAGCCGGAAAAGCCCAGACCGTGCGCCATCTCGTGCAGCACGACGTTGAGGAAATCAATGGATCCGTCTGGCTGATTGCCGTCCAGACCGAAGTACCAGCTACTGCCTTCGATGCAGCCAGGAGCACCGAGCGCACCGTTGAACTTCGCCCGGATATCTGCTGCACCCGGGCTGGCATCCTCGCCACCGAGCGCGTCAGCCAGTGCCGAGTGGTACCAGGTACCAGCCAGCGCACCAGCCGGAGCCGGGTCATTAAACGCAAAAATATTGGTTGTGCCAGCGGAGCCCAGCACGCCGGAAGTCGCAGTACATTCGAGCTTGGCGAAGCTGGCGCTGACCGTGACTGGCACGTCGCTCTGCAGCACTGCGCCCCAGATATCCGCAGCGAACTGGAACACGATGCGCGCAGACCCTGCGCGGTACCCGCATCCTGATTGTCGATCAGGATGTCGGCAGCCGTGGCGTAGCTCGCCACGCCCAGCAAGCACAAGCCGAACATCGCGTGGAATAGAACGTTGCGGCGCATCATTGGCTCACCTCCTGCGCCGCGGCGTCATCGCTGTCGCCCTCGTGGTGAATGTTCAAACTGCCATCCGCCCGGCGTTCCACCATCAGATTGCTCATAAGATTTTCCGGCAACGCCATACCCACAGCCGTTCGCCCATTCTTCAAACGAATGGTGCGAAACGTGGCGCGCGCTTCCGCTTCATTGCGCGGCGCCGCAGGCTGGCCCAATGTGTGCCGCGCTGGTGCTTGGGTGGCGCGCTGCAACATGGCACGGGACAGCGCTTCGCGCTGCGCCGCCGTCGGAGCGACCAGACGACCTGTAGCCGGATCAATGGCCACCTGCACGCCCTGCATTGTCACCGATGAGTCGGTCGGGGCTGACGCCTGCGGTTCAACGGCATGCGCAGCACCAGCCACGAACAGACCGGCCAACGCCAGACCCGCGGTCCGGATGACCAAACTTTTGTACATGTGTTGTCCCCTTGGAGAACTCCGCCTCGGTCGAGACGCAGCTAAATGCTGTGGGCACACATTCGTGCGCCCTTGTAATGAACTACCCGATATTACCCAAGCCCCCTCGACGAGCGCGCTACCCGCTTGACCAGGAACCCCAACCTGCCGTTCCTGTGCAAGTCTGCGTTGATCAACGGCCGGGCGTCGGGGTATGCAACCCGTTCGGCAATTCTAATCGACAACTACGCGCAGAAAAACGTGTCTTAGATCACAGAAAATAGCAGTAAGTTCTCGTGTCCGTCAATCCACTTTTTTCGCGCGGAATGGCGGGCTGATTACGTGGCAACACGACGCAGACGAACACCCATTACGGCGTCTGCCAGAATGATTAACCTTGCATCACGGAAATACCATGCAACTGCTCGACATCGGCGCCAATCTCACCCACGAGTCATTCCAGTCGGATCCTGGATGCCGTGCTGCAACGCGCACAGGCGCATGGTGTCACGCGCATGCTGGTCACCGGTGCATCACATGCCGGCAGCGTCGCGGCACTGGCGCTGAGCCGCATGCATGTAGGTGTCTTGTACGCGACCGCGGGGGTGCACCCGCATCACGCGATCGACTACGACGACGCCACTGACGCGGCGCTGCGCGAACTGGCAGGTGATCCCGCAGTGCGCGCGATTGGCGAGACTGGACTGGACTACAACCGCAACTATTCTCCGCGTGAGGTGCAGTTGCAGGTGTTCGAACGGCAGCTGCAGATGGCGGTCGACCTGCACAAGCCGCTGTTTATGCACCAACGCGATGCGCACGAGGACTTCATCATGTTATTGCGGCGCTACCGGGACAAAGTGCCAGGTGCGGTCGTGCATTGCTTCACCGACACGGGCGACGCGCTGCGCGACTATCTGGCGCTGGACTGCCACATCGGCATCACTGGCTGGATCTGCGACGAGCGCCGCGGCATCCATCTGCGCGAGCTGGTGCGCGAGATCCCCGCCAACCGGTTGATGATCGAGACCGACGCACCCTACTTGTTGCCGCGCACGGTGCGACCGCAACCGCCGCACCGGCGCAACGAGCCGATGTATCTGAAACATATTTGTGAAGAGGTCGCGCGCCATCGCGGCGAGAGCGCAGAAACTACCGCAGCCAACAGCACGGCCACAGCCGAAGCCTTCTTCGGCCTGACACCCCACCCGTAGGAGCCCGCTCGCGGGCGATGCTCCTGTTCCCACGCGGAAGATAAACCCAACCCACAACACCGTCCGCCCTACGACAAGAAGCGTATCTCGCCAGGCGCCAAACCATCCAGCGCATAGTCGCCGATCCGCACGCGGATCAGGCGCAGCGTCGGAAAGCCGACCGCGGCGGTCATCCGCCGAACCTGCCGGTTGCGCCCTTCACGCAGGCTGAGGCTGAGCCAACTGGTCGGGATCGCCTTGCGAAAACGTACTGGAGGATCGCGTGGCCACAGCCAGTCCGGCTCGGTAGCAAGGCCGGCATCGGCTGGCAGGGTCGGCCCGTCATTCAACACCACGCCCCGCCGCAGACGATCCAGGGCCGTCTCGTCGAGACTGCCCTCGACCTGAGCCAGGTAGGTTTTGGCCTGCTTGTGGCGCGGATCGGTGAGCCGATGGGCAAGCGCACCGTCATCCGTCAACAGCAACAGGCCCTCACTGTCGCGGTCGAGTCGTCCGGCCGCATAGACGTCTTTTTGAGTGACAAAGTCCGCCAGTGTGGGACGACCCTGCCGATCGGTAAACTGACACAGCACGCCGTAGGGCTTGTTGAGGGCGATCAGCATGAACAACGGGCGAAGACGGACCAGCTCACGTTGTTACTTGGCGTCTTCCGTCTCTCCGCTCGCGGCTGGTTTGGTGAACTTCAGCGTCATCCGGTCCGACTCGCCGATTGCCAGGTACTTGGCGCGATCCTGGTCACCCAACGTCAGCGTGGGCGGCAAGGTCCACACGCCCTTGGGATGGTCGTGTGTGTCTTCGGGGTTGGCGTTGATCTCGCTGCTGCCATCCAGTACGAAACCGGCATCGACCGCCAGCTTCACCACATAGCTGGTGGGCAGGTAGCCGCTGTTCTTCACGGCCGCAAGCATTGCGCCGTCGGCGGCACGATGCTCGACCACGCCCAGAACACCACCCGGCTTCAACACCGAGAAAAATGCCTTGAACATCGCCGACGAGACATCCGCCATCACCCAGTTGTGCACGTTGCGGAAGGTCAGCACCACGTCGGCCGAACCGGACGGACCGAACACCGGTGCATGCGGGTCGAATTCGACGATCTTCGCGTGACCGTAGTGCGCAGGATCGGCGGCAAATTTGCGCGCAAGCGCGCTCTCGTCGGTACTCTTGCGTGTTGCCGCCGCGGCAATGTATTGACCGTTATCGCTGAGCAACGGCGCCAGGATTTCGCTGTACCAGCCGCCACCGGGCGTGATCTCGATCACGGTCTGGTCCGGCCGCACGCCAAGGAACTGCAGCGTGGCCTTGGGGTGGCGATATTCGTCGCGGGCACGGTCAGCTTCGGAACGCCAGCTGCCTGCCAGCATCTCGTCCAGTTGCGAGTCGGTGAAATCGCTGGCGCTGGTGGGTGGCACCAGAGCGTCGGTCGGCTGGTCCGGTTCGACCGATGTGCCCGGCGTTGCCTGCGCCATCGCGGCGGCTGGCAGAGCCAGCGCGGCAGCCAGACACAAGGCCACCAGCATGCCAGTCCCGCGGTGCACCCGGATACCACCAGTTTTGATCACGTGATTCATCGTTGACTCCGTGGCCCGCAGGCCAACCAGACGTACAGCAATAATGGGGAAAGACATGTGCAGGCCTGGTAGACAGGACGGCCAGATATGAACGACGGACGCTGGTCGTCAGGCAGCACCCGACACCCAACGTCCGCTGATGTGCCGACATTCTACGGCATCCCGGAGACTATCCGGGCGGTAAACTCAGTAGTGAATCACCGAGCGGATCACCTTGCCACCGTGCATCAGGTCGAACGCCTCGTTGATGCGCTCCAGTGGCAGGACCTTGTTGATCATCTCGTCGATGTGGATCTCGCCGGCCAGGTAACGCTCGACGTAGCCGGGCAGCTGCGAGCGGCCCTTGACGCCACCGAACGCCGAGCCACGCCAGACACGACCGGTGACAAGCTGGAACGGCCGCGTGCTGATCTCCTGCCCCGCGCCGGCCACGCCAATGATGATCGATTCGCCCCAGCCCTTGTGGCAACACTCCAGCGCCGAACGCATCACGTTAACGTTGCCAATGCATTCGAACGAATAATCCACGCCGCCGTCGGTGAGGTCGATGATCACCTGCTGGATCGGCGTATCCGGATAGTCCGAGGTGTTGATGCAGTCGGTGGCGCCCAGCGCCCTGGCCATCTCGAACTTGTCCGGCTGGCGATCGATCGCGATGATGCGGCCGGCCTTGGCCATCACCGCGCCCTGCACCACCGACAGCCCGATGCCACCCAGACCGAACACCGCGACCGTCGCGCCCGGCTCGACCTTGGCCGTGTTCAGCACCGCGCCGATGCCGGTGGTGATGCCGCAGCCAAGCAAACACACCTTCTCCAGCGGCGCGGCCTTGTTGATTTTTGCCAGCGCGATTTCCGGCACCACGGTGTATTCACTGAAGGTGCTGGTGCCCATGTAATGCAGCAGCGGCTTGCCGTTCAACGAGAAGCGCGAGGTGCCGTCGGGCATCAGACCCTGGCCCTGGGTCACGCGAATCTTCTGGCATAGGTTGGTCTTGCCTGAAAGACAGAACTTGCACTCGCCACATTCGGGTGTGTACAGCGGAATCACGTGGTCGCCCACCTTCAACGAGGTCACTCCCTCACCCACTTCCTCGACGATGCCGCCACCTTCGTGGCCAAGGATCACCGGGAACTGTCCTTCCGGATCGTCGCCGGACAGAGTGAAAGCGTCGGTGTGGCACACGCCGGTGGCGACGATGCGCACCAGCACCTCGCCGGCCTTCGGACCGGCTACGTCGATCTGCTCGATGCTCAAGGGCTTGCCTGCGGCCCAGGCGACGGCGGCGCGTGATTTCATGATGTGTTCTCCTCGATGACGCAGCGACGGATCAGGCAACCATGGTAACTGCTCGACGGCGCAGATCGGATTGATCATGCGTGACGGGGCGTCGGATGTCACCGGTAACAGCCGTCGTCAGGAACATGTACAAGCGGCGCTTTTCCAGCGAGCACTGGTTCTACCCCTCACGCAATTTTTCAGCGAGCAGTGCATGCTTGGGCTCTTTGCACCGGAGGTATCGGACATGCAACAACGCCAGCTCGGCAACTCGCCACTCTCGATCGCGCCGCTCGCCTTGGGCGGCAACGTGTTTGGCTGGACCGCTGACGAGAAGCGTTCGTTCGAGCTGCTCGACGCGTTCGTCGAAGCCGGCGGCAACCTGATCGACACTGCCGACAGTTATTCCGCCTGGGTACCCGGCAACCAGGGTGGCGAGTCGGAAACCATCATCGGCAAATGGCTGCACCAGAGCGGCAAGCGTGATCAAGTGGTGCTCTCCACCAAGGTCGCCAAGTGGGCCGAACATCCTGGCCTGTCGCCGGTAAACATCCGCCACGCGGTGGATGGCTCGCTCAAGCGACTGCAGACCGACTGCATCGACCTTTATCAGGCACACCAGGATGACGCCAGCGTGCTGATGGCCGACACGCTGGGCGCCTTCGCGCGGCTGATCGAGGCTGGCAAGATACGGGTGATCGGTGCATCAAATTTTGGCGCGGCGCGCTTCGCCGATGCGCTGGCGGTGGCCAAGGAGCATGGCTTGCCGCGCTATGAGAGCCTGCAACCGGAATACAATCTGGTCAGCCGCGCCGGCTACGAACAGGAACTGGAGGCGCTGGTGCGCGGCGAGAACATCGGCGTGATCAGCTATTACGGGCTGGCCAGCGGCTTCCTCAGTGGCAAGTACCGCAGTCAGGCGGATCTGGTCAAAAGCGCCGCACGCAGCCACGCGGTGAAACAGTTCCTGAATCCGCGCGGGATGCAGGTGCTGGCCACACTCGATGCCGTCGCTGCTGCACACCAGTCCAGCCCTGCTCAGGTTGCCCTGGCCTGGCTGATCGCTCGCCCCGGCATCACCGCACCAATCGTCAGTGCCACCAGCGTGGAGCAGTTGCACGAATTGCTCGGCGCGACCGCGTTGTCGTTGAGCACGGACGAGATCGCCGAGCTGGACCTGGTCAGCGTCTGATCGCGACAACGGCGCGCCGAGCGCAATGAGCCTCGCGCCGCGCCTGCTGGCCCGGAGCGTCTCACCACGTGCCGCGTTACCTATTCCGGCGCTTCGATCTGGTAACCCCGCTCCCGCAGCGCGGCGAGGTAGCCGTCCGGCTTGAGCAGCTCAGCCAGCGGCAACACGGCGAAGGTCTGCGCATTGGTAGCCAATGCTTTGGTCGCCGCAGCCAACCATGTCGCGCGCAACTGCGCCGGGACATCATCGAGGCCGAGAGTGCGCGCAAAGCCCGCTTCGGTCACCGCGGCCACGCACGCTTCCTGCCAATCACTGTCCGGCAGCTCGCGCAGCGCCTGCAAGTCTCCGGTGGCCCAGGCGTTGGCTCGCGCGGTCATCGCCGGCATGTCGTGTTCGATGCTGTCCATCGTGCGGATGAAGCAGGTTACATCGCGCGGGGCCGCTTGCTTGAAGGCCTTGATCGCCGCACGCGGGTGTTCGATCCGTATGTGGTAAGCGGTATCCGTCTCGGTAACGCTATGTTGTTTGGCCAGTGCGTCGATGCCGGCCTGGACACCGCCGGACCGGCTCAGTCCGTTCGCCTTGAGCGCCTTGCGGAACAACGCTTGCGCGGCAAACATCGGGCGCCAACGTTCGATACCACTCTCGTCCATCTGATACTGCTGCTTCAGGATCTGCCAACGCGCATACACCGGCGGCGGAAGCAGCTCCTGCAGGCGCTCGCGACCCGGGTTCTTGCGCGCGCTGTACGCCGACGGCAGCAGGAACAGCTTGCCGACGAAGCCGACATCGGCCTTGAGTTTGATCGACGGCGAGCGCAGCACCTGCTGCGAATCGGCGATCGCCTGCTCCACCTCACTGGATCGCCACTGCATGGCCCGCGGCAACGGCGACAAGGTACCCAGTACCCACATCACGTGCTCGCCACCGGCCGCATCGACTTTGGTCACCTTCCACAACCCGGGACCGGGCTGCACGCCACTGACCACGACGGCGGGCAGGTCGACGACGCCCGGCGGAGGTGTCGGCGTCGTCGATTGCGCCCAAGCCGGACTACTCCCGACCAGTAAGAAAAAAAAGACCACTCGCCACAGGGACATTCGCGCCACTCCGGTTTCAACGATTGCCGTGATGGCCAAGGCAGTGCTCAAGCCGATGGCCGCAAGCGTCGCCAGCCACCGAGAAGATGCGACGCCCCGGCGCGCCTGCGGCCGGGGCGCCCACTGATCAGGCCGACAACAGCGCCAGTGCCGCATTAAGCGTGGCGCTGGGACGCATCGCCGCACCGACTTTGGCCAGGTCCGGGTGGTAGTAACCGCCAACGTCGACCGGCTTGCCCTGCACGCGGTTGAGCTCCTCGACGATCTTTGCCTCGTCGCGCGCAAGCGCCGCTGCCACCGCGGCGAACTTCGACTTCAGCGCGGCGTTCTCGTCCTGCGCGGCCAGCGCCTGCGCCCAGTACATGGCGAGGTAGAAATGACTGCCACGGTTGTCCAGTTCGCCGACCTTGCGCGAGGGCGATTTGTTGGTGTCGAGAAACTTGCTGTTGGCCTGGTCGAGCGTCTTCGCCAGCACCCCGATCTGGACGTTGTCGTCCCGCTGACCGAGATGCTCCAGCGACGCAGCCAGCGCCAGGAACTCGCCCAGCGAATCCCAGCGCAAATGGTTCTCTTCGAGAAACTGCTGCACGTGCTTGGGCGCCGAACCGCCCGCGCCGGTCTCGAACAGGCCTCCGCCGGCCATTAACGGAACGATTGACAGCATCTTGGCGCTGGTGCCCAGTTCCATGATCGGGAACAGGTCGGTGAGGTAGTCGCGCAGCACATTGCCGGTGACCGAGATGGTGTCCAGCCCTTGGCGAATTCGCTCCAGCGAGAAGCGCGTCGCCGCGGTCGGATCCATGATGCGGATGTCCAGCCCGCTGATGTCGTAATCCTTCAGGTAACGTTCGACCTTCTTGATCACCTGCGCATCATGCGCGCGTTGCGGATCGAGCCAAAACACTGCCGGCGTGTGACGTGCGCGGCTCACCACCAGCTTCACCCAATCCTGGATCGGGGCGTCTTTGACTTGGCACATGCGCCAGATGTCGCCGGCCTCGACGTCATGCTGCAGCAGCACCGCACCGGCTTCGTCGATGACCTTGACCATGCCGTCGCCAGCGATCTGGAAGGTCTTGTCGTGCGAGCCATACTCTTCGGCGGCCTGTGCCATCAGGCCAATATTCGGGACGCTGCCCATGGTCGCCGGATCAAACGCGCCATGCGCCTTGCAGTCCTCGATCGTGGCTTGGTACACGCCGGCGTAGCTGCGATCCGGAATCACCGCCTTGATGTCCTGCAGCTTGCCTGCGGCATTCCACATCTTGCCGGAGTCACGGATCATCGCCGGCATCGAGGCATCGATGATCACGTCACTGGGCACGTGCAGGTTGGTGATGCCCTTGTCGGAATTGACCATCGCCAGCGCCGGGCGTTGCGCATACTCCGCTTGGAGGTCGGCCTTGATCTGCGCCTGCTGCGCTTCCGGCAACGAGCCCAGGCGCGCGTACAGATCGCCGATGCCGTTGTTCGGGTTAAAGCCGATCTGTTTCAGTGCGTCGGCATGCTTGGCCAGCACATCCTGGTAGAACTCGCTCACGGCGACGCCAAACATGATCGGGTCGGAGACCTTCATCATGGTCGCCTTCAGGTGTAGCGAGAACAACACGCCCTGTTTTTTTGCGTCCTCGATCTGTGCGTCGATGAAAGTGGCCAGCGCTTTGCGGCTCATCACCGCCGCGTCAATGATCTCGCCTGCCAGCAGGGCGGTCTTCGGCTTCAGCACCGCATGACTGCCGTCCTTGCCGAACCATTCGATGCTGACGTTGCCAGCGTTGTCGACCACGGTGGATTTCTCGCTGCCGTAGAAGTCGCCCTCTTCCATCTGCGCCACGTGGGTTTTCGAATCGTGGCTCCACGCGCCCATCTTGTGCGGATGCTTGCGCGCATAGTTTTTCACCGACACCGGCGCGCGGCGATCGGAATTGCCCTCGCGCAGCACTGGGTTCACCGCGCTGCCCTTGACTCGGTCGTAGCGCGACTTGATGTCCTTCTCGTCCGCATCCTTCGGCTCGTCCGGGTAATCGGGCAGCGCATAGCCGTGGCCCTGCAATTCCTTGATCACGGCCTTGAGCTGCGGCATCGAGGCGCTGATGTTTGGCAGCTTGATGATGTTCGCCTCGGGCTCGGTGACCAACTGACCCAGCTCGGCCAGATCGTCGGCGATGCGCTGGTCCTCCTTCAGTCGCTCGGGAAACAGCGCGATGATGCGGCCGGCCAGCGAAATGTCGCGCGTCTCCACCTTGATTCCGGCGCTGCCGGTGAAGGCCGTGATGATCGGCAGCAACGATTGGGTGGCCAGGAACGGCGCTTCGTCGGTGAGCGTATAGATAATCTTGGACGGGGTGGACATGGTCTGCGTGAACCTCTCTGCGGCCGCATGGGTCTGGGATGGATGCTGTAGCCCGAACCGGCTCGGCGGCGCCTGCGGGCGCAACCTGCGGCGATCCGCGCGCCCGGGCTGATTGGGTTCAACGTTGGCGAAATCCCCCCATTGTCGCGTTTTCGCCCGGCCGGCGAAAGCGCCGATCCCTCACGCCATCATGTCCGCGCGGCACCTCGGCAACGCTCGCAAACGAAAGGGACGCGCCGTGCGCGTCCCTTTCGTTGTCAATGCAGCACGATCGCCGACTATTTCTTCACGGAGAAGTCCTTGCTCGCGACTGGCTGACCGTCCAGCGAAATTTCCACCTTGTAGTCGCCGGCCGGAAAACCATCGGGCTTGCTGATCATGAACGCGGTGGTCTGCGGACCCATGGTGTCGAGGGTCTTGCTGTCCTCGTGCACGGTCTGCCCATCCTGGTAGGTCCATTTTGCTGCCAGCGTGGCGTTGCCGGTGCCCACGGTCTGAACCGCGGCATAGATATTGTCGCTCGGTGCGAAGCTGGTCCCGCTGGCGCGGATCATATTGCTGGCGTCCACACTCGACCCGAGCTCGACCGAGCTGAAGGTCAGGTCCGCCGCGGAGTCGGCTTGCATCCCCGGCATGGAAGACGGTGGTGGAGTCATCGGTGGAGCCATCGCGGTCGCGCTTGGCGGCGGGGTGGACGGGACCGGCGAGGCGGATTGGTCACTCTTGCCGCAGGCGCTCAGCGCCAACGCGGCGCCCATCGCAGTGGCCAGGACAAGGATTCGGCGGTTTGTCTTCATCGGAACATCTCCTGCTTCAGGATTTAGCTGGGATCTTGAGGATCTGACCGGGCTTGATTCGATCCGGATCATCGAGTTGGTCGCGGTTGGCCTCGAATATCGCCTTCCACGCGTTCGCATCGCCGTAGAAATGCTTGGCGATCTTCGACAAATTGTCGCCTTTCGCGACGATGTAATTCCTGGACTCGTCAACCGTAGAACTGACCCGCGATTGCACGTTGCTGAAGTCCGCCTTCGCCGGTGTGCCCGCTGGCGCCGACTTCACCGTACCTTGCACGTTGGAGAAATTCGGTTTGTTGGTGTCATTGCCCATGGCCTGCAGCTCCGCCTCGGAAAGGGGGTGAGTGTGGCGCTGGCAACGGTCAACGAGACGTGAGCACATAAACCAGCCGTTCAGCTGCGGCTGCCCGCAAATCGGGCCAGGCGTCACACCGGGGAGGCTTCAGGCGAGCTGTGAGACCGGGTCTTTGGGGGCAAGCTTGATAACGTCCGCGTGGATCTATTTCAAACCACGGACGCGTCTCGCCGAAGGTATGAAAGCAACTGCACAAACCAGCGGCCTCAATCATCGCCGGCGACGTGCAACAATCCACTGTTTATTCAAGTGAGCGGCATCAGATACCCGCATGGAAATCGTTGATCTGCAGGAACTGCTCGACCAGGAAGACTGGGAGCGCCACTTCGACCAGCGCACCCTGGCTCGCGCGACCAAGTATTACCACGACGACCATGTGATGGAACTCCATCACGATCCTCGTGGCGAGGGCGACCTACTGCTCGGCACCGTGCGTGGCAGCGAACGTCGTCCCTATGTCTGCTCGATCAATATAACCATCGACGACGACACGCTTGTTCTGGACACCCAATGCAGCTGTCCGGTCGGCTGGCAATGCAAGCATGCGGCGGCTCTGCTGCTGATGGCTACCGACACGCCGTACGAGTTCTGGCCCGGGGACAAGTTGGCCGTCACACGGCCGACACGGCTCAGGGCACCGCAGATGGAGATCCCAGCATTGAGGCCTGCCCGAGCATCGAATCAGCTGGCCGAGTGGGAGCACTGGCTGCGTGCCCTGGAGGCAACCGCATCAGCCGACGCGTACGACGAAGCCGAAGCCGAGCGCCAGCTCGTCCTGCTACTACGCGGAAGCCCGTATGGGACGCCCGCCGAACTGATGGTCTGCCCGGCGTGGTTGCGGCCCGGCAAGACCAAAGCCCGCGCCCTGGTGGATCCGCAGCCGGTGTCGCTCGATCACTATCATGGCCCGCTGCCGATGCCGCCGGGCGGCTGGCCGCCAGACGCGACTGCGGCGCTGGCCTTGCTACTGCAGGATCAAGACATGTCGGTCGCCGGCCTGCCCTGGACGACCATCCACGCGCCGTTCCAGGAGCAGGCCTTGAACACCCTGCTGGCGCACTACCCCGCCTGCCACGAGCGTGGCAGCGTGCCGCTGAGCCGCGGCGAGATCTTACCGCTGCAACTGCAGTGGCAGGACTTGCCCGACGGCGACCAGCAACTCGTCGCCTCCGTGGTCGGCACCGAACCGGCACATCTGCTGCGTGGCGCGCGGCTGTGGTACGTGTTGCCAAAACAACGACGCTTCGGCCTGGTCGACGTCGACCCCGCCCTGGTCGACGCATTGGACCACGTGCCGCGGGTACGCCCGGAGCAAGCGGCCGCATTGCGCCAGCGCCTGCCGCGCTCAGCCGCGGCCGCGCTGCCACTACCCGTCGAGCGCGGCCCGCTGGAGATCATCAAGGACCACCCGACACCAGTCATGCAACTGCGCACACTGCCGGTGAAAACCGGTCGCGGCGCCCCGCCATCGGCACTGGGTTGTGCGCGTCTGACGTTCGACTACGCTGGGGCACGCTTGCCACCCAGCAACGGACATTTCATTCAGCGCCAGCTGCACCAAGGTCGCTTGCTGGAAATCCATCGAAATGTCCCCGAGGAGCTACGCGTCGCCAGACTTCTGCCGCCGCTCGGCCTGGTGCCTGCCAGATTGCATGTAGATGCTCTCGCCAAGGGAACCGCGCCACTGCAACCAAGCGACGTCGTGCTGCAGCCCAAGCGCAATCAGCATCCCTTGGCGGCCAGCGCATGGCAGCCGGTGATCGAGCAATTGCTCGCCGAAGGCTTCCGCATGGAGTACGACGACGACTTTCCGCACGACCGACTGGTCGAGATCGACGACTGGCACGCCGATGTACAAGCCAGCAGCCAAAACTGGTTTGAGGTCAGTCTTGGCATCGACGTCGGCGGGGAGCGCATCGATCTGCTGCCGGTATTACGCCGCGTGCTGGCTGATCCGACCTTCCCGCTGGCGGCACCAAAACGCGAGAAGAAGAGCGCTTGCTGGCGGGTGCCACTGGACGAGAACCGCAGCGTGGAAATTCCGCTGAGCCGCCTGCGCGCATTGGTCGAACCACTACTGGAATGGCTGCACGGCGACGGCGAACTACGCGTGCACCGCACGCGTGCCGAGGCGCTTACCAGCATGGCCAGCGCGGCCCAATTGCACTGGCGTGGTGAGGAATTGCTGCGCGCGCAACTGGAGCTGCTGAAAGGCGCCACGCGCAGCGCCAAGCCTCCGCGAGGCCTCAAGGCCACGCTGCGGCCATATCAGCTCGAAGGCCTCGCCTGGCTGAACTTTCTTGGCGACGCCGGGCTCGGCGGCATCCTTGCGGACGACATGGGCCTGGGCAAGACCGTACAGGTACTTGCGCACATCCTGGCCGAAAAACAGCGCGGCCGACTCGACCACCCTGCCCTGGTGGTGGCGCCCACCTCGCTGGTCGGCAACTGGCGCGACGAGGCCATCCGCTTCGCGCCGAAGCTGAAGGTACTGGTGCTGCACGGTGCCAACCGCGCCGAACACTACGACGAGGTTTCCGCTCACGACCTGGTCATCACCACTTACCCGCTACTGCCGCGCGACGAGGACCGACTGCGAAAGGCACACTTCTCCCTGTTGATACTGGACGAGGCGCAAGCGATCAAGAATCCGCATAGTCAGGCTGCCCAGGTAGTGCGTGTCATTCCTGCCGAGCGTCGGCTGGCGATGACCGGCACGCCGCTGGAAAATCATCTCGGCGAATTGTGGGCGCAATTCGACGCGGTGGAACCGGGCTTGCTCGGTAGCGAACGACAATTCACCAAGCTGTACCGCACGCCCATCGAGAAACACGGCGACAACGAGCGCCAACAGCGCCTCAATCAACGCATTAGCGCCTTGCTGCTGCGTCGGCGCAAACAGGACGTGCTCACCGACCTGCCAGCCAAGACTGAGATCGTGCACCTGCTGGAATTGGAAGACGCCCAGCGCGGTCTGTACGAAACCCTGCGCCTGGCCCAGCACGAACGCGTACAGCAAATCGTCAAGGAGCGCGGCCTGTCGCAGGCCGGCATCATCGTGCTCGACGCGCTGCTCAAGCTGCGCCAGGCCTGCTGCGATCCGCGCCTGGTCAAACTGCCCAGCGCGCGCAAGATCAAGCAATCGGCCAAGCTCGACGCGCTGCTGGAATTGCTCGACGGCCTGCTCGCCGA
>CAJDWH010000024.1_pt1 | contig 14664 bp, 14 predicted proteins | sample 7391531 | NCBI WGS metagenome assembly CAJDWH01 (sample SAMEA7055715, study PRJEB34461) | soil metagenome | biome: terrestrial ecosystem; feature: Peninsula; material: soil | place: Antarctica | collected 2016
GCTGGTGTACAAGCCCATATCGGCCAGTCGGCGCTGTGCATCGGCCAGCGAAAAATCGCTCTGCGGGCCGGACGAACCGTCCACCGTCAACTTACCGCCCGTGCCCAAGCCACCATCGACTTTTTGCGGAGCATAAGCGCGCACCGACTTCACCATCTCGTTGTAGGAGTCCATGAAGGCTGCCGCAATGACTTTGCCCTGTGGCGTTTTGCTATAGGCACCGGCAGCACCAGCGCCGCCACTGCCGATACCCAACGCGCCAAAACCGAAATCGGTATTGTGGGCACTGCCCTGGGCTGCCGCGACCTGCACGCCCGAGCGGGTGTCGGTCAAGGTCAGCGTCGTTGAGGCTTCGCTGGTTTTCATCGATCCAACCACTGCGCCGAGCAGTGCGCCATAACCACCAGCCAGACCGGCCAGCCCCGCTGCACCGCCACCAGTGTTCTGGGAGAACTGGATCGTGGGCGTCGCCACATAGTCGGCCGCCACCATCTGGCCCTTGCCCATGTTGCTGCCGCCGCGTAGCTCGCCGCTACCGCGAAGATCCCGTTCGCGCATCATGTCGTTCATCGCGCGCCCGCGATCGACCACCACAAAACAGTTGCTCTGCTGGATCATCAGGCGAAGCAGCGGAGTCGTCGAAGGCAGGTGATATTGCGAGGTGAGAATCAGATACCAGGAATCGCTGGTGTCTTCTTCCACGGCCAACGTGCCCAGCGGCCGTGCGCAGTGCTCAAGTGTCTTGGAGGCGTTGGCCGTGGTGGATCCCGCAGCCGAGCCGCCAATCGGATTCTTGGTCCCGCCCATCGCCATTTGGGAACAGCCACCCACCAGAAACGACGAAGCGACTGCCAGTGCGAGCAGACCATGTTTCAACAAACCAGTTTTCATAAAAACTCCATCTTCTAGGTAACCAACGAAATGAGAAACGGGCTGCGTTTCAGGACTTCCAGTGACGCACCCGGCGAACGTGGAACGAATCTTCAAGCGCTGCAACACACCATCACCGGCACTCGCGCAGCCATGCCAAGCGGTGTTCTACAACGAATACTCTGGCCAACGCGGCCATGGGTAGCACGCGACAAGCACGACAGGCCCGCTTGAGCCGACAGCGACCGCGGCCGCCATGCCTCCTGAGCTCACCAATGGTTTTCCCCTTGACCGCAACGTGTACCTACTTCGCCATAGACCAGACGTCATTCAGGCGAGGATGTCGGCAAATCGCAACATCAGCCGCAGAATAGGCGACTTCAACTGCCAAAATCAACCCGATTTCGTCCCAAAAAAGGCTTTGCAGCAGGCGATCTTCGATCGCGTTTTCAACTTGACGCGAGAGCGCCGATGGACTACAGCTTTGTAGGAAAAGACCTACAGAGAAAGCATGAATTCGTCGGCGTCCATCCACGCTGGGAAGCGTTCGCGATGCGCCAGCAGTGGCGCCGCATCGAGCATCATCGTAACCACCTGCTCCTGCGCGCCAAGTTCCACCAGAGGCTCGCCGACAGGATCGATCACCGCACTGTCGCCGGCGTACGGAATGTCGTTGCCATCCACGCCGACCCGGTTCACGCCGACTACGTAGCTGAGATTCTCGATCGCCCGTGCACGCAGCAGCGTACGCCAGGGCTGTCGCCGCGGCGCGGGCCAATTGGCGACGAACAGCGCCAGGTCGTAGTCCATGCCGCCAGCAGCAGACTCCAGCCTGCGGTTGCGCAGCCATACCGGGAAACGCAGGTCGTAGCAGACCTGTGGCAGGATCCGCCAGCCGTTCAATGTGACGACCAACCGTTGATCGCCGCCGCCATAACGCGTGTGCTCGCCGGCCATGCGAAACAGATGCCGCTTGTCGTACTGCGCGAAACTGCCGTCGGGCCGTACCCACAGCAAACGATTGAAGACGGTGTCGTTCTCGCGTATCGCCAGACTGCCGCAAATCACCGCGCCGACTTCGGTCGCCAACGCCCGCAACCAAGGCACGCCTTCCCCGTCCATGGGCTCGGCCGCACTGCGGGTGTCGTTGCTGAAGCCGGACAGGAATGTCTCCGGCAGCACGATCAGATCGCTACCGGCGGCCTGACGAACCAGGCCAGCGTAATAGTCACGATTGGCCGGCGCGTCGTGCCAGCGCGTCGCGCCCTGCACCAGCGACACCTTGAGCGGCTGCATGGTCATAGCCGGCACAACCTTTCCGCAGCTGCCTCCATGGTGGCATCGCTCTTGGCGAAGCACAGGCGCAGCAAACGCGTTCCGGGCGCGCTGGCATAGAACGGGGTCAGCGGAATCGCCGCTACGCCGCCCTCTTCGACCAGCCAGCGGCTGAACGCCAGATCGTCCTCGTCGCGGATCGCCGAATAGTCGACCAGCTGGAAATAGCCCCCCGGCACATCAAGCAGCTTGAACCGCGACGGCGCCAGCAGCGCACGAAAACGGTCGCGCTTGGGCTGGTAGAACGCCGGGAGCTCCAGGTAGTGCGCCGGATCACTAGCCATGAATTCGGCAAACGCCGCCTGCGCCGGATGGAAGGTACAAAAGGTCAGGTACTGGTGAACTTTGCGGAACTCGGCCGACAGCGCTGCCGGCGCCACCGCGTAACCAACCTTCCAGCCGGTGCAGTGGAAGGTCTTGCCGAACGACGAAATCACCACGCTGCGCTCAGCCAGTTCCGGATGCCGCAACACGCTTTCGTGCTGCACCCCGTCGTAGACGATATGTTCGTAAACCTCATCCGAAAGCACCACGATATTGGTGTGGCGCACGATCGTTGCCAGCTCGTCCAGGTCGGCCGCGGACAACACTGCGCCGGACGGGTTGTGCGGGCTGTTGATCAGGATCATGCGCGTTTTCGGGTTCACCGCATCGCGCACGCGCTGCCAGTCGATTGAGAACGCCGGTACCGTCAGTGGAATGTGTACCGCAAGTGCGCCTTGCAGCTCGATCGCCGGTTCGTAGCAATCGTAGGCAGGGTCGAACACGATCACTTCCTCGCCGGAGCGCACGATCGCGGCGATCGCCGCGAAGATCGCTTCGGTGGCGCCTGAGGTAACCGTGATATCAGTATTCACATCCAGCTTGCGCCCGTACAGGCGCTCGGTCTTGATCGCGATCTGCTCGCGCAATGCGGCCGTGCCATGCATTGGAGCGTACTGATTTCGCCCCTCGTTCATCGCCCGTGTCAGCGCATCGCGCAAGCCCTGCGGCGGCTCGAAATCGGGAAATCCCTGGCCCAGGTTGACCGCCTTGTGCTGCAGCGCCAACTGACTCATCACGCTGAAGATAGTGGTGCCGACCTTGGGCAGTTTGGTTTCGATCATCTTCAATCCTGCCGTTTGGATGTCCATAAAGTCATCAGCGTAGCGCATCGCCGCCGTGCGATGCATCAAGTGCGCCGCAATATCTCCAGCGGACGCCGTCGGCATGGCTCATGCTGGTGCAAGGTAGTTTCCGGCAGGCGCTCGACGAGGTAATCAACTAGAACGCGTACACCTCGCAACATGCCGCGCCGACTGGGATAGATGAAGTGCAAGACGCCTTCCAGCACGCTCCAATCGGGCAACACCACTTCCAGTGCACCCGCGTTGAATGCAGGCGCACAGACAAACTCCGACAACCGCGCTCCATCAAGACCACGCCGAGCCGATTGAAGCAGCACGGCGAAATCGCCGGTGATCAAACGCGCCTGTACCTCGACATGGGTCTGCTCTCCGTTTGCATCGATAAGCTCCCAAACCTGTGCACCTTCGTGCTCACGCATGGATAACGCCGAACACGCGGAACATACGCTCGGCACTCTCGAGTCGAGCCAATGGGCCGACTTCATGCTGGTCGACCACGACATCTCCGATGTATCCGCCGAGCCGGCGGTGGAACACTCGCGTGCTGCAAACCCGGATGGGCGGCAAGCAGGTCTACGCAGCGCAGGATTGATCGTCGCTGAAATCGCGCGTTCAACGGACGCACGGCTACGTCCGAACCTGCGTTCGCCCCGCCAGTGAATGAGCGCCAGGCGCGCTGCTGCCCTTCTAATCCGTCATCGCCCTATAGGCCATCAGTCATGTTGCGGAAGCGGCTCAAAGCTATTGACGGCTCAAAAGTCAGTGTTATAGTTCACTACAACACCACCCAACAAGCTCACTAAGGAAGTCCGTCATGAAAGCATACAAACTGATTGCCGGCGCCGCTGCCGTCCTGCTCACCCTAGGAAGCCTGCGCGCCGTCCTCTACGACGTCGATGCCTTGCAACCGATCGGGCAAAGCCACATCACGCCGACCACTCACGTCACCAACCTCGCACCAGTCATCGTGCGTCCGAGTGCAGCCGAGATGCGCGCCGCTGCGCTGATGAACGACACCGCAAGCCTGGGCTTGATGGCTACCTCGGCGGATTCGGAAATCCGCCTTGATGCGCAGGTTCAGCCGTTGAGCGTGCTCGGGTCGCAGTTGGTGATGCCCTATTATTCGTTCGGCAAGAAGTTCGGCAGCATTACCAAGGAATAACCATGACGATAACCTGGAACGACAGCATCCCGATCTATCGCCAATTGCACCAGCGTGTAGTGGCGATGATCCTGGATGGCGCCTTGAACGAAGGCGACCCGCTGCCGTCGGTACGCCAGGTAGCGGCTGATTACCAGATCAATCCGCTAACCGTATCTAAGGCGTATCAGGAGCTGGTCGATGGACAACTGGTTGAGAAAAAAAGGGGCTTGGGCATGTTCGTGATCGAGGGTGCGCGCGATGCGCTGTTGAAATCGGAACGCGAGCGCTTCCTGCGCGAGGAATGGCCAATACTGCATACCCGCCTGCAGCGGCTGGGGCTGGATCTCAAGACGCTGCTGCGCGAAGCCGACAGTCATAACAAGGGGCAGCAATCATGAGCGCGGTGATCACGGCGAGTGGCCTGACCAAGCAATACAAGTCGACGCGGGCGCTGGACAACGTCAACTTCCAGATCGAACCGGGCCGCATCGTCGGCCTGATCGGTCCGAACGGCGCCGGCAAGACCACCGCACTGAAGGCGATCCTTGGCCTCACCGACTTCACAGGCGAGCTGAACGTGCTGGGCTTCGATCCGCGCAAACAGCGCGACAAGCTGATGGGCGAGGTGTCCTTCATCGCTGACGTGGCGGTGCTGCCGCGCTGGATCAAGGTAAGCCAGGCGGTCGATTTCGTCGCCAACGTGCATCCGCGTTTCAACCGCGCCAAATGTGAGGCGTTCCTGGCCCGTACCAAGCTGCAACCGAATCAACGCGTGCGGCAAATGTCCAAGGGCATGATCGTGCAGCTACACCTGGCGCTGGTGATGGCGATCGACGCCAGGCTGCTGATCCTGGACGAGCCCACCCTGGGGCTTGACATCCTCTACCGCAAGCAGTTTTACCAGAACCTGCTGCAGGACTACTTCGACGAGAACAAGACAATCATCGTCACCACCCACCAGGTCGAGGAAGTCGAGCACATCCTCACCGACCTGATGTTCATCCGCGACGGCAAGATCGTCCTGGACGCGGACATGGACGCGATCGGTGATCGCTTCATCGAGGTGATGGTCAATGCCGACCAGGCAGAAGCCGCGCGCGCATTGAAACCGCTGGACGAACGCCAAGTCTTCGGCAAGAGCATTTTTCTGTTTGACGGTGTCGGACGCGCGCAACTGGAAGCCATGGGTGAAATCCGCCGGCCTTCCATCAGCGACCTGTTCGTCGCCACCATGAAGGGCACCTACGCATGAAAACCTCCACGACGAATACTTTGTTCTGGCTGGTCAAGCGCGAGTTCTGGGAACATCGCGGCGGCTTCTTCTGGGCTCCGGTCATCACTGGCGGCATATTCGTGTTCCTCAACCTGATGACCATCATCACCGGTGAGATATTTGGCGCGCGGAACGGCGTCAATTTCTCGTTCGACGGCAGCGGAAGCAACATGCGCGAGCTGACCAGGGCGCTGGACAAGCAGTCCATGGACACCGTCGGCGCCGGCCTGGACATGGTGATGTACTCGTCCACCATGATGATGAGCATCATTCTCGGCTTCGTGGTGTTCTTCTACTGCCTTGGCGCACTCTATGACGACCGTCGGGATCGCAGCATCCTGTTCTGGAAATCGCTGCCGATCTCGGACACCGCCACCGTGCTCTCCAAGGTCATCTCGGCCACGGTAGTCGCTCCATTCATCACCGTGATCGTGGGCGCGTTGACTGGCCTGCTGATGCTGCTGACGTTCGCGGTCGCGTTGTCCCTGCATGGCGTCAGTGTGTGGCACCTGTTGAGCCTGTCGCACCCACTTCGGGTGATCGCAAACATGCTCGGCTCGATCCCGTTGTATCTGTTGTGGGCATTGCCGACTGTAGGGTGGCTGCTGCTTTGTTCAGCGTGGTCACGTAGCAAGCCCTTCCTGTGGGCAGTGATATTGCCGGTAGCGGTCGGCATCGTGATTGGCTGGTTCAACCTGTTGGGCACCTTGAACGTGTCCAACAGCTGGTACTGGCGTGATGTCGCCGCACGCATCCTGGGCAGCGTGTTTCCGGGAGGTTGGTTCCGCCATGTCCCCGGGATCGGTGGCAACAACGTCACCGAGCTGCTGTCCAGTTTGAGTGTGAGTCGCGCCTACACAGCACTGGCCTCGCCTAACCTCTGGATCGGCGTGGCAGCAGCCGTGGTCATGCTGGCCGGCGCGATCTGGTTCCGCCGTTGGCGCGACGACAGCTGAATTTACGACCGACTTTGAGACGGAAAATAACCATGAAAAACAATATATTCAACGCACTCGCACTGGTCTTGTTGCTGTCACTGGCCGCCTGCGGGCAAGCCCCACAATCTACGGACGCCAATCACTCGGCGCAGACCACCCAGGATACCGATGAGACGACCTCCTCTTCCGTAGTTTCCGAAAAAATTCGGGAAGTGATGCAGGCGGCGAAAAAGAAACTCGCCACCAAGAACATCAGTGTAAACACTCTTCATCTCGGCAATGGTCACAGCCACAAGGACTCGCTATCCAAGGCCGAAATCACCCCGCAAGGCGAGTTGTTGATCGCCGGCAAGGAGGTGGCTGCCACGCCAGCGCAGCGGACCCTGCTACTGGACTATCGCGAGCAGATCGTCGGCATCGCCGAAGCTGGCATGGACATCGGCACACAAGGCGCGGATCTGGGTATCCAGGCCGCCAAGCAAGCGCTATGGGGTGCGTTCACCAGCAAGAACGACAAGGATATCGAAGCCACCATCAAGCCCCAGACCGACGCGATCAAAGCGGCCGCTCTTCAGCTGTGCCAACGACTCCCCGACTTGTTGTCGAGCCAGCAGAAACTGGCCGCCGCCATGCCCGAGTTCCAGCCTTATGCCACGATGGAACAAAACGACATTGATGACTGCGGCAAGGAAATGAGCGACAAGAACGGAAAACGGGGCTTCGCCATATTCTCCGATTGATCCATGAATCCACAGCCCTCCTGCATCATGCAGCCAGGGCCGTGGATACATGCCATCGCTGCCTTCTACTCGCCGTGGATACCACCACGGGTCAGGGTCATCGGATCGAGCAGCTTCTTCAGCTCATCCTTCGACAACCCGGTAGTCTCCAGCGCCACGTCCATGATCGGCCGGTGTTCCTTGTAGGCCTGCTTGGCGGTCGCGGCACCTTTCTCGTAGCCGATCACCGGGTTCAGCGCGGTAACCAGGATCGGGTTCATCGCCAGCACCTGGTTCACCCGGGCCTTGTTGACCGTGAACCCGGCGATGGCCTTGTCAGCCAACAACACGCTGACATTGGCAAGGATTTCGATCGATTGCAGCAGATTGTGCGCGATCAGCGGCAACATCACGTTGAGCTGAAAATTGCCGGACTGGCCGGCAATGGTGATGGACGCATCGTTGCCGATCACTTGCGCGGCAACCATCGCGGCCGCCTCGGGAATCACCGGGTTGACCTTGCCCGGCATGATCGATGAGCCCGGCTGCAACGCCGGCAACGCAATTTCGCCCAGACCGGCCAACGGGCCGGAGTTCATCCAGCGCAAGTCGTTGGAGATCTTCATCAATGCCACCGCCAGCGTTTTCAGTGCGCCAGACAATTCCACGGCGGCGTCTTGCGCGGCCATGCCTTCGAAGTAGTTTTCCGCCGACTCAAACTTCACCCCGGTCAACTTCTTCAGTTGCACCGCCATCGCCGGACCGAACTTCGGATCGGCATTGATACCCGTGCCCACCGCGGTACCGCCTTGCGGCAGGCGGCGCATGCGCTTCAAGGCATCCTCGATACGCTCGATCGCCGAGCCGATCTGTGCCGACCAGCCGGAAAGTTCCTGCCCGAAGGTGATCGGCATCGCGTCCATCAGGTGGGTGCGGCCGGTCTTTGGCGTGTTCTTCAACTCCCGGGCACGCTTGTCGATGGCTTTCTTCAGATACTTCAGCGCGGGCAGCAAGTGTTCGCTGGTGGTCAGCGTGGCGCTGACGTGGATCGCTGTGGGAATGACATCGTTCGAACTCTGCCCATAATTGACGTGGTCATTCGGGTGCACTTTCGCGCCCGCCGCGACCGCCAGATGCGCGATCACCTCGTTCGCATTCATGTTGGTGCTGGTGCCCGAACCGGTCTGGAAGATATCGATCGGGAACTGCGCGTCGTACTGTCCATCGGCTACGGCCATTGAGGCCTTGCGGATCGCCACCGCCTGATTCTTCTTCAAATAACCCAGCGACAGGTTGACCTCGGCAGCAGCCGCCTTGATCAGGCCCAGCGCACGGATGAACTGACGCGGTAGATGCAGGCCGGAAATCGGAAAATTGTCGATGGCGCGCTGCGTCTGCGCGCCGTACAACGCATCGTCAGGTACCTTCAATTCGCCCATGCTGTCGTGCTCGATGCGATATGTAGTCATGCGCCGTGGTCCTGTAGTTTTGGGGAAAGACAACTTGTCAGAGTAAGCCTGATCCGACGCAATTCAAGAGCCGATGTCGTTTTGGCGCGATCCAACGGACAAGGACTAGAGTTGTAGAATGCGCGATTCCCTGGCCTTCCGGAATCTCCTCGATGTCTTCCCACGCCCTCACCGCCCTGTCGCCGCTGGACGGCCGCTACGCCAGCAAGGTCGCACCGCTGCGCCCGATCTTCAGCGAGTTCGGCCTGATGCACCGTCGCGTGCAGGTGGAGATTGAATGGCTGCTGGCGCTGGCGGCCGAGCCCGGGATCGCCGAACTGGCGGCGTTCAACGCGGCCCAGGTCGTCGCGCTGAAAGCCATCACCGACGACTTCAGCGAGGCCGACGGCGAGCGGATCAAGGCAATCGAGGCCACCACCAACCACGACGTCAAGGCGGTCGAATACTTCATCAAAGAGAAGATCGGCGCCGATACCAGCCTCGCCCAGGCGAAGGAATTCGTCCATTTTTCCTGCACCAGCGAGGACATCAACAATCTGTCCTACGCGCTGATGCTGCGCGATGCCCGCAGCCATGTGCTGCTACCGCAACTCGACGCGGTAGTTGCCCGATTGCGCGAGCTCGCCCACGCCAATGCCGCGCTGCCAATGCTTTCGCGCACTCACGGCCAGACCGCTTCGCCTACCACGTTGGGCAAGGAAATCGCGAACGTCGTCGCGCGTCTGGAACGCCAGCGCAAGCAGCTGATCGCGGTCGAAGTTTCCGGCAAGATCAATGGTGCGGTGGGCAACTACAACGCCCACGTCATCACCTATCCGGAGGTGGACTGGCAGGCGTTTTCACAACGCTTCGTGGAAAGCCTCGGCCTCGACTACAACGCCTACACCACGCAGATCGAGCCGCACGACAATGTGGCCGAATATTGCGACGCAGTGCGGCGGATCAACATCATCCTGATCGACCTGGCCCGCGACATCTGGGGCTACATATCACTGGGCTATTTCAGGCAGACATTGAAGGCCGGCGAAGTCGGCTCCTCGACGATGCCGCACAAGGTCAATCCGATAGATTTCGAAAACGCCGAAGGCAACTTCGGCCTTGCCAACGCGCTACTGGGGCATTTCGCGGAAAAACTGCCGATCAGCCGCTGGCAGCGCGATCTCACCGACTCCACCGTGCTGCGTGCCCTTGGCACGGCATTCGGCCACTCGCTGGTGGCGCTGGAATCGCTAAAGAAAGGTCTCGGCAAGCTCACGGTCAACGCCGACCGCATCGGCGCTGACCTCGATGCCAGTTGGGAAGTGCTGGCCGAGGCCGTGCAAACCGTGATGCGCCGCTACGGCCTGCCGCAGCCCTACGAGCAACTCAAGGCGCTGACCCGCGGCCATGGCATCACCAAAGATTCCATGCGTGGATTCATTGACGGGCTTGAACTGCCTGAAGACGCGAAGCAGCGCCTATTGGAGCTGACGCCAGCCAGTTATATCGGACTGGCCGAGAAGTTGGCGACCGACATCTGAGCGCCAGCCACCTGCGCTCATGCAACCCAAAAACAAGCGGCCGACATCCGCGGATGCCGGCCGCTGACTGACCTGCGCCAGTCTTATGCCGGCTGCTTGAGCAAGCCTTGAGCTTCCATCGCCGCCTGCACCGCCGGTCGCGCAGCAACGCGCTGCTGGAACGCGGCCAGTGCCTTGAACTCCGACAGGTCCAGGTCCACGTGCTTCGCCCAGCTGGTGACGGTGAACAGGTACGCATCGGCACCAGTGAAGTGGTCACCCAGCAGCCACTCCTGCTTGGCCAACACCGGCTCCAGGAATGCATAGCGCTTGCGCAAGGCCTCCTTGCGCTCCTGCTTCACTTCGGCTGGATTATTCGGATTGAACAGCGGGCTGTAGGTCTTGTGCAGCTCAGAGTTGATGTAGCTGAGCATCTCTTGAAGGCGATAGCGCGCCAGCGTGCCGTTGGCTGGGGCCAATCCGCTTTCGGGCTTCTGGTCAGCCAGATACTGCATCAATGTCGTAGCTTCGGTCAGCACTTCACCGTTATCCAGCTTTAGCGCAGGCAGGTAACCCTTCGGGTTGATCTTGAGAAAATCCTCGCCGCTCGTGGTGAGCTTGGTCGACATGTCGACCTGCTCCAGCTCCAGCTCGATGCCGGCTTCCTGCGCCACGATATGCGGCGACAGCGAACAAGTACCAGTGGCGTAATAAAGCTTCATGAGACGCTCCTTTTGGGGATGGGGAAATCAGCTCCGCAGCCCGACGATCCAATGAACCAGCGGCGCGGCATTCGATCAGTATAGTGAGTGCCAGTTACTGATAGATACCATGTAACTCTCAGTTAGCGCAGAATACGGTATCTCGCCGGTTACCGGCGCCGGCCGGATGATTTCAACCATGGGTCTGCCTGTACGCAAAAGCAAAGTCAGCACAGTGCCGGTCTGTCCGCTCACTGAGAGCATGAAGTTGCTGCGTGGCGCCTGGGCGCCGAATGTGATCTGGTATCTCAGCGCCGAACCACGTCGCTTTGGCGAGTTGCGCCATGACATTCCGCGCATCTCCGCGCGCGTGCTGAGCGCGCGCCTGCACGAAATGGAAGACCGCGGATTGGTCACGCGGCGGGTGCTCGATACGTCGCCGCCGTCCGCCGAGTACGGCTTGACCGAACTCGGCCGGGAGTTGCTACCGGCGATTCGCGCCCTGGCCAACGTCGGGCAAAAGTTGATCGAGCAGTGGGGTGCAACCGGAACGGACAAACCCTTCAGAACCAGGCGTACCCCACGCCACCAGTGACCGTGTTCACCGAGAGAAGAACACCCACCGACGAGTACGGTTTCCCGGACTTGCCAGGAAACCCGGAATGCAGCGATCACTCGACCTCGTCGGAACCTTCGTTGACGCCATCGAACAGGAAAGTCGACAGATAGCGTTCACCGGTATCGGGCAGCATGGCCAACAACACCGAACCTTCGGGCGCATCCTTGGCCACTTCCAGCGCGGCCGCGAGGGTGGCACCCGCCGAAAGCCCGGCGAAAATGCCCTCTTTCTGCGCCAGCGCAAGCGAGGTATCGCGAGCCACCACGTCGTCGACCAGCACGATGCGATTGACGATCTCGCGGTTCAGCACGCCCGGCACGAAGTCCGGCGTCCAGCCCTGGATCTTGTGCGAGTGCCACTCCTTGCCCGAGAGCAAAGCCGCCACCGCCGGTTCGCTGGCAACTATTTGCACTTCCGGCCGCGCCACGCTCAGCACTTCGCCCACGCCGGTCAGGGTGCCGCCGGTACCCCAGCCGCTCACGAAATAGTCCAACCGACGCCCGGCAAAGTCGATCAGAATCTCGGCCGCGGTGGTATTGCGATGATAGGCAGGGTTGGCCTCGTTCTCGAACTGGTCGGCAAGAAACCAGCCGTGCTTTTTTGCCAGCTCTGCGGCCTTCACCACCATCGCGACGCCGCGACCGGCGGACGGGGTCAATACAACCTTGCCGCCGTAAGCACGAATCAGCTTGCGCCGCTCGATGGAAAAGGACTCGGTCATCACCGCCACGAACGGATAGCCGCGCGCCGCGCAAACCGCCGCCAGCGCCACGCCAGTATTGCCCGAGGTAGCCTCGACTACGGTCTGACCGGGCTTCAGCACGCCACGCTGCTCGGCGTCCAGGATGATTGCAATGGCGAGCCGGTCCTTCACCGAGCCGGCAGGGTTAAAGGACTCCACCTTCACGTAAACCGTCACGTGTTCCGGCGCCAGACGGTGCAGTTTCACGATCGGCGTATTGCCGATGGTGTCGAGGATGCTGTCATAGATCATGGGTGTTTCCTTGGAAGTGCCAAATTACGGTAGATCAACACGCGCTTGCACGTCGCAAATCTCGCGACAAAGCAACTATTTTCAATGAATTACACGATGAATGGCATCATGCAAGGTGGCGACTTTGGCCTTGGCCATCGCACCACTGCGCACGCCTGATGCTGAGCGTTTCGACAGCGAAACGAAGATCGGATCGAGCCTCATGCAGCAAACTCCACCCGATCACAGTGGAGACACAGGCTACGAAGACGCCGCCCGCACCACAAATGATTTATACGTCTGCACTTATGCCAAGATGTCATGAGCGCCGAAATATTTGACATATCAGTCAACCAGCCGTTTGGACGTCCGATGGAGCAGAGCGTCTATTTTCACAAGCCGCGCGCTCGCCGGAATCTGTCAATGCCTTGCCGAACCAGGTGCGAAGCCATCATGCGATGTATGTGCGTAACCCGCGCGCATCCGACCATTGACCATCCACATTCGCGGACCACCGTTCATGACGCTCACCCAACTGCGCCACCTCATCGCCATTGCCGATTCCGGTCTCAACATCACGCTGGCCGCCGAACGTGTTCACGCGACGCAGCCAGGCCTCAGCAAGCAACTCAGGCAACTTGAGGACGAACTCGGTTTTCAGTTGTTCGCGCGCAAAGGCAAGAGTCTCGACGCGATCACCCATGCCGGCGAACAAGTGATCGAGCGCGCGCGCATCATCCTTGCCGAAGCGGACAACATCCGCGCAATTGCAGCCAACCTGCGCAACGAGGCGTGCGGCGAGCTGCGTATCGCCACCACCCACACCCAGGCTCGCTTCGCCCTACCCACCGCGATCGCCGCACTCAGCGCAAGCTATCCGCAGGTCAGCGTGCACCTGGAACCAACCCGCGACGCCGACGTGCTGGCCCGGCTGGAAGCGGGCCAAGTTGACCTGGCGATCATCAGCAGCGCCGGCAATCCGCCCGCCTCGGGCCTGGCATTCCCCGCCTACTGGTGGCAGCGGGTCATTCTCACGCCGGCCGGACACCCCCTGGCTGCGCGGAGCACGCCACCGACCCTGGCCGAGCTGGCCACCTTGCCACTGATCAGTTACGACTCGTCGCTGCGACCGGAGTCGTCCTTGCGTCGAGCTTTTGAAGCGGAGGGCCTGACGCCGCAGATAGCCATGACGGCCGGCGACGCCGATCTAATCAAAACCTATGTTCGCGCTGGACTGGGCGTCGGCATCCTCGCCGAAATGGCCATCCATCAACGCGACCCCGACTTGCATGCTCTGCCCGCCGATCACTTGTTCGCGCCGTGCACCACGTGGGTGGTGCTGCGTCGGGACAGCGTGCCGCGTGAGTACACCTTGGCATTCATTCAGTTGTTCGCACCGCACCTCGGGCGGCGCGAAGTGAGCCGGGCAATGGCTGGAGAAGCGCGGCACAGCGCATGGCCGAACGTGCCGCACTGGCGCGACCGCAGCGACTCGCCAAAGCTGGAACAAGTTTGACTGCGACCGTCGAATCCGCGGTCGACCTCGCGGCAATAAAATCTGCCTGTGCTCAATTTGCACCAGACAAATCGCTCAAGAACTGGGGCGCCAAGTAAACGCCGACAAGCTCGTCGGCGGCGCCGTCGAGGACGCGCGCACGGCTCGCCAACCTGCACCAGTTCATGGCGGACAGGGGCCTGGTCACCATCCCCGGGAACGAACACGCCAAGGGCGAGCAAATGCCGCCGTTCAACCGCTGGAACTTCGCCAATATCGAAAAGCTCGGCACGTACGAAAAGAACCTGCCGTCGGTGTATTACATCGCTCCGCCAACCAACCGAGCACACCGGAAGTTAGGCCAACTGTTCGTCGGCTACGCCTACGCCGAAGGTTGGCCACACTAGGAGCCTGTCGGGCTTTGGTGGTCGAGTCGAGAATTCGGCTGGGTGCGGACAGATTTTCGCCGGTTCGCAGGTCCATAGTGGTTCTATGGACCAAG
>CAJDWH010000080.1_pt1 | contig 14463 bp, 16 predicted proteins | sample 7391531 | NCBI WGS metagenome assembly CAJDWH01 (sample SAMEA7055715, study PRJEB34461) | soil metagenome | biome: terrestrial ecosystem; feature: Peninsula; material: soil | place: Antarctica | collected 2016
ATCAACAAGGTGCTTGAGGGTCGTCCGCACATCGTCGATGCAATCAAGAACGGCGAGATCGTCTACATCGTCAACACCACCGAGGGAAAACAGGCGATCGCCGACTCTTTCTCCATCCGGCGCGAAGCGTTGCAGCATCGCGTCACGTACTCCACTACCGTGGCAGGTGCCCGCGCGTTGGTGCACTCACTGGATTTCCGTGGCAGCGGCGAAGTTCACAGTTTGCAGGAATTGCACAAGGAGCTCAGCCCATGAGTCGTCCCCCTATTACCAAGACCGGGTCCGAACGCTTGCGCACGGAACTCGAACGACTGAAATCGACCGAACGTCCGCGGATCATCGCTGCGATCGCCGAGGCGAGAGCACATGGCGACCTCAAGGAGAACGCTGAGTATCATGCGGCGCGCGAGTTGCAGAGTTTCACGGAAGGGCGCATTGCCCAGCTGGAAGGCGTGCTGTCGAACGCTGAAGTGATCGATATCACTCGGCTCAACGCAGGCAAGAAGGTGGTGTTCGGGGCGACCGTGGACCTGGAGGATGAAGACACCGCCACCGCAGTCACGTACCAGATCGTGGGCGACCTCGAAGCCGACATCAAGCAGCGCCTGATCGCGGTGACCTCGCCGATTGCTCGTGCGCTGATTGGCAAGAACGCCGGCGAAAGCTTCGAATTCACCGCCCCGAACGGAGTCAAGCACTACGAGATCATCGACGTTCGTTACGAATAACTACGTCCGGTTCATTCGGGTAGCCACAAAAAAAGGCCGCGAACGCGGCCTTCTTTTATGGTTTCGCTGCGCGCTGAACTCAGCGCTGGCGAGCCTTGAAACGGGGATTGCTCTTGCAGATCACGAACACCTTGCCGCGACGACGCACAATCTTGCAGTCGCGGTGCCGCGCTTTGGCGGATTTCAAAGAGTTAAGCACCTTCACGGCCAGCTCCTAACACAAAAAGAAAAATTCAAGCTCGTAAGTATATCGGGTCGGATTGACCGTCACAAGCCTGGGGCGACGGCCGTCTCGGTCACGGTGGCCAGAAATTGCTGCAGGGCAGGCGAGTGGTCGTTGGCGCGGCGCGCCACCGCCAGCAGCAGGAACGCGTCGGGATCCTCAAGCGGCACGTAAACGACTCCAGCCAGCCGCACGGCACGTATGCTGGCTGGCACCAGCGCCAGTCCCAGCCCGGCGGCGACTAATGCCAGCAAGCCGTTGATCTGTTGGGCGTGCTGTCCAATGGACGGCTGGAATCCCGCGTGGTGCGCCAGGGTCACCAACCGGTCGTACAACGTGGCGGCCAGAGCACGGGGCTGGGAAACAAAGGCGTCGCCGGCAACCTCGACCAGGCTCAGACTATTGCGACTGGCCAACGGGTGGCCGACCGGCATGGCGAGCAACAGCGGCTCACGGTCGATAACACTAAGACGCAGGTTGCGGGCATCCTGTGCGTGTGCCGGCTCGCTGCGGACAAAGCCCGCGTCGATTTCACCGGAAAGCAACGCAGTGAATTGTGGCTCGGTATACATCTCGCTCAGCTTGAGAGCAACTTTGGGTGCTACCTGCCCGTAGCGCAGCAAGGTTCGTGGCAGCGCCGGGTGAAATGAGACCGAAACCGTATAAGCCAGACGCAATTGTCCGCTGTAGCCGGCCGCCGTCGCGGTAACTTGACTGCGTGCCTCGTCCGCCTTGGCCAGGATCTGCCGCGACTGTTCGAGGAAAACACGCCCCGGCTCCGTCAACGCAACATGGCGTTTGGTGCGCTCAAGCAGGCGCACCCCAAGGTCCTGTTCCAGAGATTTGATCTGTTGCGACAGGGGCGGCTGTGAGATGTGTAGGCGCAAGGCCGCGCGGGTGAAGCTCAGCTCCTCGGCGACGGCTACGAAATAGCGCAACTGGCGGAAGTCAAACATATAGCGCTTTCGAATTAATACGAGCGGAAATATATATTAGATACTTTATCCCGTCGATCATAAAATACCCCTGTCGCGCCACTATCCCTCCCCCTGTGGCGCCGGCCCTCGCCCCGCAGCGACGCTAACACGACGTCTGGTTCAACTCCCCCCCTGAACCCACGTTGATGCGTCTCCCCTGCGGGGCGCTTTCTTTTTCGGCGCGGTCGCGCCTGCTTGGTCCGTGATCTTCTGGGTCAGATTCGCGCGGCCAGACGAGTGCCCTGATCAATGGCGCGTTTGGCATCGAGTTCCGCAGCCACGTCAGCGCCGCCGATGATGTGCACGGTCATCCCGGCGGCGATCAACGCATCTGCCAGTTGCCGATTCGGCTCCTGGCCGGCACAGACCACCACGTTGTCGACGGGCAGGATCTGCGCCACGCCATCGACTGTGATGTGCAGGCCCTGGTCGTCGAACTGCCGGTAGGTGACGTTGCCGAGCGTGGTGACCTGCTTGGCCTTGAGCGTTGCCCGATGCACCCAGCCGGTGGTCTTGTTGAGGCGTGCGCCGAGACGTCCCTTGCTCCGTTGGAGCAGCCAGACCTGTCGTGCCGGCGCTTCCGGGCGAGCCGGCTGCAGGCCGCTGCTTCGTTCCAGATTCATGTCCACGCCCCATTCGCGAGTCCAGAGGATGACGTCAGTAGTGGGCGAGGGCGCGCGCTCGACTAGGAATTCGGCGACGTCGAAGCCGATTCCGCCGGCACCGATGATCGCCACTTTCGCACCGACCTCCCGGTGTCTCGCTAGTACGTCGAGATAGCCCATCGTAACCACCAGTACGTAGCGATGCCGCGTCCACAGCTTTTCCCAGTTGAAGCTCGACCCCCATGTCATCCAGCTGATGACGGAAATAACGCAGGGTTTCGTGGAACTCTTCCTTGCCCGGAATCTGCTTGGCATAGTTGAACTGGCCGCCAATCTCGTCGGCTTGGTCAATCAGAGTCACCGCATGGCCGCGTTCGCCCAGCGTGCTTGCGCAAGCCATGCCGGCCGGGCCGGCACCGACCACGGCGATGCGTTTGCGGGATCGCGTAGGTTCGATCGTCAGCTCGGTCTCATAACAGGCCCGCGGGTTGACCAGACAACTGGCGCGTTTGTTCTGGAATACGTGATCCAGACAGGCCTGATTGCAGGCGATGCAGGTATTGATGCGCTCGCTGCGCCCAGCCTTTGCCTTGTTGGCCCAGGCCGGATCAGCCAAAAATGGGCGAGCCATCGAAACCATGTCGGCTTCGCCGTCGGCCAGGATGCGCTCGGCCACGTCCGGCATATTGATGCGGTTGGTGGCGACCAGCGGGATAGTCACTTCACCCTTGAGCTTGCCGGTGACCCAGGCAAAGCCGGCGCGCGGCACGCTGGTAACGATGGTGGGGATACGTGCTTCGTGCCAGCCGATGCCGGTGTTGATAATGCTGGCACCCGCGGCCTCGACTGCCTTGGCCAAGGTGACAATCTCTCCCCACTCCTGGCCATCTTCGACCAGATCGAGCATCGACAGACGGTAGATGATGATGAAGTCGCGCCCAACCGCCTCGCGTATGCGTCGCACGATCTCGATCGGGAAGCGCATACGTCGCGCCGCGTCGCCGCCCCAGGCGTCCTCCCTGCGATTGGTGCGCGCGGCGATGAACTGGTTGATCAGATAGCCCTCCGAGCCCATCACCTCGACACCGTCGTAGCCGGCGTCGCGCGCCAGTTTCGCGCAATGCACGAAATCCTCGATAGTGCGCTCCACGCCGCGCGACGACAGTGCGCGCGGGGTGAACGGAGTAATCGGCGACTTCACCCGCGAAGGCGCCACCGATAGAGGGTGATAACCGTAGCGGCCAGGGTGCAGGATCTGCATGCAAATCCGCCCGCCCTCGGCGTGCACCGCATCGGTGAGCTTGCGATGGCGCGGCTTGTGCCAGGGCATCGTGAGTCGGCCGCCAAAAGGTTTCAGCCAACCGGCGATGCTGGGCGAGATGCCACCGGTGACCATCAGGCCAACCCCGCCGCGGGCGCGCTCGGCGAAGTACGCGGCCAGTTTGTCGTAGTCACTGGCTTTGTCTTCCAGCCCGGTGTGCATCGAGCCCATCAAAATGCGATTGGGCAGGCTGATATGGCCCAGGTCGAGCGGAGCGAACAGGTTGGGGTAATTCATGCGATTCACGAGGGTCTCGAACGATCGTATGAATGTGCCGGTGTTCGACCCTCGAAAGCAAGCGTCGTCGGAATGCGGCGCGCCGCCTCAGGCCAGCAATTGCTGCACCAGCGCAATGTAGCGGCGCATGGCTTGTTCCGCGCAGACGCCGTTCAGCTGAGACCATGCTTCGTGCTTGGCAGTACCGACGAAGTCGAAAAAACCGGGCTGGGTCCGATTGAGATCGCCCTCAGTGCCTTGCTTGTAGAGCGCGTAGAGCTTCAGCAAGGTGTCGTTGTCTGGGCGTTTGGCCAAGTGCTGGACATCTTCGGCAGCTTGATCGAACTCACGGCGAAGATCATTCATAAGACGGGTTGGCCAGTGGTTTGCAGATCTGGAATAGGGGTAGATAACACGGGTCCCCAAGGGGGTCAACGCGTTAGACTGCGCGTTTCCCAGCTTGCCCGGAAGTTTCCATGAGTCATGCCGTTACCCCTCCCGTACTCACCATCGATGGACCGTCCGGGTCGGGCAAAGGCACCGTCAGTGCTCTGGTCGCCGAGCGACTGGGCTGGCGTCTGCTGGACTCGGGCGCACTTTACCGCGCGGTGGGCTATGCCGCAGGCATGGCCGGACTGGACCTGTCTGACGTGGAGGCGGTGACTCGCTGTGCGCACGGGACCAAGATCCAGTTCCGGCCCGGCGCGAGCGGCGCCGGTAGCCGAGTGATCGTCAACGGGCATGACGCTACCGACGAGTTGCGTACCGAGACCGCCGGTGCGGCCGCTTCGGCGATCGCCTCGATGCCGACCGTGCGCGAGGCCTTGGTGGCGCTGCAACTGGGCTTCCGTCAGGCGCCTGGCCTGGTCGCGGACGGGCGCGACATGGGCACGGTCATCTTCCCCGACGCCGCGCACAAGGTTTTCCTCACGGCGAGCGCCGCCGAGCGGGCGAAAAGACGCTATAAGCAGTTGAAGGAAAAGGGGCTCAGCGTTACACTTGCCGGCCTCCAGCGCGAAATTGAGGCGCGTGACAACCGTGATGCATCGCGTTCGGTCGCGCCACTCAAGCCCGCCGATGATGCCGTCCTGGTGGACACCACCGGCATGGGCATCGACGAGGTCGTTGCGAAAGTATTTGCCGTCGTGGAATCCTGAGCGGATTGTGCGGCGGCTTTTGTGCCCCTGCCACGGCAGGGGGTTTTGACCCACGGTGACGACGGTCGGCTCGGCAAGAGCCATCGAAAGCACCCCCAACCGGTGGACCGGATAGTTCGCGCGCAACCATTGACTCACGCGCGACGAACCGAAAGGTCTTTTCCCACTATGGAATCAACATGACTGAAAGTTTTGCCGAACTGTTTGAACAGAGCCAGCAGGCCATCTCCAAGCTGAAGCCCGGCGCCATCGTCACCGGCATTGTTGTGGAAATCCGCAATGACGTCGTCGTGATCAATGCAGGCCTGAAGAGCGAAGGCATCGTCCCGATCGAGCAATTCAAGGACGAGGAAGGTGTGCTGGAGGTGCAGGTTGGCGACGAGGTGAAGGTAGCCCTCGAAGCCCTGGAAGACGGTTTCGGCGAGACCAAGCTGTCGCGCGAGAAAGCCAAGCGCTCGATGGTGTGGGACGACCTGGAGCAGGCGTTCGACAAGGAAGAGACCATCGTCGGCATGATTTCCGGCAAGGTCAAGGGCGGTTTCACCGTCGACATCAAGGATGTCCGCGCGTTCCTGCCCGGCTCACTGGTTGACGTGCGCCCGGTGCGCGAGCCGACCTATCTCGAGGGCAAGGAACTCGAGTTCAAGATCATCAAGCTGGACCGCAAGCGCAACAACGTAGCTGCTGGAGCGCCTGGTGGAAGGTGCTGTCGTCAAGGGTGTGGTCAAGAACCTCACCGATTACGGCGCGTTCGTGGACCTGGGCGGTATTGATGGTCTGCTGCACATCACCGACATGGCGTGGAAGCGCGTTCGCCACCCGTCTGAAGTGGTCAACGTCGGCGATGAGCTGGACGTACGCGTGCTGAAGTACGACAAGGAGCGCAACCGCGTTTCGCTGGGCCTGAAGCAGCTGGGCGACGACCCGTGGGTGGCGATTTCGCGTCGTTACCCGGTCGGCAGCCGCATCTTCGGCAAGGTTTCCAACGTCACCGACTATGGCTGCTTCGTCGAGATCGAGCCAGGCGTCGAAGGCCTGGTCCACGTCTCGGAAATGGACTGGACCAACAAGAATGTCAACCCGGCCAAGGTGGTGCAGGTCGGTGACGAGACCGAAGTGACCGTGCTGGACGTGGACGAAGAGCGTCGCCGCATCTCGCTGGGTATCAAGCAGACCCGTTCGAATCCGTGGGAAGCCTTTGCCGCCATGCACAAGAAGGGCGACAAGGTCTCCGGCCAGATCAAGTCGATCACCGACTTCGGTGTGTTCATCGGTCTGGAAGGCGGCATCGATGGTCTGGTGCATCTGTCCGATATCTCCTGGCAGGTGTCCGGCGAAGATCTCGTGCGCGACTTCAAGAAGGGTGAGGAGATCGAGGCCGTGGTACTGGCGGTGGATCCGGAGCGCGAGCGCATCTCGCTGGGCATCAAGCAGATGGAGCAGGATCCGTTCGGTCAGTTCATGGCGGCCAATCCGCGTGGCACGATCGTCAACGGTACGGTCAAGGAAGTCGACGCCAAGGGCGCTGTGATTGATCTGGGCGAAGGCGTCGAGGGTTACCTTCGCGCCAACGACATCGCCAAGGAGCGCATCGAAGACGCGACCCTGCATCTGAAAGTGGGTGATGCCGTGGAAGCCAAGTTCACCGGCATGGATCGCAAGGGTCGTCAGCTGGCGCTCTCGATTCGCGCCAAGGACGAGGAAGATGCGCCCGACGCAGCAGTGGATTATTCTTCCGCTGCCAGCGGCACGACCAAGCTCGGCGCGTTGTTGAAGGAACAATTCAACAAGGTCGACTGACCGTCAGTTGCAAGCACGACGCGGGGCGGCAGTCGCCGCCCCGCTGGTTCACGTCACGGACATTGGGGCCCATGACCAAATCCGAATTGATCGAAGCGTTGGCACGACGCCAGACGCATCTTGCGTTCGCCGATGTCGAGATGGCCGTCAAGAGCGTCATCGAGCAGATGAGTCAGGCGCTGGCCCAAGGCGAGCGTATCGAGGTGCGCGGATTCGGCAGCTTCGCGCTGCATTATCGGCCGCCCCGAATGGGTCGCAATCCGAAGACGGGTGAAGCGGTGGCGCTGCCCGGCAAGCACGTCCCTCATTTCAAGCCAGGCAAGGAGTTGCGCGAACGCGTCAATCTTGACTTGGTAAAGGACGGCAGCTGAGTCATCCATGAAGATCAACCACTAGGCAGGCGGCGCGAGTCGATCCTGCCTTTTTTTATCCGTTTACGGCACTTCCCGGATGGCATTCGTAGAGTGTCAGCGCAAGCAGGCGTTGCGCCTTCTGTGCCAGTCAGGGTCAATCAGGTAAAGTTCGGACATGCGATTGCTTGCCATCATCACCCTGGTCCTCTTTGTCGCCGTCGGCATCGCGCTGGGCGCGCTCAATGCCGGCATGGTCGATTACGATTTCGGATTTGCGCAAATACAGTTGCCCAAGGGGGCTGCGCTGCTGGGGGCCTTGGTGATTGGTTGGCTGCTGGGCGGGGTGAGTGCATGGCTCGGGGTACGGCCGCGACGGTCGCGCCAGTCGTCGCGTGCGGACAAGAAGCCGCCGGCCAAGCCATGACCCCCCTGTATATGCTGGCGGCGTTGCTGCCTGTGGCGTTTGTGCTGGGTTGGTGGGCATCACGCCAGGCCGGCGCGAGGCGCTCCGGCGCCGAGGTCAGCGAGCTTTCTTCGGATTACTTCCGTGGCCTGAACTATCTGCTCAACGAGGAGCAGGACAAGGCGATCGAAGTCTTCCTGAAACTGGCCGAATACAATCGCGACACGGTCGAGACGCATCTGGCGTTGGGCAACCTGTTCCGGCGGCGCGGAGAGGTGGATCGGGCGATCCGGCTGCATCAACACCTGGTCTCGCGGCCCGGCCTGTCCGAAGCCATGAAGACAGTCGCCCTGCTGGAACTGGGCGAGGATTACATGCGTTCTGGCCTGCTCGATCGTGCCGAAGCCTTGTTTGCCGATCTGGTTGCGATGGATTCGCATGCGCCCTCGGCGCTGCGCCACCTGATCTCGATTTACCAGCACGAGCGTGATTGGCACAAGGCCATCGAGCACGCTCGCCGGCTTGAGGTGGTGACTGGTGAGGACGAGGCGCCAGTGATCGCTCAGTTCTACTGCGAGTTGGCCGAGCGCGCGCGTCAGCACGGCGCGTGCGCGGAGGCGCGTGATTATCTGCGCCAGGCGTTTCAATGCCAGCCCGATTGCGTGCGTGCTTTCATGCTCACCGGCCGCATGTATGCCGAGGATGGCCAACACGCCGAAGCCATCGACGCGCTCGAGGCGGCAATCAAGGCTGACAATACGTTCACACCGGACATTCTGCCCCCGCTGCTCAACAGTTACGCCCGTTCGCAGCAGATGGATCGTGCCGAAGCCTTCCTCAGCAACATGCTCGAGCGCTACCACGGTGTGTCGCCGGTGCTCGCATTGACCCACATCTACCGGCAACGCGACGGCGAGCGCGCGGCGATTGACTTCCTTACCGCACAATTGCGCCAGCGCCCGTCAGTACGTGGATTGATGGCTCTGCTCGATGCCACGATGGACAAGATCGAAGGTGAGGCTCGGGAGAATTTCCTGATTCTGCGCGACCTGACCCGCAAGCTGCTCGAAGGCCAGGCGATGTATCGGTGCAATCGTTGCGGTTTCGGCGCCAAGGCGCACCACTGGCAATGTCCCAGTTGCAAGAACTGGAGCACGATCCGGCCAATCCATGGCGTTGCCGGCGAGTGATTCGATGATGTTGCCAACCATTGGATGGTTGCTGGCGAGTTTCATCATCACTGTCCTGCTGGTACGCGGCGCGATCGGCTACGCGCATCGGCGCGGCATGCTGGACCAGCCGGGGCAGCGTCGTTCGCATCGGGTCCCGACGCCTCGCGGCGGTGGCATCGGCATTGTTGTGGCGATGCTGGTTTGCCTGTTCGGGACAGCTGGGAGCCTCGGTGCGACGTGGCCCGTGGGTGGTTTGTGCGCCGCGCTGACGCTGGTGGCAGTGGCTGGCTGGTGGGACGATCATCGCTCGCTGCCAGTGTTGCCGCGATTGGGTGTGCAGCTGCTGGCGACCGGGCTGTTTTCCCTGGACCTGCTTTCCGGTGGCCTTGCCTGGTGGTGGCTGCCGTTGCTGCTGGTAGCGGGTGTCTGGAGCATCAATTTGCATAATTTCATGGATGGAATCGACGGCTTGCTGGCGCAGCAGGCCATCTTCGTCGGGAGCGGCCTGGCTGCCTTGGCGTGGGCTGCAGCGCAGCCGGCACTCGCTCTGGTCGCGGCCTGTCTGGCAGCGTCGGCACTTGGTTTTTGGTGCTTCAACCGACCGCCGGCGCGCATCTTCATGGGTGATGTGGGTAGCGGCAGCGTGGGTTTGCTGATTTTTACGTTCAGCGCGATGCTGTGGCAGTTCGAGCAGGCCTTGCTGTGGCCGGCACTGGTCCTTTCATCTGCGTTCGTGGCGGACGCCAGCCTGACCTTGTTGGCGCGAATGTGGCAAAGGCGACGCTGGTATGCTGCCCATCGCGAACACCTGTATCAGTGGCTGGCACGTCGTGACGGGACGCATGCGAGAGTGGATGCGGCTTATCTCGGCTGGAATATTCTGGTTGCCGTGCCACTTTCCTGGTTGGCCTGGAGTCATCCTCGCGCCGCGTGGGCGATTACCATGGTCGCTTATCTTGGTGCAGCGGCCATCTGGCTGTATCTGAAACGGCGCCTGTTGCGACGCCATCCGGTCAAGGCACCTCATGTCACTGCGTAAGTTTGTCGGCTTCATCCATCCACGCGTTGCGGTCGTGTTTCACGACTTGCTGGTGACGGCGTTTGCCTGGTGGGTGGCCAAGTGGCTGCGCTACACCTTGCGACCCGACGAAATCATCAGTTTCCAGTTGCTTGAATTTCCGTTGGTACTCGTGGTGCAGGGCCTGATTTTCTACTGGACTGGGCTCTATAAAAGCGTGTGGCGCTTCGCCAGCCTGCCGGATCTGTGGAATATCGTGCGCGCATCGGCAATCGGCGCATTATCTATCGGCCTGTTCCTGTTTCTTTACAATCGACTGGAAGGCGTGCCTCGCTCGGTACTGCTGCTGTACCCGGTTCTGCTCGCCGTGCTGCTGGGGGCCCCGCGCCTCGCCTATCGCTATTGGAAGGACAGCCGTAGCGATCTTCTGCGAGGCCAAGTCCCGAAGCGGGTCCTGATCGTGGGTGCGGATCGGGCCGGTGAGGTGCTGTCTCGCGACTTGCGCCGCGACAACCGCTATGCGGTGGTCGGGTTTGTCGACGACAAGCCCCGTCTGCGTGGCGCCAGCATCAATGGGCATCCGATACTGGGCCGCTTCGACCAATTGCCCGAGTTGGTACGCGGTGCAGCGGTGGACATGCTGCTGATCGCCTTGCCCGGCGCATCTACGGCCGAAATGAGGCGCGTGGTGGCGCTGTGCGACAGCACTGACCTGCCGTACCGAACCGTGCCGCGACTCGAGGATGTCGTCGCCGGTCGCGCGTCCATGAACCAGATCAAGGAAGTGGCGATCGAGGATCTGCTCGGTCGCGACGCGGTAGAACTGGACTGGACTGCGATCCGCGAGACACTCAGTGGCCGCCGCGTCCTGGTGACCGGCGGCGGCGGCTCGATCGGTTCGGAGCTGTGCCGGCAGGTGGCCCGTCTCGGCGCGCATTCGCTTACTGTGGTCGATCAAAGTGAGTACAACCTGTACCGGATCACGCAGGAGTTGCGTGCGGACTTCCCGGAGTTGATCCTCGACGGCGTGCTGGTCGATTGCTGTGACCAGACGGCGATGCGCAAGGTGTTCGCCGAAGCGCAGCCAGAGGTAGTGTTTCATACCGCGGCGTACAAGCACGTGCCGATGCTGCAGGCGCAATTGCGCGCGGCGTTCTGCAATAACGTGTTGGGTACCCGCACGGTAGCCGATGCCGCTTGCGCTGTCGGAGTGTCGTGTTTCGTGTTGATCTCGACCGACAAGGCCGTCAATCCGACCAGCGTGATGGGCGCATGCAAGCGCGTGGCCGAGATCTATTGCCAGAACCTCAACGCACAGACCGATACAAATTTCATGACGGTGCGATTCGGCAACGTTCTGGACTCAGCGGGTTCGGTCGTGCCGTTGTTCCGTCGCCAGATCCGTGAAGGTGGTCCGGTGACCGTGACCCATCCGGAGATCTCACGTTACTTCATGACCATTCCCGAGGCTTGTCAGCTGATTCTGCAGACGGCGAGCATCGGCAAGGGCGGCGAGATCTTTGCTCTGGACATGGGCGAGCCGGTCAAGATTCGTGATCTGGCTGAACAAATGATCCGCCTCGCCGGAAAGAAGCCGGGCAGTGAGATTCCGATCGTCTACACCGGCCTGCGCGCCGGTGAGAAACTGTTCGAGGAACTGTTTCATCCGCTGGAGAACTACAGCGCCACCGAACATGCCAAGATCTTCCTGGCGCAACACCGCGAAGTGTCGTGGGAGCTGCTGCAGGCACTGCTGAACAAGACGGTCGAGGCCGTCGATGCTTTCAATGAGGAAGAACTTCGCCGCTGCGTGTCCAGCTTGTTGCCGTCGTTCCGATGGAGCGAATCGGCGCAGCCGGACAACGTGGTGTCGATTCGTCGTGCCAATCCGGAGATTTAAAGAGTGAGCAAGCCGCTGCGCAAAGTGGTATTTCCCGTGGCCGGACTTGGCACACGTTTCCTGCCGGCGACCAAGGTGGTTGCCAAGGAAATGCTGCCGGTGCTGGACAAGCCGCTGATCCAGTACGCCGTCGACGAGGCGGTGGATGCCGGGGCCGATACCCTGATCTTCGTCACCAACCGCTACAAGCACGCGATCGCCGATTACTTCGACAAAGCCTACGAATTGGAGGCGAAGCTCCAGGAGAAGGGCAGGGCCGAACTGCTCGCGTTGGTGCAGGGCACATTGCCGCGAAATGTGCGGGCGATCTTCGTGACCCAACCGGAAGCGCTTGGCCTGGGCCATGCCGTGCTCTGCGCGAAAGCCGTGGTTGGCGATGAGCCGTTCGGTGTGGTGCTGCCCGATGATCTCATCTGGAATGGCGCGGGTAAGGGCGTGTTGCGACAGATGGCCGAACTGGCCGACGCACAGCAGGCTGGCGTGATCGCGGTGCAGGAAGTTCCCCGCGATCAGACTGATAAATACGGCATCGTCGATGCCACACCAGTGGATGAGCGGAGCGCGCGCATTCACTCCATGGTCGAGAAGCCCAAGCCGGCCGACGCGCCGTCGAACCTGGCCGTGGTGGGTCGTTATGTCCTGCCGAGTCGCATCTTCAACCTGCTCGAACAGACCATCCCTGGCGCCGGCGGTGAAATCCAGCTGACCGATGCGATCGAGGCCTTGCTGAAGGAGCAGGGCAAGGTGTTGGCTTATCGTTTCGAGGGCACTCGTTTCGATTGCGGCAACAAGGCTGGACTGGTGCGTGCCACGATGCACATGGCTATGCAGGATCCGACCCTGGCGCCGACCGTGCGGGATTTTCTAAACACACTCTGACGCTGGCGTCGCGCATGCCATGTCTGGCAGTCAGCGCGTCCGCAATGTCGCGAGGCGAGTAATGTGCTGGCCTGGTTGATGGCATCCGCGCGAGTTGTTGCTGTATGAACCCGAACTCCTATTATCGTGCCACCGCCACGCCGAACGCGACCTGGGCTCCGCTTGAAGGCGTCGCGCGGGCGCGGGTGGCGATCATCGGGGGCGGCTTCGCTGGCCTGAACACGGCGATTGGGCTTGCCGAGCGTGGCGTGCGCGACGTGGTATTGCTGGAGCGCGAGCAGATCGGCTTTGGTGCGTCAGGCCGCAACGGTGGGTTCGTGTTTGCCGGCTATTCTTTGGGGGAGCAATCGCTGCTTGATCAGCAGGGCGAAACCCGCGCCCGCGCATTGTTCACACTCACTACGAAAGCAGTGGGACGGATTCGCCAGCGCATTGCAGATTACGACATCACCTGCGACCTGGTTGACGAAGGCGTGATTTGGGCAAACTGGTTTCGTGACCCCGCCGTGTTGCATCAGCGCCAGGCCTTGCTGGCTGAGCACTATGGCGTGCACTGGCAGAGCCTGTCCGAAGCCGAACTGTACGCGCAAGTTCGCAGCGAGCGTTATCACGGAGGCCTGTATGAGCGTGATGCGCTGCACCTGCATCCGCTCAACTACGCATTAGGGCTGGCTACGGCGGCGGCTGCGGAAGGCGTGCGCATTCACGAGAACAGCGGAGCGTTGAGCCTCGCGCGCGATGGCTCATGTTGGCGAGTGCGCACTGCGCAAGGCGAGGTACTGGCCGAGCAGGTGGTGCTGGCGTGTGGTGGTTATCTAGCAGAATTGCGCAAGCCGATCGACCGCGCCATTATGCCGATCGCCACCTATGTCATGGTGACCGAGCCGCTAGGGGAGCGCATGGACGAGTGTCTGCGTACCCGCGCCGCGATCTACGACAGCCGCTTCGCCTTCGACTATTACCGCGCGCTGCCGGACCGGCGATTGTTGTGGGGCGGACGCATTTCGGTGTTCAACCGTTCACCGCATGGCGTGCAACGATTGCTGACGAAGGATCTCGTGCGAGTATTTCCGCAACTGGTCGACGTGAAGGTGGATTACGCCTGGTCTGGTTTGATGAGTTATGCGGGACATCAGATGCCGCAGATCGGCAGCGACAACCACGGTTTGTGGTGGGCACAGGCGTTTGGTGGGCATGGATTGGCACCCACCTGTGCCGCCGGAGAATTGCTTGCGGCGGCACTCGCCGAAGGCGACGACGGCTGGAAACAGTTCAGTGACTACGGGCTGGTCAGCACCCATCGTCCATTTGGGTACCTTGCCGCGCAGGCCAGTTATTGGTGGCAACAGGGCCGCGATAGTCTTAAAGCGAGGCTGGAAGGATGAGCGAGGACATCGCTGAAATCACTTGGCAGGATTTCGAGAAAGTTCTGATCGTCGCCGGCACGGTGACACGAGTGGAAGCGTTTCCCGAGGCGCGCAAACCCGCGTGGAAAGTGTGGGTCGATTTTGGCCCTTACGGCGAGAGAAAGACCAGCGCGCAGATCGCGGCACTGTACCGGCCCGATGATCTGCTCGGGCGACAGATCGTGGGCGTGATCAACTTTGCGGAAAAGCAGATCGGGCCGTTCCGCTCGCAGTTTCTGTTGACCGGCTTTCCCACGGAGGAGGGCGTGGTGCTTTCCGCGCTGGAGCGGCCGGTGCCGAACGGC
>CAJDWH010000027.1_pt1 | contig 14246 bp, 16 predicted proteins | sample 7391531 | NCBI WGS metagenome assembly CAJDWH01 (sample SAMEA7055715, study PRJEB34461) | soil metagenome | biome: terrestrial ecosystem; feature: Peninsula; material: soil | place: Antarctica | collected 2016
ACTGCGCCGCTGTTTGTTCCGCCATGCTCGATTCCGTACGCCCGGTACATTGCCGCCCCCCGGTGGCAGTGGCCGCGGAGTGTAACATAGCGCCCTTGTCGTTCCCGGTTGTCGAGCATGAGTCAGGGCTGTGAAACCCCGCAGGTGGAGGCGCAGGTGCGGCGGGAACCGCAAGTTTCTTATCGCACGGGGCCTGCCGCAGCGCTGCTAAACGAGCCCGGCACCCTGGCCGTATTCGGCTTCGCCGCGACGGCGGCGGCGATCGACGATCCGCGTTACATGCAAGTTGCGCTGAACGGGCTCGACACCTCGGCGCCACTGGAATTGTGGCAGGTGGATGCGCCGGTCAGCCGCGGCGTCGACGGCGCACTGCGCTGGTCGTCTGGTGCGGGCTGGCTGTTTGCCGCTATCGAGTTGGATGAGCGCGACCATGGCGGCGCCTGCGCCACGGCAACGCTGGCCTACGAGGCGCTGCATCGCTTCGTGACAGGCCGGGAAACCCATCACGTGCTGCGCGTATGGAATTACATCGGCGGAATCAACGACGGCGAAGGCGACGCGGAGCGCTACAAGCAATTCTGCGAGGGTCGCGCCGCCGGCATGGGTGACTTCTTTGCCGAGGGTTTTCCCGCCGCCACTGCGATCGGCCACCGCGACAACTGCTACCGCATGCAGATCTATCTGCTGGCTTGTGACCAGCGCGGCCGTCGGATCGAGAACCCGCGCCAGGTCAGCGCGTGGCGTTACCCGCGTGAATATGGCCGCACTCCGCCCAGCTTTGCCCGGGCGATGGCCCTGCCGGCTGGCGACGCACTGGCCATTTCCGGGACCGCCGCCGTGGTCGGCCACGCCTCGGCCCACCAGGACGACCTCGAAGCGCAGCTGATCGAAACGTTGACCAATCTGGAAGCGCTGTTGTCCAGCTCCGGGATGGCGGCAGGCTTCGACAACCAGTCGCCGTTAAAGGCCTATGTTCGCCATGCCGCCGACGCACCGCGGGTCAGCGCGTTCCTGCAGCAGCACTTGCCCGACGTGCCGGTGCTGCTGCTGCATGGCGACATTTGCCGGCGCGAGCTGCTGGTGGAAATCGACGGCTGGCGCTACTCCTGATCAGCGGGAATGGGGATAGATCGAAGCCACAGCTGGCGAAGCTGCTGCATTTCTTGTCCCCTGTTACTTATTTTTCGCTTTTCACCGGCCGCTTCCAGCCCTCAAACGTCTGCTGTTTGCCTCGCGCCACGGTGAGCTGCCCTTCGGGCGCATCGCGGGTGATCACTGAGCCTGCGCCGATGGTGGCTTGCGCGCCGATCGTCACCGGAGCGACCAACGCGCTGTTGGAGCCGATGAAGGCGCCATCATCGATGCGGGTGACGAACTTGTTCACGCCGTCGTAGTTGCAGGTGATGGTGCCGGCGCCGATGTTGACGCCGCGGCCCACCTCGGTGTCACCCAGATAAGTCAGATGGTTGGCCTTGCTGCCTTCGCCGATCCGGGTCTTCTTGGTCTCGACGAAATTGCCGACATGCACGCCGGCCGCCAGTTCGGTGCCGGGCCGCAGCCGCGCGAACGGTCCGATGGTGCACGGACCGTGGGTAACGACGCCGTCGAGATCGCAGTGCGCATGCAGCACGGTGCCCGCAGCCAATTGCACGTCTTTCAGCCGCGTGAAGGCGCCGATGCGCACGTCGTCGCCGAGCACCACTTGGCCTTCCAGAATCACGTCGATGTCCAGCTCGACATCGCGCCCCGCCTCGACCGTGCCGCGCACGTCCACACGCAGCGGATCGACCATGCGCACGCCCGCACGCATCAGCGCATGGGCGGCACGCCGACGCCAGGCAGCCTCCAGCTCAGCCAGCTGAATCGGATCGTTGGCACCGGCCGTCTCCACCGGATCGGCGCACTCGACGCTGAGTGCGGGACGTCCCTCGGTCGCCGCCATGCGGAAGATATCGGTGAGGTAGTACTCGTTTTGCGCATTGTTGCGATCGAGCCGGTTGATCCACCCGCGCAAAGCGCTTGCGTCGGCGAGCAGAATGCCGGTATTGACCAGGTTGACCGATCGCTGCACGACGTCGGCATCCTTCTGCTCCACCACTTCGCTCACACGGCCGTTGCCGTCGCAGAGCACGCGGCCGTAGCCCTGCGGATCGACCAGCCGGGTGGTAAGCAGGCTGAAGCTGCCTTCGGCCTGCTGCAACTGTTGCAGGGTCTCGACCCGGGTCAGCGGCACGTCGCCATACAGCACCAGCACGCGCGCCGTGGCGGGCACGTCGGCCATCGCCTGCCCCACGGCGTGGCCGGTACCCAGACGCTCGGCCTGCAGCACCCAGCGCAGATCAGGCTGGTCCGCAAACGCAGCCTGTACCTGCTCGCCGCAGTAGCCGTAGACGATGTGGATGGCGCTCGGCTGCAAGGCCCTCGCCGTGGCGAGCACATGCGCCAGCAGCGGTTTGCCCGCCAATGGCATCAGCACCTTGGCGCGATTCGATTTCATCCGCGTACCGGCACCGGCAGCCAGCACGATCACATGCAAATTTGCGTCATCCATTTCGACCCCGTTCGTCGTTCAACCAAACGGTGTCGAGGATACATGCTGCGACCTGCGTCAAGGCTTGTCTGCGCTGGTGGCGGGCGTCAGGCGCTCCAGCTGCGGCGTGTAGGCTTTGACGAAAGCGTTGCGCAACACGTTGATGATCGCGCGGAACGCGCCCAGCTGCTTGTCGTCGATCCGTCCGCTGATCGGAATGCGCGTAGCGAATTGATCCTTGGCGTGGTTCTTGAAGAGGAACGTGACGCCTTGCGCGACCGCCTCCCACGCCAGTTGGAGCGGATTCTTGTGGCCCTGTTCCACGTCCTGTTTCCAGCTGAAGATCTGCAAGTCATGAAACAGTGGCTTCGCATAGCCGTTCAACTGGCCATCGCGCGCTTCCAGTTGCATGGTGAAGTCACCGTTGCCCGAAGCCAGGTCGAGTCCCGCGTAAGCACGCGCCAGCTGGTTGGCCTGGGTAAGATCGACCTCGCTCACGCGCAGGTCGAACTTGAAATCACCCTGGTCCTTCAGTGGATCAAACTCAGCATGAGTCTCCACTGGCGCCTGACCGAGCACCCTGGCGGTGGCGTGCATGTGCGCCACGCGACTGCCACCCTGGCGCTCGACATTGGTGAGGTTGCTCACGGTTCCCTCGACATCGGTCATCTTCAAATCTACGCGCGGACTGGAAACGAAATTCCGGAACGTGATGGTGCCCTCGGTGACGCGGACTTCGTCCAGCCGGATCGGTGTCAGCATCTTCAGCTTGCTTCTCCAGTCCACGCCGGTGCCGCTCTGGGTGTCGTCCTTGCCGCTGCCGTCGACGAAGTTGAGTACCGGGCGGGAAAACGCGATCTCCCCGCGCAGCGTGCCGTGGGTCAGGGCGCGCCAGCTCAAGTGGATGTCGGTGCGCGGTGCATCGAGCAACGGCACCGGTATCTTGCCGGCTACCTTGACGATGCGCAGGCCGTCGACGCTGTACGCGCCACGCCACAGATGGAGGTCGATATCGCTGATCTGGCCGTGGTAATCACCCATGCGGTCCATACGGTTGTTGAGGTAGTGCTTGACCACATAGGGAAGCAGGATGCGGATCACCAGCAGCAGCACGATGATCAGCAGCAGCCAGCCCAGATGGCGACGATAACGAAGGTGCATGGTTGGCTAATGACCCTTGGGTGCGGGGCGACGATGACGGCCGCAGCCTAGGCCATCCCATGTTGAGCCGGCGTCGTGATGTGGTCGCCGCGACCGCGCCGCCGGATTGGCCGGACACGCCTCTTTACGGGGCGCGCGCGCCCATTCTGCCGCTGCTCACCGTTGCCTTGCCGCCATGACACTCAAAACGGAAGTCGTAGGTCAGACTGAACGGGCGCGTCTCGCTGATCACCACCAGACTGCCATCGCCATCGAGACCCTCGTGCTGGACCTGCAGCGGATTGAAGCGCCACTGCGTCACGGCTGCGCGGGTAGCGAGGATGAATGGGCGTCCGAGCGGTCCGGCCTGCGCCTCATCCATGACACGTGCCTCGCTGACCTGGCCCAACTTGTCCACGATCAGCAGCACCTGCACGATCTGTGGCGGTGGACATGTGACAAGTTGAGCGGCGGGATAGACCGGCGTGACGGTCTGGGCAAGATTGGCCCCAGTGGCCGTGGATCCGGTCGCCAACGCGTAGCGTTCGCTGGCGGCAGCGGTCTCCATCGTCCAGGATGCCTCCCCGCTGGCATGCGCCGGGGCTACGTGTTGCGCGGCGCAGCCGCTCAACGAAAGCATCAAAGCGCAACAGAGATTCCGCCAGTAGACAGGTAGTGCAGCCATCAAGGGCGCTCCGCGCGGACTGAAGTTCGATGTTGGCGCAGGCCCGGATCCGGTGCAAGGCAACCTGCCGTGCCGCTGCCGGCCTGAGGTCGACCGGCGTCAGTGGAGGATAACCGGGACGTGGTCGGCCGCATGGGCGCACACGAAACCTCAACGCAAGCCATGGCAAGCTATGCGTTGGCAGCAGGAATGAGATCGAGGTGGATCATGAAACTCACGACCGGCATGAACTTTCGCACTCTGATCACCTGCGCCGCCCTCGCGATGACAGCGGGTTGCGCAACGACCACCACCCCGGAAGTCCGAGCGGCTGGGTCGGGCGCACCCGAGGTCGACACACGGATAACGGTGACTTATGCGGATCCGGAAAACTTCAGCGAGGTCCGTCAGTTCGGCCAGCAGAACCGGTTCAACCGCGTCAATTATCTGGAGCCGCTGAAAACCCATCTGATCAAGCAGGCGACGCGAATGCTGCCGCCGGGAGATCGGCTGGACGTCACCATCACCGATATCAAGCTTGCCGGAGGCTACGAGCCCTGGCATGGGCCTAACATGACCCATGTGCGCTTCATGAAAGACATCTACCCGCCACGGATCGATCTCACGTTCACACTGATCGGCAGCAACGGCGAAATGTTGCAGGAAGGCTCGCGCAAGTTGCGCAATCTGGGTTATCTGCAGAGCGGCGTAGGGCGCCTGGGCGATTCTGACCCGCTGCGTTACGACAAGGCCTTGATCGACAGCTGGCTGCGCCGCGGCGCGGATAGCCTGTAGGCCAGAGCGCGCACGAATGTGGCCCGGTCAGGGCCACGACGGCGCCAATCGTATGCTCAGTGCTTGAGGTTCTTGCGCAGCCGCTCCAGCGCCTGCAGCTGAGCCATCGCCTGGGTCAGGCGGTTCTGCGCCTCGGCGAGCTCGATCGCATCGCTACGGTTGGCCAGTGCTTCGCGCGCCTCTTTCATGGCGCGCTGCGCCGAGGCCTCGTCCAGGTCGGACGCGCGCGCAGCGGTGTCGGCCAGCACGGTGACCACTTGCGGCTGTACTTCGAGAATGCCGCCGGAAACATAGAACTGCTGGCGCTCACCATTCTCAAGCAGCACGTCGACGTGACCGGGCTTCAAGCGGGTGATCAACGGTGCATGACGCGGGGTGATGCCCAGCTCGCCCAGCTCGCCGGTGGCCACGACCATGGTCGCTTCGCCGGAGAAGATCTCGGCTTCGGCACTGACGATGTCGACGCGGATGGTTGTCATGGTTCTCTCTCGCTACGCTCTTTCGAATGGGGTCAGGAAATGGGGAATGGTCAGGAGCAGAGAGAACCGGCGCTTTCGAGCTTCCGATTCCCTATTCTCCATTCCCGAAAGCCGCCTAGACGGCTTTCTTGGCACCCATTTCCTCGGCCTTCTTGATCGCCTCGTCGATGCCGCCAACCATGTAGAACGCCTGCTCCGGCAGGTGATCCACGTCGCCGTCGACGATCATCTTGAAGCCGCGGATGGTTTCGGCCAGCGACACGTACTTGCCCGGCGCGCCAGTGAACACTTCAGCCACATGGAACGGCTGCGAGAAGAAACGCTCGCACTTGCGTGCGCGATACACCGCCTGCTTGTCTTCCTCAGACAGCTCGTCCATGCCCAGGATTGCGATGATGTCTTTCAGCTCCTTGTAGCGCTGCAACGTACCTTGCACGCGGCGGGCCACGTCGTAATGCTCGGCGCCGACGACTTGGGGATCCAGCTGGCGACTGGTCGAATCGAGCGGATCCACGGCCGGGTAGATACCGCGCGAAGCGATGTCGCGCGACAGCGTCACGGTGGAGTCCAGATGCGCGAAGGTGGTCGCCGGGGACGGATCGGTCAGGTCATCGGCGGGCACATAAACCGCCTGGATCGAGGTGATCGAGCCGGACTTGGTCGAGGTGATGCGCTCTTGCAACACGCCCATTTCCTCGGCCAGGGTCGGCTGGTAGCCCACCGCCGACGGCATGCGGCCAAGCAGCGCGGACACTTCGGTGCCGGCCAGGGTATAGCGGTAGATGTTGTCCACGAAGAACAGCACGTCCTTGCCCTTGCCGGTCTCGTCCTTCTCGTCACGAAAGTACTCAGCCATGGTCAGGCCGGTCAACGCCACGCGCAGGCGGTTGCCCGGCGGCTCGTTCATCTGGCCGTAAACCATCGCCACTTTTGACTCGGGCAGGTTGTCGATTTTCACGACGCCGGCTTCCTGCATCTCGTGGTAAAAGTCGTTGCCTTCGCGGGTACGCTCGCCCACGCCGGCAAACACCGACAGGCCGGCGTGCTGGGTGGCGATGTTGTTGATCAGCTCCAGCATGTTCACCGTCTTGCCCACGCCGGCGCCGCCGAACAGTCCGACCTTGCCGCCCTTGGCGAACGGGCACACCAGATCGATCACCTTGATGCCAGTTTCCAACAGGTCGTCGGACGCGGCTTGTTCTTCGTAGCTGGGTGCCTCGCGATGGATCACCCAGTGGTCCTTGGCATCGATCGGACCGACTTCGTCGATCGGGTTGCCCAACACGTCCATGATCCGGCCCAAGGTCGCCTTGCCGACCGGCACCTTGATGCCTTCGCCGGTATTGCGCGCCTCGAGACCGCGCTTCAAGCCCTCAGTGGTGCCGAGCGCAATCGTGCGCACGATACCGTCGCCGAGCTGCTGCTGCACTTCCAGCGTGATGTCGGTGCCGTCGATCTTGAGTGCGTCGTAAATCTGCGGCACCTGGTCACGCGCAAATTCCACGTCGACGACCGCGCCGATGATCTGAACAACTTTGCCCTGGCTCATGCTGATAGCTCCGGATGAATCTCTTGAGGTTTTATTGCGGCGCCGCTTCGCGTCGCCATGAATGTCATAAGAACAACCGCGGTTTTACACCGCCGCTGCTCCACCTACGATCTCGGAAATTTCCTGGGTGATCGCTGCCTGGCGTGCCTTGTTGTAGGTCAGCGTCAGCGTGTCGATCACCTTGTTCGCGTTGTCCGACGCGGACTTCATCGCGACCATGCGGGCGGCGTGTTCGCTGGCCAGGTTTTCCAGTGCGGCCTGATACACCACCGACTCAATGTAACGAGCCAGCACGTGTTCCAGCACCGTCTGCGCATCGGGCTCGTACAGATAGTCCCACTCGTGTCCGACATCGAGCTTGACGCCGGCGTAAGCCGATGCACCGGCTTCCTGCTGCGCTTCCAGTTCGGCTGCGACCAGCGGCAGCGGCAACAGCGCGTCGATGGTCGGCGTCTGCGTCATGGTGTTGACGAAGTCGCTGTAAGCCAGGAACACGCGATCCAGTCCGTTGGCCGTGTAGGCGTCCATCATCACCTTGATCACGCCGACCAGCTGTTCGAGTTTGGGTTTCTCGCCCAAGTGGCTGACCGTACCGACCAGGTTGACACCCTTGATCCGGCGGAAGAACGAAATCGCCTTCTGGCCGATCGCCACCACGTCGACCTGTACGCCCTGCTTCTGCCATTCGGCAATCGCCGGCAACAGGCGACGAAACATGTTGGAGTTGAGGCCGCCGCACAAGCCGCGATCGGTCGACACCACGATGTAACCGACCCGCGCCACATTTTTACGCTCGGTCAGAAACGGATGGCTGAAGTCAGTGCTGGCTTGCGCCACATGCGCGATCACCTTGCGCATCAGGCGCGCATACGGGCGCGACGCCTTCATCAAGTCCTGCGCACGACGGATCTTGGCCGCCGAGACCATTTCGAGCGCGCGCGTGACCTTGCGCATGTTCTGCGTGCTCTTGATCTTGGTTTTGATTTCGCGTCCGCTGGCCATTTGTTCTCGCTCGCTTTGCTCACTCGTGGGAATGGGGCTGGGTGAATCGGGAGTGGTCCAAGGCAGTGCGCGCTGGGCCGTTGCTGCTCCGATTCTCTATTCCCTATTCTCTATTTCCCGCTTTACCAGCTACCGGTCTTCTTGTACTCGTCCAGCGAGGCCTTGAAGATCGCTTCGATGTCTTTGTCCCAGTTGCCGGTGGCCACGATCTTCTGCATCAGTTCCTCGTGGTTCTGATGCATGAAGGCATGCAGGCCCTTCTCGAACGGCAACACCTTGTTGACCGGCAGGTCGTCGAGGTAACCCTTCTCCGCGGAGTACACGGACAGCGCCAATTCGGCGATCGACAGCGGCGAATACTGCGCCTGCTTCATCAGTTCGGTGACGCGCTGGCCGCGATCCAACTGGGCGCGCGTGGCTGGGTCAAGGTCCGAAGCGAATTGCGCGAACGCTGCCAGTTCACGGAACTGGGCCAGCGCCAGCTTCACGCCGCCGGAGAGCTTCTTGACGATCTTGGTCTGCGCCGCACCACCGACGCGCGACACCGAGATACCGGCGTTCACGGCCGGACGGATACCCGCGTTGAACAGGTCAGTTTCCAGGAAGATCTGGCCATCCGTAATGGAAATGACATTCGTCGGCACGAACGCCGAGACGTCACCACCCTGGGTCTCGATGATCGGCAGCGCGGTGAGCGAGCCGGTCTTGCCCTTCACTTCGCCGTTGGTGAACTTCTCGACGTAGGCTTCGGACACGCGCGAGGCGCGCTCGAGCAGTCGGCTGTGGAGATAGAACACGTCGCCCGGATACGCTTCGCGACCCGGCGGGCGCTTCAGCAGCAGCGAGATCTGGCGATAGGCCACGGCCTGCTTGGACAGATCGTCATAAACGATCAGCGCGTCCTGGCCGCGGTCGCGGAAGTACTCGCCCATCGCGCAACCGGAGTACGGCGCCACATATTGCAATGCTGCGGACTCGGACGCCGAGGCGACCACCACGATGGTGTTTGCCAGCGCGCCATTATCTTCGAGCTTGCGCACCACCGCGGCGACCGACGAACGCTTCTGGCCGATCGCGACGTAGACGCATTTGATGCCGGAATCCCGCTGCGCGATGATCGCGTCGATCGCCAGCGCGGTCTTGCCGGTCTGGCGATCGCCGATGATCAGCTCGCGCTGGCCACGGCCGACCGGGATCATCGCATCGACCGACTTGTAGCCGGTCTGCAGCGGCTGGTCGACCGACTTGCGCCAGATCACGCCGGGCGCGACCTTCTCCACCGCGGCGGTGAGCTTGGCGTTCAGCGGACCCTTGCCGTCGATCGGGTTACCCAGCGCGTCAACCACGCGACCAAGCAGCTCCGGACCAATCGGCACTTCGAGAATGCGGCCGGTGGTCTTGGCGGTGTCGCCTTCGCGCAGGTGCTGGTAATCGCCCAGTACCACCGCGCCGACCGAGTCACGCTCCAAGTTCAGCGCCAGCGCGAACGAGTTGCCGGGCAACTCGATCATTTCGCCCTGCATCGCATCGGCCAGGCCGTGAATGCGCACGATGCCGTCGGACACGCTGATGATCGTGCCCTCGTTGCGTGCTTCTGCGCCAAGCTTGAACTGCTCGATGCGGCTCTTGATCAGTTCGCTGATCTCGGACGGATTCAGTGTGGTGCTGGACATGGTTGTCTATCCCGAAATATTAGATATCGAAGCTCTTTCCCAGAGTCCGGCCACGGATGGCCGGTTTTAGCTCTTCGCGAAATGGACTTCGCGTGTAACCGATTCGTCCGGCGCTGCATGGCCGGTTCTTGCTTTTCGCGAAACGGATTTCGCGTGAAACTAATTCACTAGCGCGCCGGCCAGCTTGACCAGACGCCCGCGGGCAGAACCGTCGATCACTTCGCTGCCCGTATCGATCACCGCGCCAGCCAGCAGCGAGGCATCGACCTGGGTTTCCAGCTCGATCTCGCGCTTGAAGCGACGCTTCAGCGAAGCCTTCATCTGTTCAACCTGAGCCGCGTCCAGTGCCATCGCGCTGGTCACCTTGACCAGCAACTGCGACTCCGATTCGCGCCTGAAAGTCTCGTACAGCTCGGCCACTTCCGGCAGCAGACTCAGGCGGCGCTGCTCTGCCATCTCGGTCAAGAAATGACCGAACGGCGCATCCACCGCCATGTCGGCCGGAAGGTGCAAAGCAACCAGTTGCTTGGGCACCACCCGCGGATCGTTGCCGAGACCGGCCACGCGCGGATCGGCCGCGACGGCGGCGGCAAACGCCAGCGCCTGCGACCATGCATCCATCGAGCCGGCCGCATGCGCCACTTCAAACGCGGCGCGAGCATAGGGACGAGCGAGTGTGATTGCCTGGGCCATCGATCAAATCTCTGTGGCGAGTTGGTCGAGCAGCGCCTTGTGCGTCGAGGCATCGACCTCGCGCTGCACGATCTTGCTGGCGCCCTGCACCGCGAGCGCGCCAACCTGCTCGCGCAGCTGGTCGCGCGCACGCTGCGCCATCGAGGCAATGTCGTCCTGCGCCGAAGCCTTCAGCCGGTTGATCTCATTGACCGCTTCGCCGCGGGCCTTCTCGATGATCTGATTGGCCTGCTGCTGTGCCTTGTCGATGATCTCCGAGGCCCGCACGCGAGCCTGCTTGATCTCGGCCTCCACCTTGGTGTCGGCGTCCTTCAGCTCGGCATGCGCGCGCTCGGCGGCATTCAGGCCTTCGGCAATCTTGATCTGGCGCTCTTCGATGGCCTTGTTGAGATACGGCCAGATGAAGTGCACACAGAACCAGATCAGGATGGCGAACGAAATCATTTCGCCAATCAAGGTCGCGTTGAAATTCATCGCTGCGTTACCTGTAAATACGGTGTATTACGAGCAAGATCGCCGAAGCGTCATTGCGGAAATGCGATGCCGCCGAAGCGGCACCGTGGATCGACAACTTAGGGAGCCGCAACAGCGCTCATCAGGTTCGACAGCAGCGGGTTAGCCACGGCGAAGTACATCGCCAGCGCCACGCCGATCAGGAACGCAGCGTCAATCAAGCCGGCCAGCAGGAACATACGGCCCTGCAGCAGTGGGACCAGCTCGGGCTGACGCGCGGCGGCTTCGAGGAACTTCGAGCCCATGACGCCGATACCGATACAGGCGCCGAGAGCGCCGAGGCCAATGATCAGGCCGAGGGCAATGGCGGTGAAGGACTGCACTTGAGCAATTTGGGTGATGAGTTCCACGACGGTCTCCGGAGTAATGACGCTGGTACTGGTAGTTGAATGGGTTGAAACGGATGCTGCGAAATACGACTCAGTGGTGCTCGTGCGCCATCGCGATGTACACGATCGTCAACACCATGAAGATGAAGGCCTGGATGGTGATGATCAGGATATGGAAGATGCCCCACGCCGTGTAGCCGATGATGCCGGCACCATACAGCGCCCAGCCAGCCACGCCCGCACCGGCACTGAACAGACCGGCGATCAGCATGAACACCAGCTCGCCGGCGTACATGTTGCCGAACAGTCGCATCGCCAGGCTGACCGGCTTGGAGGCCAACTCGACAATGTTCAGCGCAAAATTGAACGGCGCCAGAATGACCTTCATCGTCAGGCCGCTGGCCGCAAACGGCGCCGTGAACAACTCGTGCGTGTAGCCGCCAAAGCCCTTCGCCTTGATGCTGTAGAAGATGATCAGCACGAATACCGTCAGCGACATCGCGAAGGTCATGTTGATGTCGGCGGTAGGCACGGCGCGGAAGTGGCCGATGCCGAACATCTCGGTGATCCACGGCAGCAGATCGACCGGCAGCAGGTCCATCGCGTTCATCAGGAACACCCAGATGAACACAGTCAGCGCCAGCGGCCCAAGCACACGACGATCGCCATGGAACACGTCTTTGACCTGGCCATCGACGAACTCGAGAATGATCTCGACGAACGCCTGTCCCTTGCCCGGCACGCCGGAGGTGGCCTTGCGCGCCTTCAGCCAAAACCACAGGCAGAAGAAGACGCCCAGCCCTAGCGACACGGTGACCGAGTCGATGTGCACCGCCCAGAACCCGTCCGTACTTGCATGCGGAGTCAGGTGCTGCAGGTGATGCTGAATGTATTCGGTAAGCCCGCCCGACTCGCTTGCCATGCTTCAACCCTTGAATCTGAACGCCAGCAGATAAACCGCGTAGGCAGCCACCAACCCCGTGATGGCGGCCAGTGGCGGCAATTTGAATTGGAACAGGATCACGACCAGCCCTCCGACAATCACGATCCATTTCAGGAACATGCCCGTCAGCAGCCGACCCAGCGCCACGCCTGCGCCGCCGATATTGCTGAACATCCGCGCGGACATCACCGCGGTTGCCAGCGCCACCAACACCGCGCCTGCCACGGCAGACACCGCTTCACGACGCCCCAGCGAAAGGAAGGCGAAACCAGCCAGCGCCGCCACAGCAAACTGCAGCAACACGATGCGCAAGGCTAGACGCCGACCCGAGGCCAGGTTGTTGAGCAAATGACTTCTCCGCGCGGCCTGTAGCAGGCGGCACCGTTTCAGTCACCCGCCACGATCCAATCCGTAAAAGTATATCAGTGCGCCAATTGCGCGGACAACCCGCCATGCCTGCGACATTTCGCGCCATCCGGGCCAAATCGACGTCCTGACCGGGCCCGCGAGGCGAGAGAACATCGCAGAAACTTGCGACGCCTCACACAAAACAGGGCCGAACATCCTGTCCGGCCCTGTTGTCTTGCTGCAATCAGCTAAAAACTCGCTGAATTACTTGGCGGAAGCCTTCTTGGAAGCTGCCACAACCGGCGCGGTGACTGCGTCATTGGCCGCCTGGCGCTGCTCCTGCACGAGCGCACTCAGCGACTCGGCAGTCTTCTGGGTGATCGCCATCACTTCCTGCGACACCGCCACCACATGCTCTGCATTGGCGCGGCTCAGCTCGCTGCCCCGCTCCCAAAGGCCACGCAGGCCGTCGGCGTCACGGGTTTCCATCGCTTCGGAGATGAACTCGGCCGATACCTTGGCGTTCTGCTCAAGCGCCTGGAGCTGCAGCTCGGCGACCTTCTCCAGACCCTTCAGGGCCAGCGAATGCGCCTGGAAAGCGCTATCGGTGAACTGCTTGGTGAAAGCGAAAATCTGGTTATTGATCTGCTGGTTATTCATCTGCTGGTTCATGGCTTTGTCCTCACTGAGGATTGGGGTAGTGGATGTACTGTAACAAGACTTCTGCTGCATTGCAACATAGATCTTGTAAATAGCCCAGACCAGTCAAGAAATGTTCAGCTAAAACGAATGTTTACATCATGTGATGATTCTAACGCAACGCGTCACAAACTGGCCCGACTGCAGCTGGCGCCGGACGTGCAGGTCTCATGCACCACCACCTTGTCCAGCCCGGCAACGCGCGGCTCCAGCCGCTGCCAGATCCAACGCGCCAACATTTCGCTAGTCGGATTCTCCAGCCCCTCAATGTCATTGAGATAGTGATGGTCGAGCTGGTCATACAACGGCTGGAACGCCGTCTTCAGGTCAGCAAAATCCATCACCCAGCCGAGTCTTGGATCGGGTTCACCCGTGACGTGGATCTCGACGCGGAAGGAGTGGCCGTGCAGGCGCGCGCACTTGTGGCCTTCGGGTACGTTCGGAAGGCGGTGTGCAGCTTCGAGGGTGAAGATCTTGAAGATGTGCATGGCAAGAAGTGTACAGCTGCAGGAGACTCATCCTTGCTCATCTGCCGAAGGATTCCCGGATCAGTTATGGCCTCCGGACGAAGCTCAGCCTGCGCTCTGCGGTGACAGACCGAAACGGTCCACGGTCGAGGTACAGTCCAAAAGGGGCACGGTCCTCACCGTGTTTCGGTAATTTTCGCGTCTTTATCAATAGCTCCAATGTTCATTGCGAACGGGCAAGCGATTGAGCTTGTCACGGCATTCCTGCCAGTGCGGCATCAAGCTGGTCATCGACGCCACGAAGCGATCATTGTGGGTGGGTTCGCGAAGGTGCAGAAGTTCGTGGACGACAATGTATTCAAGACATTCAGGTGGCTTCTTTGCCAGTTCGGTATTCAGTCGAATATTCCCGGTCGTCGGGT
>CAJDWH010000032.1_pt1 | contig 14174 bp, 13 predicted proteins | sample 7391531 | NCBI WGS metagenome assembly CAJDWH01 (sample SAMEA7055715, study PRJEB34461) | soil metagenome | biome: terrestrial ecosystem; feature: Peninsula; material: soil | place: Antarctica | collected 2016
ACGTTGCTCGCCCAACTCACGGTTTCCTGGCGCGCGCTCGTCGTGACCATGGCCGGCTTGCTGGAAGGAAGCGCCCAATGAATCCGAACGACGTGATCGAAACATATGTCGCCGACGTGATACGCCGCGTCCCGGGTCGGGAGCGCAACGACATCGGCCTGGAGCTGCGCGACCTGCTCACCGAGATGCTGGCCGATCGGGCCGCCGCCAGCGACAAGATGTCTGACGACGCGAGGGTGCTGGCCATGCTGCGCGACTTCGGCACGCCGGCCGAGATAGCCGCACGCTATCGTCCACCGGGTATCGTCATCATTCCCGCCGAGCAGACGCGATCGTTCGCCTTGCTCTCCATGGGCGGCGTGGCACTGCAGTGGGCGCTGACCTTGCCCGGCGTCTTCGCGGGCAAGCCCCTGGCGACCTGGTGGCTCAGTTGGGGGCTTGGCGCGCTCTGGTGGCCGGGCCTGATGGTGATGTTGGCATTGCTGGCCGCGGGCCTGCGCCGGATGGTCCGGTGGCAACCGGTGTGGCGACCGCGCACGGTCGACCCGGATCGAATCAACCGGACCGTGATGATTTTCGGGCTGGCGTGGTTTGCCGTCGGCACGGCCTTCGTGATCAGCCTGCCGTGGATCGTTGTTGCGCTGCCCGAGCCACTGACGCAGGTGTTCGCCTTCGACCAAGGCTTTTTGCAGCAGCGGGCGTGGCCAGTCCTGTTGTTGTGGCTAGGCGCTTTTGCGGTCAGGGCGACGGCGTGCTCGCAGGGACGCTGGATGGCGCTGACACGGCGACTGGACACGGCGTTCGTGCTGGCGTGGGCGGCACTGCTGGTCTGGTGGATCGCCTCCGGCGACATCTTTCAGGCGAAACCGACCAACGACGGCGCGAAAGCGACGCTTGGCCTGGTCGCCGTGATCATCGTCGTCGAGCTGGCCGTCAAGTGGTATCGGCGACGCACGCCGATCCGATTGCCGAAGGTCGCCGGCTGAGCGGATCGTCCGCGCGCTGATCCAGCGCGGCGTGGATCTCCTCGCTGCGCGGCGCGTTGCCCAGCGCCACCGCGATGTTGCGCAGCCAGCCTTCGTAACCGGTGCGGCGGATCGCCATGCCTTCGGTACGTTTGAGGAATTCGTGCTCGCTCCAGCCGAACAGTTCGACCAGCTTGGCGCCGTCCAGGCTGTGCCGGGGTGCGAAATCCGGCTCGGTGGTGACCTGCGCGAACTTGTTCCAGGGGCATACCAGCTGGCAGTCGTCGCAGCCGAAGATGCGGTTGCCCATCGGTACGCGCAGTTCTTCCGGAATGCTGCCCTTGAGCTCGATCGTGAGATAAGAAATACAGCGCTTGGCATCGAGCTGGTACGGCCCGATGATCGCCTGGGTCGGGCACACCTCGATGCAGCGCGTGCAGGTGCCGCAGTGCTCGCTGGCCGGCGAGTCCACCGGTAGCGGCAAATCCGTGTACAGCTCGCCCAGGAAGAAATACGACCCGGCGCGACGATTGATCAGCACGGTGTGCTTGCCGATCCAGCCCAGCCCCGCATTACGCGCCAGCGCCTTCTCCAGCACCGGCGCCGAATCAACATACGCGCGATAGCCGAAGTCGCCGACCACGCCGTGGATGCGTTCGGCCAGTTTCTGCAGGCGTTGGCGCATCAATTTGTGATAATCGCGTCCCAGTGCATAGCGCGATACATAGCCGGCCTCGGGGTCATTCAACACGTCCCACGCGTTGGCCGTGCCGGGCGGGATGTAGTCCATGCGCACCGAGATCACCCGTTGCGTCCCCGGTTCCAGCTCGGCCGGGCGGGTGCGCTTGGTGCCGTGGCGCGCCATGTACTCCATCTCGCCGTGATGACCGCCATCGAGCCAGCGTTGCAGGTGCTGTTCGTCTTCGCTCAGGTCGGTGCCGCTGATGCCCGCATCGGCAAAGCCCAGCTCGATCGCCCAGCGCTTGATGTCCAGCGCGAGCCTGGCGTAGTCGGGAACCTCTGATGGAACATGCGTGTGCATCTGCGCATTGTAGACGTGCCTCTATAATCCACCGAATGTCCGAGCGTCAGCCCCATCGCGACCTGCACACTGTCGAGCAAATGCGCGAGATCGATCGCGCGGCGCTGGCCGCGCTGGATATCTCCGGTATCGAGCTGATGCGACGTGCCTCCAGTGCCGCCTTGAGCAACCTGCGCCGGCACTGGCCACAAGTTCGCAGAATCTGCGTGCATTGCGGCCCGGGTAACAACGGTGGCGACGGCTTCCTGCTGGCGGTGCTGGCACGCGAGGTTGGCCTGCAAGTGGAGGTGGTGGCGTTGACGTCCGCTTCGCACGGAGATGCCGCCGCCGCGCGTGCGGAGTGGCAGCACGGTGGCGCTCAGGTGCACGTGTGGGATCGGCACGCTGCTTTGCCCATGGCCGAACTGCACGTGGATGCGCTGTACGGTATCGGCCTCAACCGCGCGCCCGAGCCCGACGCAGCAGCCCTGATCGAACGCATCAACGCCGATGGTGCGCCCATATTGGCACTGGACGTTCCTTCCGGCCTGAATGCGGACAGCGGCGATTGTCCCGGCGCGACGGTTCGCGCGAACCTGACGGTAACCTTCATCGCGCACAAACGCGGTCTGCATACCGGCCGCGCCGCTGATTGCATCGGCGTGCTGGAGTTGGCAACGCTGGGCGTGCCCGCCAGTGTGTTCGCCCATGTCCCATGCGACGCGCGTCTGCTGGCCGCCGAGTTTCTGCCGCGGCGCGATCATTACACCAACAAGGGCAGCTACGGTCATGTGCTGGTGATCGGCGGCGGGCAGGGCATGGCGGGCGCGGTGCACCTGGCCGGTGAATCGGCGCTGCGCACCGGGGCCGGCAAGGTCAGCGTGGCAACCCGCGCCGAACACGTGTCCGCGTTGAATGCGGCGCGGCCGGAGCTGATGGCGCATGGTGTGGACGGGCCACAAGCGCTGGAGTCTTTGCTGGAGGGCGCCGATGTACTGGCGCTTGGCCCCGGACTGGGACAATCCGCCTGGTCACACGCGTTGTGGCTGACTGCGCTGGAAAGTGGCAAACCGCTGGTGCTGGATGCCGACGGTCTTAACCTGCTGGCGAAAGAACCCAGGCGGTTTTCCACGCCGACCGTGCTCACGCCGCACCCCGGCGAGGCAGCACGCTTGCTGGGTGGCTCCGTCGCCGAGATCGAGGGTGACCGCTTTGCCGCCGCGCGGGAGCTAGCCGGCCGTTACGGTGCCGTCGTGGTGCTCAAGGGCGCCGGTAGCCTGGTTGCCGATCCGGATGGACGTCTGGACGTCTGTCCATGGGGTAATCCCGGCATGGCCTCTGGCGGCATGGGCGATCTGCTCACTGGCATCATCGCCGCGTTGATGGCGCAAGCCTGCAGTCCCTGGCAGGCGGCGTGCATCGGCGTCGGCCTGCATGCACGTGCCGACGATACGGCAGCACAATCAGGCGAACGCGGCTTGCTGGCCAGCGACCTGCTGGCGCCGTTGCGCGCACTGGGCAACGGCATACCGGGAAACGGGTGCGACGCATGAGCAAAGCCGCCGATACCCACACCACATGGTCGCTGCCCGACGAGGCGGCGACCGCCGCGCTGGCGATGCGGGTCGCTGGTGCCCTGGATAGTGGGCTGGTGTTGTACCTGCATGGCCCGCTCGGTGCCGGCAAAACGAGCTTCGCACGCGCCTTGCTGGTCGCGCTGGGCGTGGGCGAACGTGTGAAGAGCCCGACTTACAGCCTGGTCGAGGGCTACATCGCGCGCGATCGGCCGGCGTGGCACCTGGATCTGTATCGGATCGCCGATCCGGCGGAGCTGGAATGGCTGGGTCTGGACGCGTTGACCGATCCGGCCGCACTGGTGCTGGTGGAATGGCCCGAGCGCGGCACTGGCGCGCTGCCGGTCGCGGATCTTGAGCTGCGCCTCGACTACGCCGGTACTGGCCGCGAGGCTAGCTGGCGCGCCTTCAGTGCGCGTGGCCGGGAACTGCTGCAGCAACTGGCCTGATCGCAGCTAAGTACTGATTCCCGCTTGTATTTTCCCTCCCGTCGATTCGGGCAGGGATCTGTTCGACATGTGACACTTGCGAGCGATAGCTTGACGCCGCCTGATGAATAGCTCGCAGGTCATGGATATTAAAAGGAAAACCCGCTTGCAATCAGCAGGCGACTGGGTTTCAATGCGGATCATGAGGGCTTACCTGAACAAACTGGCGGGATGGGGCGTTGCCGTGATGCTGGCGGCGCTGCCGTTGCATTCGGTGCAGGCGGCCCAGTTGCAGGACGCGCGAGTCTGGGCGGGTCCGCAATACACCCGGGTGGTGATCGACGCCATCGGTCCGTTGCGTTACACGATCGACCAGAAGGATGGCCAGATCGTGGTCGATCTGCGGGACAGCCAGGCTGTTACACACTTCACCGCACCGGCGGCCCAGGGCCTTTACCGAGGCATGGCGCATGCTCGCAGTGGCAAGAACCTGCGGCTCACCGCCAGCGTCGATCCGACCAGTCATCTCAAGAGCTTCGTCCTCAAGCCGAGCGGTGGCGACAACTATCGGTTGGTACTGGATCTCTATCCAGGCAATGACACGGCTGCCGTCAGCGTGGCGACGCTTACCTACAGCAACCCCACGCACAGCCGTCGGGTGGCTGCCGAGCAGGCCGCGGCCATGCTCAACGGCCAGCGTGCGGTGGTGGTGGCGATCGATGCCGGTCATGGTGGCAAGGACCAGGGTGCACACGGCCCGGCTGGTACTCTGGAAAAGAGCGTCACCCTGGCAGTCGCGCGTGACCTGGCGGCGGAGATCAATCGCCAGCCTGGCATGAAAGCGGTACTGACCCGTGATGGTGATTACTTCATACCGCTCTCGCAGCGTTACAAGACTGCCCGCGAACACAATGCCGACCTGTTCGTGTCGATCCACGCGGACTCCTTTACCAATGACGACGCCAAGGGCTCGTCGGTGTGGGTGTTGTCGCCGCGCGGCAAGAGCAGCATGGCGGCGCGCTGGCTGGCCGATGGGCAGAATCGTTCCGACCTGATCGGCGGTGTCAGCCTGGACGACAAGAACGACGGTCTGGCCAAGGTGTTGCTGGACCTGCAGCAGGGTTGGGCGATGCAGGCCAGCGACGAAGTGGCCGGCAACGTGCTCAAGGCGCTGGCGAAACTGGGACCGACCCATCGCGGCCATGTCGAGCGCGCCAACTTCGTGGTGCTGCGTTCGCCTGACGTGCCATCGATCCTGGTCGAGACGGCGTTCATCAGCAACCCGGCCGAAGAGCGCAAGCTGCGCGATCCGGCGCATCAAAAACTGCTCGCCAGTGCGGTGATGTCCGGCGTTAAGAACTATTTCGAAGCGACCCCGCCACCGGGTACCTGGTTCGCGGCGCAGGCCACCAGGCCCAACGACACCCGGCTGGCGTCCACCCATGCTGTGGCCACCAGCGCCGGCGAGACGATTGCCGCGATCGGCGAGCATTCCGCGCACTCGGATATGCACAAAGTCGGGCGCGGCGAAAGCCTGAGCAGCATCGCGCGGCAATACGGCGTCAGCGTGGGCGCGCTGAAAAGTGCGAACCAGATGAACAGCAACACGGTGCAAGCCGGTGTTGTGCTGACAATCCCCTCAAGCTGATCGCGCGGCCTTGATCGCGCGGCCTTGACCGCACGAGCCTGATCCCAGCGGCGTCAACCGCGAGCGGGCAGCCTGCTAAAGTTGGCGGATGCCGATCATCCGCCCGCTTCCCCCCGAACTCATCAATCAGATCGCCGCCGGTGAGGTGATCGAGCGCCCGTCGTCCGTGGTCAAGGAACTGGTCGAGAACAGTCTCGACGCCGGCGCTACGCGGATTGAGGTGGATATCGAGGCCGGTGGCGCGCGTCTGATCCGGGTGCGTGACGATGGCGGCGGTATCCGTGTCGACGAACTGCCGCTGGCGGTGGCCTCGCATGCGACCAGCAAGATCGGTAGTTTCGACGATCTGGAGCACGTCGCCAGCATGGGTTTCCGCGGTGAGGCGCTGGCGTCGGTGTCATCGGTGTCGCGCTTCGCACTGACTTCGCGCACCAGCGACCAGGACGCCGCGTTTCGCATCGAAGTCGACGGCGGTGGGTTGCAGGCGGCACGACCGGCACAGCATCCGCCAGGCACCAGTGTCGAGGTCCGCGACTTGTTCTACAACGTGCCGGCGCGGCGGAAATTCATGCGCGCCGAGCGCACCGAATTCGCCCACATCGACGACCTGCTCAAGTCGTTGGCGCTGGCACGCAGTTCGGTGGAGTTCCGGCTCAGCCACAACAGCAAGCCGGTACGGATCTGGAAGGCCGCGCGCGACGAGCAGGCCGCACTGCAGCGCGTCGCCGAGGTGCTCGGTGCGGAATTTCCGGCGCAAAGCCTGCGCATCGATCACGCCGCGGCCGGCTTGCATCTTTCCGGCTGGGTCGGCTTGCCGACCGCATCGCGGTCGCAAGCTGATTCGCAGTACTTCTACGTCAACGGTCGCCTGGTACGCGACCGCATCGTGGCGCACGCCGTGCGCCAGGCCTATGCCGACGTGTTGTTCCATGGTCGCCACGCAGCCTTCGTGTTGTACCTGGAGCTCGATCCGGCCGGCGTCGACGTGAACGTGCATCCGGCCAAGCATGAGGTGCGTTTCCGCGAGCAACGACTGGTGCATGATTTCCTGTTCCGCACGTTGCATGAGGCGCTGTCGCAGACGCGTGCCGGACAGGTGTCATCGCAGGCACACGAGACCGACGGCAGCTTGCGCATGGCCAACAGCATGGCGCCAAGGCCGATGCAGCAGACGTGGCCGATCGGGGGCAGCCAGAGTCGATTGTCGCTGGGCGTGCGCGATGAACCGTTGGCCGGCTATGCCGCCCTGCTTGGCGAAGCGCCGCGCGTTGCGCCGATGTCGGACACCGAGCCCGGTGATGCGCCGCCGCTGGGCTTTGCGATCGCCCAACTCAAGAGCATTTATGTACTGGCCGAGAATGCGCATGGGTTGATCCTGGTCGACATGCATGCGGCGCACGAGCGGATCACCTACGAAAAGCTCAAGTCCGGCCGTTCCGGCAGCAACCTGCGCTCGCAGATGCTGCTGGTGCCATTGTCGATCGCGGTCAGCACCAAGGAGGCTGCCGCCGCCGAGGAATACGCTGACGCGCTTTCAGGCTGGGGCCTGGAGCTGTCGCGCAGTGGACCGGCCAGTGTCGTGGTGCGCCGCATTCCCGCTTTGCTGGAGGGCGCCGACGTAGCCCAGTTGAGTCGCGATGTCTTGTCCGAGCTCGCCCAGCACGGCAGTTCACGGCGATTGCAGGAGCTGGAGAACGAACTGCTGTCGACCATGGCCTGCCACGGCTCCGTACGTGCCGGTCGTCGCCTGACCCTTCCAGAAATGAACGCGCTACTGCGCGAGATGGAAACCACCGAGCGTTCCGGCCAATGCAATCATGGTCGCCCGACCTGGGTCCAACTGGGCCTGGCCGAGCTCGACAAACTGTTCTTGCGCGGGCGTTGAAACGCCAGCGCTCATTCGTTCCAGGGGAGTCTTGATGATACGTAGCAGCCTGTTTTTTATCGTCGCCATATTGGGAGCCGTTACTGTGCAAGCCACCGAAGCCGATCATTACAAACAGGGCGTCGAGCAGTGGCGCGCCGATCGCCTCGAACGGCTGACGGCGCCCGACGGCTGGCTGAGCCTGATCGGGTTGGAGTGGCTAAAGCCGGGCGATAACCGGATCGGCAGCGCGGCGGACAACGACATCGTGCTGAAGGCTGGACCGACGCACTTGGGCGTGGTCACGCTCGCCGATGACGGCAGCATGCAGCTCACCCTGGCGGCGGACAGCGGCGCACTGATCGACGGCAAGGCGGTGCAGCAGGCAACGTTGGTCGACGATGCGCATGCCGGCGAAGCGGGTCCGACAACCGTGAGTTTTGGCACGGCGAGCTTCTACGCGATCGATCGTAGTGACCGCAAAGGCTTGCGCGTGAAAGATACCGACGCGCCGACACGCAAGCACTTTGCCGGCATCGAGTCGTTCCCGATCGATTCGTCCTGGCAGATCGAGGCGACCTGGGTGCCGGCGGAACCCAGCGAAACCCTGGAGATGGGCACCGCCATCGGCACGGTCGACAAATACCCAGTCCCGGGCAAGCTGGAGTTCACCCATGACGGCAAGCGCTTCGCATTGCTGCCGGTGATCGAGGAGCCCGGCGATGCCCAGTACTTCATCGTGTTCGCCGACCGCACCAGTGGCAAGGAAACCTATGGCGCCGCGCGGTTCGTCTACGTCGATCCGCCGAAAGACGGCAAGGTCGTGCTGGATTTCAACAAGGCGTATAACCCGCCGTGTGCCTTTACCTCGTTCGCCACCTGTCCACTGGCGCCGCCGGAAAATCGTCTGGACCTGAGAGTGACCGCGGGCGAGAAGAAGTACGCCGGCGGACACGATTGAGCGAAAGCACTCGGGAGTGCATCTAGGCACTCCCGCACGCGTGTTTCAGCTGCCCTTGAATTCAGCCTTGCGCTTCTCCAGGAAGGCGCTGGTACCTTCGCGCATGTCGTCGGTGGAGAAGGCCAGCGCGAAGCCTTGCGTCTCGAATTCCAGACCCTGGTCGAGTGCGCTCTCGCCGCCTTGCAGCACTGCATCGAGGATACCGGCAGCAGCCAACGGCGCGGCGGCGGCTAACTGATCGGCCAGCGCGTCCACGCTTTGGTCCAGGTTCTCGGCGCTGACCACGCGGGTGACGATGCCCAGCTCGAAGGCGCGTTGCGCATTGATCACCGAGCCGGTCAGGCACAGCTCCAGCGCGGCGCCGCGGCCGGCGAGGCGCAGCAGGCGCTGGGTGCCACCGAAGCCTGGGATCAGACCGAGGTTGATTTCCGGCTGACCGAACTTCGCCTTCTCGCTGGCCACGCGCAGGTGGCAGGCCATCGCCAGTTCCATGCCGCCACCCAACGCGAATCCCTGAATGCGCGCGATCACCGGTTTGCCCAGTCGCTCGATGGAACTCATCAGGCGCTGCCCCGTGCGTGAGAACGCTTGTGCCTGGACCGGCGTGTAGCCATTCATTTCGGCAATGTCGGCGCCGGCCACGAACGCCTTCTCCCCGGCGCCGGTCAATACCACCGCGCGCACGTCGTCGTCCTGGGCGGCTTGCGCGAATGCCAGCGTCAACTCGTTGAGCGTCTCGCGGTTGAGCGCATTGAGCTTGTCGGGGCGGTTCACTACGATCGTACGCACCGCACCGCGATTGCTGAGTTCCAGGTTGCGATAGGCCATGACCGGCTCCTTGTGAGGACAGGTTTTCGATGGTACCAGCGGGAACCTTTGTGGGCGGCCGGTTTCTCAGTTCCGTATGCATCGCGGCATGCGGCGCGTGGATGCGGGACGATACGCGCGGTGCATTCTCACCACAGGGCATGGATAGATGTCGACAGGCGTGAAACATCTGGCTGGTGTGCTGCTCCTCGGCGTGCTGTTGGGCGGACCGTTGTACGCGCAGCAGCCTGCCACTGCGGCGAGCACGGCCGCGAAGCCGGACAAGAGCAAACTTTCCTATGCGATCGGCTACCAGATCGGCAGTCGTTTCGCCCAGGGCACGCCTGACGTGGATCTGCCAACGCTGCAGCGTGCGATCGCCGACGCTTATGCCAGACATCAGCCGGCGGTGCCCATCCAGGAGATGCAGGCGCAATTCGATCGTCTGCAGCAGCAGATGCACAAGGACGCGCTGAACGAATTCAAACGCATTGCCGCCGCCAATGCGCGCAAGAGCGCGGCGTTCATGGCGCAAAACGCAAAGAAACCAGGCGTGGTGCAGTTGCCCTCGGGCATCCAGTATTCCGTGGTGCACAAAGGTAGCGGAACGGCGCATCCCTCGGTGACCAGCACGGTGTTGGTGAACTATCGCGGCATGCTGACCGACGGCACCGAATTCGACAGCACCTGGGCGCACGGTGCTCCGGCAACGATTACCGTGGACAAGGTCATTCCCGGCTGGCGCGACGTGATTCCCCGAATGCACGTGGGCGATCGCTGGAATGTGGTGATTCCCTCGCGCCTGGCCTATGGCGAAGAGGGAGCGTTGCCGCGCATCGGCCCCAACGAGACACTGCGGTTCGTGATCGAGTTGCTGGACATCGAGCCTGCGCGCGGCCAGCCCTGAGCGGCTTTGAAACATCGCCCGCCAGGCGGTCCATCCGTTCAAAGTGTCCAGTCCGGCCGGTGCTAACATGCTTAGGCATGTCGAACGTCCCGGATCCACAACAAAACCTTCCCTTGACGCCCTGTATCGGGATTTGCCGGCTGGACGCAAGTGGCTGGTGCGTGGGCTGTCAGCGTACCGGCGAGGAGATCGGGCGCTGGCGCACGATGAGCGATCCCGAGCGGCTGTATATCATGGAGGTGATCCTCCCGGGCCGCACCCAGCCATGATGGAGACTCTGATCCGGGCGTTGCGGCCGCTGTCCGCGCCGCCGCTGGGACCGGGCTGGAATCACGTCGACATGCACGACTTGCTTGGCGACCGCGTTCGCCAGCCGGCGGCGGTGCTGATGGGTATTCGCGACGGCGTGCAGCCGCGGCTGGTTTTCACTGTGCGCGACGATCGCCTGCCTTCGCACGCCGGCCAGGTGGCGTTTCCGGGCGGGCGCAGTGAGCCGGACGATGACGGCGCCGTGGATACCGCCTTGCGCGAGAGCGAGGAAGAAATCGGTCTGCAGCGCTCGCTGGTGACGCCGCTGGGCTTCCTGGATCGTTTCGAGACCACCAGTGGTTTCTGCGTGACCCCGGTGGTGGCAAGGATCGCCGCCGACGCTCGGCTGTACCCCGCGCCGGCCGAAGTGGCCGAAGTGTTCGAGGTGCCGTTGGCATTTCTGCTGGATCCGGCCAACCTGCGTCGTTACACCATGGAATATCGTGGCCGCGAGCTGCCGATGGTCGAGTTCGTGCATGCCGGGCACCGCATCTGGGGCGCCACCGCGGCGATGCTTTGCAACTTGCTGGAGAGGATGGACCAGACATGACACTGAAGACCACCTTGATCGACGCGACCGAACTGGCTGCACTGTCGCCGGAGAACGTGCTGATCGTCGATTGCCGTTTCGAACTGGACGATCCGTCGAAGGGCGAGCGCGATTATGGCGAAGGCCACATTGCCGGCGCCGTCTATGCCAGCTTGAATCGCGATTTGTCCGACCTGTCGCGCGAGGCGGAGGGTCTGGGCCGACATCCGCTGCCGCTGGAGTCGGCGTTCAACATGCTGCTGTCGCGCTGGGGCTGGCACCGCGACATGCAGGTGGTCAGCTACGACAGTGCCGGCGGTGCGTTGGCGGCAGCGCGCCTGTGGTGGTTGCTGCGCCTGGCCGGTGTGCGCGCAGCAGCCGTGCTTGATGGCGGCTATGCAGCTTGGTTGTCAGCAGGTCTTCCGGTGGCCACCGGCGAGAGCCCTGAGCGGCAGCCCAGCACGGTGTCGCTGCACTATGACCCAAGCCAGGTGCTGGTCGATCACGCCGCCGTTCGAGACGGTGCGGCCGGGCAAGTGCTGGATGCGCGGGGCGTGCAGCGCTATAGCGGCGAGGTCGAGCCGCGCGACCCGGTGGGCGGTCACATACCCGGCGCGTTAAACCGTCCGTTTGCCGAGAATCTCGACAGCGATGGCCACTTCAAGTCACCCACACTGCTGCGCGAGGAATTCGCCGCCGTGCTGGGTAACACGTCGCCGGACCACGTCGTCCACATGTGTGGTTCCGGGGTCACCGCCTGCCACAACATCCTGGCGATGGAACACGCCGGGCTGCATGGCTCACGCCTGTATGCGCCCTCATGGAGCGGCTGGGTCAGCGACCTGGCGCGGCCCGTCGCCAAAGGCTGACTTGTTGGCGCAGGAGCAAGCAAGCGGGCCCCTGCGGCAGTTTTATTTCTTGGCCTTGAGCCGGGCAACCAGCTCTTGCAGCACCGCCTGGCTCTCGGGATGGAAGAATGCCTCTGCGAACTCTTCCAGATGCAATGCATCCATGTCGGCATAGGCGGCGGTGAGATCCGCACGCGCCAGAGCGCGGGTGGTCAGCATCGCGTGCGAGGGCAGCGCCAGCAGCTCGCCCAGCCAGTGAATGGCGCGCTGGGTGACTTGGTCGACGCCGGTGAGCTCGTCGACCAAGCCGCAGGCCAGCGCCTCGGCAGACTCGATCATGGCGCCGGAGACCAGCAGCCGCTCGGCGCGATATGGGCCCACGATGCGACGCATGGCCAACTGGACCGCTTCAGGCACGATCAACCCGACCTGCACTTCGTTGAGACCGATCCGGTACGGACCTTCGGCCATCACGCGGTAGTCGCAGAACAGCGCCAGCACTGCGCCGCCGGCCGGGCTGTGGCCGGTGATCGCGGCCACCATGGGTATCGGCGCCCGCGCCAGGGTGCCGCACAGGGCAAAGAATTCGCGCCAGTATTCGAGCACGCCTGGGCGATCGCGCTGGAGCAGGGCGGGTACATCGACTCCTGCCGAGAAGAGCCCCGGCGCACCCGACAGCACGATGCCGCGGACACCCTCGCGCACGCCGCCGTCGATGGCCTCGCGTAACGCATGCAACAGTTCCTGGTTAAGTGCATTGACCGGTGGGCGGGCGAGCTGGATCTCGCGAATATCGTTGTCGTGGGTGATCAGGTTGAGCATGGTGGACTCCGTTCGGGATTACTGTGGCTGCTCTTGCGCAGTCCAGTTGTAGCGTATGGCGTAGGTGAGCGTGGTCTTGCCGTTGGCGGGAACCTCGACGCGGAAGTCCAGCGTGTCGGCAGTCTGGCTGTTGGGCTTGCTGCTGGAGGAAACGAGCTTCCACTCGCGCCAGCGGTTGGGGTGCTCGCGCACCGTCACCGTGCGCGCATCGTCGCCAGCGTTGCTCAGTTCGATGTGGAACGCTTCATCCAGCGTGCGTCCGTTTTCGTCGACATGGAAACTGGTGCGCGTGCGCTGGGCGCGCAGATCGAATGGCGTGCCCAGGCTGATCGTGGCGTCGCTGCCCTTCGGGGTGTCGTTGATGCGACCCTCGCCAACGAATTGCGGGACACCGTGACGATCGGTGGTGAGCACGCGCAGGTAGCCGGCCGGCAGGCTGTCGAACGCCTTTAGTTGCAGGGTACTGACGATGGCGCCGACGCCCTGCACGAAATCCTGATTGAGGTTGGGCTGTCGTGGTTGGTAGGTGTTGCCGTTTTCGAGCAGGGTGGTGCGTTCGCAATCCAGTGTGCGCGCGGCGTACAGCGGCACCTGGCTGACGCTGCCATCAGGCAGGTTCACCGTGCCAGGCAGGGTAAAGCTGCGATAGTCACCGAGACTGTCCTGCTGCGGCATGGCCTCGGCGCTTGAGCGGAGACCACTCGCCATCGCCATCATCGGGCGCGGGCCGGAACTCTTGGACATGTTTGGCTCGCCCGCGATCAGGGTCACCTGGGCGTCGGTCCAGTCGCGCCCGCTGCGATTGGCGATACTGGCGCGCGACTCGAACTGCATGCGGCATGCAGCGCCTGGCTGCAGCGTCGCCACGTAGGCAGCGCGCCAGCCAAGTCCGGAGGTCGGGTAACTCAGAGATGCCTTGACTGCAGCTTGGTGGCTGGCGTCCACGCGCAAGTCCAGACTGGAGCCGGTCGGGAACGTGCCGTCACTCGAGCGCACCGCCGCGTATTCGCGCACCAGAGTGGTGCCCTGGATGCCGGTAATCAGCAGCCCGTCGCCCGCACGCACCAGGGTGCCGTCGGCCAGCGATTGTCCGTTGTTGCCGAGTACGTTGATGTTGTGCCCGACCAGTCCGGTCAGCGCACCTGACGCGCCCTGCGCAAGCAGCAATCGTTGCGACAGGACTTTCGCGCCGCCATCCGAGAATCCCAGCGCGATGGCTTCAGGGTCGATGTGGATCGGCAGATCGCCGAGGATCACATCCTGCGTGCCGGCGGCGAGGGTCAGCGTGCGCTGTTCGCGGACCACGGCATATCCATCGTCGACGCTGCCATCGCCGCTGCTGGCGTACAGCGCGCTGCTGTCGCTGCGATACACGGTCAAGGCGGCAGGCGTGGCGGCCTGCACGGGCGCCAGTCCGATGACGGCGAAGGTGCAGGCGATGGCAAGGGTCAGTGCGGAACGCGGTGGGGTGGTCATCGGGCGAACTCCATC
>CAJDWH010000060.1_pt1 | contig 14026 bp, 11 predicted proteins | sample 7391531 | NCBI WGS metagenome assembly CAJDWH01 (sample SAMEA7055715, study PRJEB34461) | soil metagenome | biome: terrestrial ecosystem; feature: Peninsula; material: soil | place: Antarctica | collected 2016
CAGCAGCAGCCACCACAACAACCCGCCCATGTCGCCGTGGCCACGACGCACCATGAAGCTGGCCACCGCCTGCGCTGCCAGCACGCCAAACAACAGGGCCAGCGCGGCAACAGAGAGAAGCAAGGGGCCCAGGGTCACCGTTTGCATGAAGGCTCGTAGGCTGCGTACTCAGAGAGAGTCGTTCTGGCACGGCGAAAACCGGCTGGATGTGCGCTTCCTGACGACAGGTGTTCGCCAGGGCGCCAGAGCGTGACCACGGCGTTGAAGTTCCACCGTGATGGTGCGTGAGGACCGCGGCCATGCGGGCGGGAGGGAATCGATGCGGGCTGATTGCCGCCGTCCCGGCGTGGCCAAATCGCTACCAAATCTTCACTCGGTCCTTCGGCGCCAGATACATTTTTTCGCCCGGCTTCACTTCGAACGCGGGGTACCACTGGTCAAGGTTGCGCACGGTTTCGGCGCGGAACTGCGCCGGTGCGTGCACGTCGGTGGCGAGGCGCTGGCGCAGCGCGGCGTCGCGCATTTTGGTACGCCAGGCCTGACCGAAGGCGAGGAAGAAGCGCTGGTCGCCAGTGAGGCCGTCGATCACCGGGGCGGGCTTGCCGTCGAGTGACTTGTGGTAAGCGAGGTAGGCGATGGTAAGGCCGGAAACGTCGGCGATGTTCTCGCCCAAGGTCAGCTCCCCGCTGACATGCAGGCCGGGCAGGGCCTCGTACTGATCGAATTGTTTGGCTAGCTGCGCGCTGGCGGCCTCGAAATGGGCCAGGTCGGCCGGCGTCCACCAATTCTCAAGCTTGCCCTGCGCGTCGAACTCGGCACCCATGTTGTCGAAGCTATGGCTGATCTCGTGGCCGATGATGGCGCCGACGGCGCCGTAGTTCGTGGCCGCATCGGCGTTGGGATTGAAGAACGGTGGTTGCAGGATCGCCGCGGGGAAGTTCAGCGCATTCTGCAGCGGCAGGTTCAACGCGTTGACAGTTTGCGGGGTCATCCACCATTCGTTCTTGTCTACCGGCTGATCAAGCTTGGCGCGCTGATGTTCGTATTCGAACTGCTCGGCGCGAAGTTGATTGCCGAGCGCGTCATCGGGGCGGATCTCCAGTGATGCGTAATCACGCCACTGGTCGGGGTAACCCACGCCGACCTTCAGCGTGACGAGTTTGGCCTTGGCTTTCTCGCGCGTGGCCGGCGTCATCCAGGCGAGGTCGCCGATACGCTGGTCGAACGCGGCGATCAGGTTGTGCACCAGTTGCTCGACTGCCGCCCGGGAAGACGCCGGGAAGTATTTCTCGACATAGATCTGCCCCACCGCGTCGCCTAGATCGCTGCTGGTGGCGGCCACCGCGCGCTTCCAGCGCGGCTGCTGCGCTGGTGTGCCTTGCAGGGTGCGGCTGTAGAAATCGAAATGCAGGTCGGCGAAGGCTTGCGGCAGCAAGCTGGCGCTGTGGTCGATGGTGTGGAAAGCCAGCAGGTCCTTCCACGCCTGCAATGGCTCGCTGGCGACCAACGCCGACAGGCCGGTGATAGCCGAGGGTTGCCACACATCGATCTGCTGCTGGCCGTCCAGGCCGGCGGTCTTGAAGTAGGTGGGCCAGTCCAGACCCGGTGCCTTGGCCGGGAAATCGGTCATGTGCCACAGGTTGTTGGCCTTGTGCACATCCTGGCTGTCGAGCAGGCTTTCCTGCGCGTTGGCGATCTTCGTTTCCAGGGCAATGATGGCTTCTGCCTTGGCCTGGCTGTCGCTCATGCCAGCTTGTTTCAACAGCGCGCTGACATAGCTCAGGTATTTCGCGCGCGAGGTCGCCATGTGCGGGTCGGTGGAGAGGTAATAATCGCGGCTCGGCATCGCCAGTCCGCCTTGCATCAGGTAGGCGACGTGGTGTGCGGGATCTTCCAGCCCCTGGGTGACGAACAGGCCGAACAGGTGCTCGGTGTGGAAATGGGTGGCATTGATCGGGTCTACGTCCGCGCGCAGGCGGCTGCCCAGGACACGTGACAGATCCTCGCGCGAGCTGATTTGTTCGATCTGCGCCAGCTCGGGGTCGAGTGACGCCAGGCCGCGTTGCGCGATGGTGGCGGTGTCCATCCAGGCGGCGTAGTAATCGGCGATCTTGCGCGCATTGGTGCCATCCGCCGGATCGCTGGCGCCGGCATGGCGGATCAGGTCCGCGGTGTCTTTCTCGGCTTTCTGGAACACCTCGTAGAAGGTGCCGGTGCTGGAGCGGTCGGCCGGAATCGTCGCGGTTTTCAGCCAGTCGCCGTTGGCATAGCGAAAGAAATCGTCACCCGGGCGGACGCTTTGATCGATACCCTTCAGGTCAATGCCAGTGGCAGGACTGGCGGGCGTGGCGGCGAAGCTGCTTGAGCCGCATACGACAGCGGCGGTGAGTATCCAGCGAATGCGGTGCATGGGCGTGCCTCGGCGAAATGGTAATTCCCACCATAGCGCAGCGCCGCGAACTTGCGGGTATCACTGATGGGCTAAGCGATCGGCTGGGCACCGGCAATGGCCTCATCCAGCGCGGCCAGTACCTGCGCCTCAGCCACCTTGGCCACGATCTCGGCGCGAGCGATGCCGCGCCACAGAATCAGGCGCAGACCGTCGGCGGTGTTCTTCTTGTCCAGCCGCATCAGTTCCAATAATTGCAGTGCATGCAGGCCGGACGGGATCGTCACCGGCAGACCAAGCCTTTGCAGCAGTTGTTCCAGCCGTCCGCTGTCGGAGGGCTCGCTCATGCCCAGCCGCTCGGACATTCGTGCCGCCAGCAGCATGCCGATCGCCACGCCCTCGCCATGCAGCAAGGTGGTGTAGTGGCCGGCGGTTTCCAGAGCGTGGCCAAAAGTGTGGCCGAAGTTGAGCAGTGCGCGCTCGCCCTGTTCGGTTTCGTCGCGCGCCACCACGCCGGCCTTGTATTGCACCTTGCGCGCGATCGCCTCCAGTACGGTGTCGCCATCGCGTTCGGCGAGTGCGTCGGCGTGCTGTTCCAGCCAAATGAAGAACGTTTCGTCACCGATTGCGGCACCCTTGACGACTTCGGCCAGGCCGGCGCGATATTCGCGCGCGGGCAGGGTCACCAGGGTGTCGACGTCGGCAATCACCGCGCGTGGCTGGTGGAATGCGCCAGCCAGGTTTTTGCCCACCGGCAGATTGACCCCGGTCTTGCCGCCGACCGAGGAATCCACCATCGCCAGCAATGTGGTCGGCATCTGCATGAAGTCGATGCCGCGCATCCAGCACGCGGCACTGAAACCGGCGAGGTCACCGACTACGCCGCCACCGAGCGCGATCACGCAGGCGTCGCGGGTGGCGCCGAGCTGGCCCAGCGCGTCCAGGGCACGGCCCACGTTGGCGAAGCTCTTGTGCATCTCGCCGTCGTCGAGCAGGAACGAGGACCAACGCAGGCCTTCCAGCCCTGCTTCGATCTGCGGCAGGTACAGCGGCGCCACGGTGGTGTTGCTGATCACCAGCGCGTGCCGGCCGCGCAGCAGCGGGCGCCAACGCGTGTGGTCGGTGAGCAGGCCGCTGCCGATCCATACCGGGTAACTACGCAGGCCGAGCGCGACGTTGATGCTATGCAATGGGGGTTTGTTCATGCGTGAGGCGATCGCAAATGAATGGGAGTGCGTTGCCAGTGCTGATCGACCAGGGCGATGCAGCGTTCAGTGGCGCCACTGACGTTGCCATGGTGGCCGGGTATGGCGAGGTCGGCAAGTTCGCGGTAGATCGGCTCGCGTGCGCTGGCCATGGTCTGCAGCCGGGCATGACGATCGGGCACGGCCAGCAGCGGGCGGCGCTGGTCGCGCTCCAGCCGTTCGAGTTGTTGCTCGATGCTGACCTGCAGCCACACCACGTAGCCACGTTGGCGCAACCATTGGCGATTGGCATCGGCCAGCACCGCACCGGCGCCGGTGGCCAGCAGTACGCCGGCGCGTTGACTCAGCGTATCCAGCAAGGCGCTCTCGCGCTGGCGGAAGCCGGCTTCGCCCTCGACCTCGAATACCGTAACCACGTCCACGCCGCACTGCGTCTCCACCTCCTGGTCGAGATCGACGAAGGACAGTCCATAATGGTCAGCGAGTCGCCGCCCGATCGACGTCTTGCCGGCGCCGGTCGGACCGATGATGAACAGGTTGCACGACGGATTCATGGGCAAATGCTAACAGGCACGGAAGGAGCGTCGCGGTGAGCGAGCAAGTGTTGCTGGCAGGGTGCGGCGATCTCGGCCTGCGCGTGGCGCGGCTGTTGTGTGATCGCGGCGATAAAGTATGGGCGTTGCGCCGGCAGCCACCTGCGTCCGGCAACGATGGTATCCAATGGTTGCGCGCGGATCTCACGCAACCCGATAGTTTGCGCACGCTGCCGTCAGGCATCACCCAAATGGTCTATCTGCCGACGCCTGATCGGCGCGACCCGGCCGCGTATCGCGCCACCTTTGTCGATGGGCTGCGCCATCTACTTGGCGCACTGGAAGGGAACACATTGCGACGCGTGGTATTCGTCTCCTCCAGCGCCGTGTACGGCGACCACCACGGAGACTGGGTGGATGAAGACACACCCACCGCTCCGCCCGGGTTCAACGGAACGACCCTGCTGGAGGCGGAAGGACTGCTGGCCGCGCAGCCGTTCCGATCGGTGGTGCTGCGCTTGGCCGGCCTCTACGGTCCGGGTCGTCTGCACTTGCTCGATCGGCTTCGCAGCGGAACCGCGCCGGCGCCGCGCCGGATACCACACTGGGCCAACCGCATCCATATCGATGACGCGGCGGCGGCGGTCGCCCATTTGCTGCAGCTGGCCGAGCCGCAGCCGTGCTATCTCGGCGTGGACAGCACGCCGTTGCGGCTTGATGTGTTGTATGACCACCTGGCCCGACTGATCGATGCGCCGCCGCCACTCGACGGGCCGCCTCCCGCGGGCATCGGCAGCAAGCGGCTGCGCAACGCGCGCCTGCTCGCCAGCGGTTTCGTGCCGCGCTGGCCGGATGCGCGCGAGGGTTACGCGGCGCTGATCCAGACCTGATCCGCGAACCCGCAGCTTCCGCCGACTTGACGCGCACGTCGTGGCCTGACCATTTCGCACCACCAGGTAGGCACCGACAAGGAGATACTCGGCTGTCGCATCGTGGTCCACTGCACAGTTTGTTGTGTTACTGATCGCATCGACGTGCCGTTTCGTCGCAGTGGTCGCAAGGAGAGCAGACTGCTGTGCGAGAATGCCGTGCTGCTGTACGCCATGGGCGTGCTAGCCACCTATCACCGAGGTCGCTGATGTTGAAGAGAATGTTGTTGTTGGGTTTGCTTGGCTGGGCCGGTCAGGCGCTCGCCGCCACCGTAGCCACGCCGGTGGTGAGTCCGACGATCACCCCGGCGGCAGTGCAGATGGTGCAGCAAGCGGTGCACAAGATGTCGGCGAAAGTCGACGTTGACTCGATTCAGCTGGCGCAGCTGCCCGGTTTCTACCAGGTGATCGCGTCGGGTCAGATGCTTTACATCAGCACCGACGGCAAATACCTGATGCTCGGTGACGTGGTCGACCTGGCGCGACGCAAAAACCTCAGCGACGATGCCTGGGCGAAGTTCCGCAAAGCGGCGCTGGCCAAGGTGCCGTTGTCCCAGCGCGTCGTGTTCGCGCCGGCCAACCCGAAATACACGGTGACGATATTCACCGACGTCAACTGCGGTTTCTGCCGCGCGCTGCATGAGCACATCGCTGGCTTCAACAAGGCCGGCATCGCGGTGGAATACCTGGCCTGGCCGCGCGAGGGCGTGACGACCACCTCCGGCAGCCTCACGCCGACCTACAAGGAGATGGTCTCGGTGTGGTGCGCCAAGAACCCCAAGGCCGCGCTCACCGAGGCGACCAAGGGTAACGCGCCGCCGCCGGCCACCTGCGCCAACCCGGTCAAGGAACAGTTCGACCTGGGCTTGAAACTCGGCGTGGGTGGTACCCCGACGATCATCGGGCCGGACGGCCGCTCACTTGGCGGCTATGTGACCCCTGAGCAACTGCTGCAATCACTGCAAGGTGGCGGCTGATCCGGCAGGCAGATGCCGCTGCGGCGGTTTATGCCGTATTGCAGCATAGGTTAGAATAGGCGTTTCCTCCGCACAGCGCCGTTCTCCCGCATGATCGCATTTGACGGGCAAAGCGCCCTCTCGCCATTTCGCCTCGAACGCCTCAATACACGCCTTGATGCCGTGCATCGGGGCGTGTCCGTGCAGGCTGCGTGGTACGTCTACATTCTCGATGCAGATAGCGCACCCGACGGTGCGCTGCGCGAGCGATTGCTTGCGGTGCTGGAAGCAAAGGATGCCGTGCCGCAGCCGGCCACGCTGTGGGTTGTGCCTAGGCTGGGCACGATTTCGCCATGGTCGAGCAAGGCGACCGATATCCTGCGCGGCGCGGGTTTCGAGGTTCGCCGGGTCGAGCGTGGGCTGGCCTGGCAGATCCATGGCCTGCCGCCAAGCGACGTGCCTGACTACGCGTCGATCATGGCCGTGCTGCACGATGCGATGACGCAGTCGGTGCTGAGCCGTATCGAGGATGCGCAAGGGCTGTTCCTGGCCGGCACGCCCGGCGACCTGGTGCATGTGGCGCTGGGATCCGACCCGCAGCAAGCCCTGGCCGATGCCAATACCCGGCTGGGCTTGGCGCTGGCGGACGACGAGATCGAGTATCTGGTCGAGCGCTACGCGGAACTGGGCCGCGACCCCACCGATGCCGAACTTTTCATGTTCGCCCAGGCGAACTCCGAGCACTGCCGACACAAGGTATTCAACGCCAGCTGGACTGTCGATGGCGCGGAACAGGACAAGACCCTGTTCGGCATGATCAAGCACACCCATGAGCGCTCGCCCGCGCACACTTTGTCGGCGTACTCGGACAACGCCGCGGTGATCGAGGGCAGTGCGGGGCGACGTTTCTTCGCCGATCAGGCCGACGGCGTATGGCGCGGCCACGATGAGCGCATCGACTTCGCAATCAAGGTGGAGACGCACAACCACCCCACCGCGATCGCGCCTTGGCCTGGCGCGGCCACCGGTGCTGGCGGCGAGATCCGCGACGAGGGCGCCACCGGGCGCGGCGGCAAGCCCAAGGCTGGCCTCACCGGTTTCTCGGTCTCCGACTTGCGCATCCCCGGTCTTCCGCGGCCGTGGGAAGTGGAGCGCCCGTTGCCGCCGCGGATGGCCAGCGCGTTCGAGATCATGCGCGATGGCCCGCTCGGCGCGGCGGCGTTCAACAATGAATTTGGTCGCCCCTGTCTGGGCGGCTATTTACGCACCTACGAAAACGAGCTGCCGGGCCTGGTGGGTTTCCGCCGTGGTTACGACAAGCCGATCATGCTCGCCGGCGGCCTGGCCAATCTGCGCCCCGGTCATGTGCTGAAGCAACCGGTACAACCGGGCCACAAGGTGATCGTGCTGGGCGGTCCGGCCATGCTGATCGGTCTCGGTGGTGGCGCGGCGTCGTCGGTTGCCGGCGGTGCCTCCAGCGAGGAACTGGATTTTGCTTCGGTGCAGCGCGACAACGCCGAGATGCAGCGGCGCTGTCAGGAAGTGATTGACGCCTGCTGCGCGCGCGGCGAGCACAACCCGATCGTCAGCGTGCACGACGTTGGTGCCGGCGGTCTGTCCAACGCGATTCCGGAATTGCTCAACGATGCCGGCGTGGGCGGCGTGATCGATTTGTCGAAAATTCCCTGCGACGATCCCTCGCTGTCACCGATGCAAGTGTGGAGCAACGAATCGCAGGAGCGCTACGTGCTGGCGATCACGCCCGAGGACCTGCCTGATTTCGAAGCGATGTGCCAGCGCGAACGCTGCCCGTACGCGGTCGTCGGCGACGCCACCGTCGAACGCAAACTGCTGCTGACCGATCCGCGCCGCGAGCTGACCGTCATCGACCTGCCGATGGATGTCCTGTTCGGCAAGCCGCCACGCATGCATCGCGATGCGACCCGCGTGAAACCACGCATCGACCTGGTGCCGGACCTCACCGGCATCGACCTGGATGGAGCGCTGCTGCGCGTCCTGCGCCTGCCCACCGTGGGCAGCAAAAACTTCCTGATCACGATTGGCGATCGCACCGTCGGAGGACTCAACCACCGTGACCCGATGGTTGGTCCGTGGCAGGTGCCGGTGGCCGACTGCGCGGTGACTATCGCAGATTTCGACGGCTATGCCGGCGAGGCGATGGCGATGGCCGAACGTGCGCCGGTGGCCTTGCTCGACAGCGCCGATGCGGCACGCCTGGCCGTGGGCGAGGCGATCACCAACCTTGCCGCCGCACCGATCGCCAGCCTGGGCGAAGTGCGCCTGTCGGCGAACTGGATGGCCGCCGTGAACCATCCAGGCGAAGACGCCGCGCTGTTCGACGCGGTGCACGCGATCGGTATGGAATTGTGCCCGGAGCTGGATATCTCGATTCCGGTCGGCAAGGACTCGCTGTCGATGCAAACCGTCTGGATGGACGGCGAGCAGGAGCAGCGCACGGTGTCGCCGGTATCGCTGGTGATCACCGGTTTCGCCCGGGTCAGCGACGTGCGCCGCACGCTGACGCCGCAGCTCAAGCTTGACCGCGGCGATTCCGATCTGTGGTTGATCGATCTCGGCGCCGGTCGCGACAGGCTCGGTGGCTCGGCGTTGAGCCAGGTGTTCAATCGCTCCGGCGGCATACCGCCGAACCTGGATGATCCGAAGCGCCTGAAGTCGCTGTTCGATCTGGTCCAGGAGGCGAACGCGAAAGGCCTGGTGCTGGCGTACCACGACCGCTCCGATGGCGGCGTCATCACCAGCTTGCTGGAGATGGCATTCGCCGGCCATTGCGGTCTGGAGATCCGTCTCGATGGCTGGGCCGAAGCGACTCTGCGCGCGTTGTTCAACGAGGAACTGGGTGCGGTGTTGCAGGTGGCGGAAGCCAACCGCGAGGCGTTCGAACTCTTGCTGGTGAAGTACGGACTGGCTACCGTCAGCCACCGTGTCGGCCGGCCCAAGGAAAAGCTCGGCATCAAGTTGTTCCTGGGCGACGAGGTGCTGCTCAAGTGGAACTGGAGCACGCTGTACAAGGCCTGGAACGAAACCAGCCACGCCATGCAGCGGCTGCGCGACAACCCGCTCAGCGCCGATGCCGAACTCGAATGGCGAATGGATGATGCCGACCCGGGCATCACCCCCAAACTGACTTTCGATCCGACCGAAGATGTGGCCGCGACGCTGATCACCAGTGGCCAGCGACCGCGTGTCGCGATCCTGCGCGAGCAAGGTGTCAACGGTCAGGTGGAGATGGCGGCAGCATTCAGCCGCGCCGGTTTCGACGCGGTGGACGTGCACATGTCGGACCTGGCCAGTGGCCGGGTGAAACTCGCCGATTTCCGCGGCTTCGCGGCGTGCGGCGGTTTTTCCTATGGCGACGTGCTTGGCGCCGGGCGCGGCTGGGCCACTTCGATCCTCTATAACGAGATGCTGCGCGAGCAGTTCGCGGCGTTCTTCGCCGACGAAAGCAAGTTTGCGCTCGGCGTATGCAACGGCTGCCAGATGCTGTCGCAGTTGAAAGAGATCATCCCTGGCGCGCAGCACTGGCCGAAATTTCTGCGCAACGCGTCGGAGCAGTACGAATCACGCCTGGCGACGCTGGAGATTCTCGATTCGCCGAGCATCTTCTTCCGCGGCATGGCCGGCTCGCGGATCCCGGTGGCAGTGGCGCATGGCGAAGGTCGGGTAGATTTTCCGCATACCTGCAGTCCGTCGAAGTCGCATGGCGCCGTGCGCTTTGTCGACAACCGCGGCAAGCCGACCGAAAACTTTCCGCTCAACACCAATGGCTCGCCCGGCGGACTTGGCGGCTTCACCGCCGCCGATGGTCGCGTGACGATCATGATGCCGCACCCCGAGCGCGTATTCCGCAGTGTGCAACTGAGCTGGTGTCCGCCCACCTGGGGCGAGGATTCACCATGGATGCGGATGTTCCGCAACGCCCGGGTGTGGTGCGGCTGAGCCACCCCGCACGCTGGAGGCGCTGAGCGATGGCTTGGCGCCGCCCCGCGTGGATAACCGTGTTGTACACCGTGCTCTGGGTGTTGCTGCTGGCGCTGCTGCCGTGGTGGCTGGGCCTGCCCGTATTGCTTGCGCTGGTGGCTGCCGTGTTGTTGCTTCAGCAAAGCCTGGACGCGGCGCACACGAGGTTGATCCGCTACGCGTTGCGCTGGGGCCTGCCCGGCTGGCTATTCGCCTTGCAGCGCGCGTTGGGTGGAGGCGGCTGGACCGGGACTTGCGGCGCGCGCCTGCGCTCGCGGACGCGGCCGATTGGCCGGAGATCGCGCGCGGGCCGGTCGGTCCGCCGGCCGAAATCATCGAGCTGCAGTTACCGACATGGCAGGAGGTAGCTGGCGAGTTGCCCGATCCGCAAGGCGGCATGGTGCATTGCGGCCCCGACGGCTGCCAGTTTGACGACGGTGAGCGGGTCGACGCTCCAAAGACATCAGGCGGGTTTGCGCAGGTCGGCTTCAGCCCGCAAGCGCACTGGTTCGCCGCGTGTGCGCCAGATCGCCATGCGCTGGTTCTGTGGGACCGCCAGCGCGACCGCCAGCACCGGCTACACGGCTGGAAACTGAGCGGCTGGTATCGCGAACAGCCGTGGCTGAGTCGACGCGACGGCGACATGCCGCTGGCGCTGCATGCGGTACTCGGTGACGACGACAAGGGTTGAGCGCGGTCGGGCTGCGGACTTGTGCAACCGGGTTGGCGTCGAAAGTTGGCTGTAAAGAATCCTTCTCCCGGGAGAAGGTGGCGCGCAGCGCTGGATGAGAGTGCGCGTGAGGAGCTCGACCCGAGTCGAGTGCTGATGCATCACGCTCCGCCCGGGCGCTCACCCCAACCCCTCTCATGCGCAAGCGGATTCCCACGACCGCCGAAGGAGATGAGCTTTCAACGGCGAAGTCCCGGTGCAGATCGGCCGGCAACATGACGCTCCCGGCGGTTCTCGCGCCATGCGCCAACGCGCATACTTGGGCGATGGATAACTGGGAGTTACAGCACGCACTGCCCGCGCCGGTGCTCAGCGTGATCGTAGTGGCGGCCGACAGCGGCCCGGAATTGCGCGAGTGCGTGCATCGGATCCTCGGCTGCAGTTTGCCGCTGGAGTTGATCCTGGTGGACAACGCCTCGCTCGATGGCGTGCCTCCGGCGATCGAGCGCGCGCACCAGCAGGAACCCCGGCTCAAGGTAATTTACAGCCATCGCAATCTCGGCTTTGGTCCGGCAGTGAATCTGGCAGCCAGGCAGGCGAGCGGCCACTCCCTGCTGATTCTCAACCCCGATTGCCTACCCAGCGAGGACGACTTGCGGCGCCTGCTGGCGTTGCAAGCGGCCAGCCCGAAAGCTGGCCTGATCGGCGTGGTGGTTTGCGATGCCGCTGGACGCCCGGATCCTGCTTCCTGGCGCCGCGATCCGTTGCTGCATCGCGCGCTCAACACCTTGTTCGGGCGACGCGGCGACGCAGTGCAAATCGAGCAGGAAATTCCTGCGGAGGTGATTGAAGCCGAAGCGATCTCCGGCGCGCTGATGTTGATGACCCGCGAAATGTTCGAGCGCCTCGGCGGCTTCGACGAAAACTACTTTCTGCACTGCGAGGATCTGGATCTGTGCCGTCGCGTGCGCGACATCGGCTACAAGGTGTTGCTTGCCGGTGACGTGCGGGTGGAACACGGCAAGGGCAGTTCCAGCCGTCATCGGCCGGTGTTCGTCAGCCGTCACAAGCATCGCGGCATGTGGCGCTGGTTTCGTAGCCACGATCCGGCAGCGCGCAACCCGCTGGTCGCTGGTGTGGTGTGGCTGGGTATCTGGGCGCATTTTCTGATGCAGATTCCCGGACAATTATGGCGACGATTGTCGCGGCAGTGAGCCCATCGCGGCGCATCACCGTGCTCGCCACGCTGGGCCTGGTCAGCATGACCGCGGTCTGGGGCTCGACGTTCGTGTTGATCAAGGACGTGGTCGGCCGCATGCCGGTGGCGGACTTTCTGGCTGTGCGTTTCACTGTCGCGGCGCTGGCGATGTTGGTGTTGTTCGGGCGGCAGACATGGTGCCTGGGTCGGGCGCAGATCCTGCGTGGGTTGTTGCTGGGGGCGATCTACGGTATCGGCCAGCTGTTGCAAACGTGGGGCCTGGCGCTGATCTCACCCAGTGTCAGCGGGTTTGCCACCGGCATGTATGTGGTGTTTACGCCGATCCTGGCACTGGTGCTGCTGCGGCAACGGATCGCTGGTGTCGTGTGGCTGGCCGTCGCTATCGCGGCCGCAGGTCTGGCTCTGCTGACGCTCAGCGGCTTGGAGGTCGGCCTCGGCGTGTGGCTGACGCTCGCCTCGGCGGTGTTCTACGCGCTGCATATCGTCTTGCTTGGCCAGTGGTCACAGCGGGGGCAGGCGTTCGGCCTGTCGGCGGTGCAGATGGTGGCGATCGCGCTTGTCTGCCTGTGTGCCACTGCTCCGCACGGGCCCACGTTGCCACCTGATTCCAGTGCGTGGCTTGCGATCTTGTACATGGCGCTGATTGCTGGCGCGGGCGCGATGGTGATGCAGACTTGGGCGCAATCGCATCTTCCGGCGGCGCGTGCGGCGATCGTGATGACCACGGAGCCGGTGTTTGCCGCCGCCTTTGCTGTGCTGCTCGGGGTGGATGTGTTGAGTTGGCGGATGCTGGTGGGGGGCGGCCTGATCCTGGCGGCGATGTATCTGGTGGAGTTGTTGCCGCGCCGACAGGGCGAGCCCGAGGTGGCGCCGGCGGAGTCGGTGCATCACGAGGTGTGAGTGAGGGTTTGGAGTTGTCGAGCCTTCACGTGGCTGGTCCTTTCGGAACGAATTTTTAGAAGCGTTTCGTCCGCCTTCGGCGGGCGAGTCACTTCTCTTGAGTCGCCAAGAGAAGTAACCAAGAGAAGGCGACCCTCCTCGGCGCTTGCCGGGCTGCGCCCGACAAGTCCGTGAGCCGCAGCCGGGCTTTTCGACAGCACATCCTTGTGCTGGCGAAAAGGGATCGGCATCGTGCCGATCCCCCTGCGGGCCTTTCGTCCACGACTCACCGCCTCACAACGGGGTGGAGTTCAAGGGCGAGACCAAAGGCGAGATCAAGGGCGAGATCAAGGGCGAGATCAAGGGCGAGATCAAGGGCGAGATCAAGATCAACGGCGACGGCACGGTGGCTGGATGGCGAGTTGGCTTGACGTCATCGCGAGTGATCGTCACGCTTGCGGCATGACTCTTATGCTGCTTCGTAATGCGCTGGTTTATGCTCCCGAACCGCTGGGGCATCAGCATCTGCTGCTCGGTGGTGGTCGCATTTTGTGGATGGGTGCGGAGCTGGCGGATCTGCCTGCGGCGTTGTCGGTGGAAACGATCGACCTGGAAGGGCGGCGGCTGCTGCCCGGCTTGATCGATGCGCATGTGCATGTCACCGGCGGTGGCGGCGAGGCGGGTTTTCGCACGCGGGTGCCGCCGCAGGGCGTATCGCGGTTCACCCGTGCCGGCATCACCACGGTCGTGGGTCTGCTCGGTACCGACGACGTGGCGCGCGGACCGCAGGACTTGCTGGCTACGGTGTACGGCCTTCGTGAGGAAGGTTTGAGCGCGTTCGCCTTCAGCGGCGGCTACCACGTGCCGCCACGCACGCTGACCGGCACCGTGCGCGGTGATCTGGTCTTCATCGAGGCCTTGATCGGTCTCGGCGAGGTGGCGATCAGCGATCATCGCTCCAGCCAACCCACGCTCGACGAGTTGCTGCGGCTGGCGGCCGATGCGCACGTGGCGGGTTTGATGACCGGCAAGGCCGGCATCGTGCATTTGCACTTGGGTGATGGTCCACGCGGCCTGGAGCTGGTGCGCCAGGCGTTGGCGCAAAGCGAGCTGCCGCCGCGGGTGTTCCATCCAACCCACGTGAACCGGCGCAAGGCGTTGTTCGACGAGGCGCTGGCGCTGGCCGCGCAAGGTTGCACTGTCGACCTCACCGCGTTTCCAGTCGAGGAGGGCGAGGATGCCTGGAG